>Ga0164318_10000145_pt1 | contig 43188 bp, 38 predicted proteins | sample GuaBasSedimGuay9_FD_113734 | JGI IMG/M metagenome (GOLD analysis project Ga0164318, IMG submission 113734) | Subseafloor sediment microbial communities from Guaymas Basin, Gulf of California, Mexico - Guay9, Core 4571-4, 0-3 cm | ecosystem: Environmental > Aquatic > Marine > Hydrothermal vents... | reverse complement strand
TTGCGCCAAAAAGAAGGGAAAAGCTTGCAAAGCAAATTGAAAAGATAGCAAAAGATATACTTATAGTAAAGGTTGGGCCTTGTAAAATAGATAACTACAAAAAGGAGGGTATAAATTTAAACAGGCTTGAAGCCATAAAATTTGCAGAAATATTGAATTATCTCAATCCCCATCTTGCCTATATAGATAGCCCGGAAAATAACACACAGCGCTTTGAGAAAATGCTTTCCAAAATGACAAATGTGAATTTTATAGCAGAGCATTATGCAGATAAAAAATACCCAATAGTTAGCGCTGCATCTATACTTGCAAAGGTAGAAAGAGATAAAGAAATGGCAAAGATAAGAAAAAAATATGGAGTTAGGGGCTCTGGTTATCCTAGTGATACAGAAACAATAGCATGGATGAGGGAGTATCTCAAAGAACACAAAGATTTCCCGGAGGGATTGGTAAGGATGTCTTGGGCAACAACACAGGCTTTAATTGCAAAGAGAAGACAAAGCAAGCTTAAAGAATTCTTTAAAAGGATTATCGGATAGGTAAAAATTTTTAAAAATTAAATAAATAATTTCTTTAAAGTGGTAAAATATATAAGGAGATAAAATTTAAGGATGGGACAAGTGTAAAATTTGAATCAGAAGAAAGGGGGTTTATGCTAAGGGTATATGGAGATAGGGATGAAGGAGAGTGTATCATAACAACAAGATACGAATCCCCATGCTCGCTCCTTCCTATTTTATCTGTGCCAATTGAGCAGTTCAATGAAGTTGTGCTTGGAAAATATTCACTATGCTCAATTAAAAATTTGGAAGTGAAATAAGTGCTTGGGAAGTTAAAAAAAATAATCAATTAATTTATTAACATTTTTTAAACCTAAATCCTAATTAGGAAATATGGATTCAGATTTGATGACAGGGGTAAGAAGGTTACCTGGTTTATATAAACTTATAAAGGATATAAGCAAGGAAGATGTGCGTGTTAGGGTTGTAGGAAGAGTGGTTGATAAGAAGGATAATATCATAGTTATTGATGACGGGACAGGTAGCGTTACAGTAAGGGTAAGTGATGCCGCAGATCTAGAAGGGGTAATAAGGGTTATAGGAAGGGTTATGGCAACAGAAGACGGTATTGAGCTGGAAGGAGAAGTTGTGCAAAGTGCAGAAGGATTGGATATAGAAGCTTATAGAAACGCATATAAAATATTTAGCTCGGTATAAAATAAAAGGAGGGGTAAAAATGTTCGAAATAACACTAAGCAATGTGGATTTACTTAAAAATACTATACCAATAATTGCAGAGATAATAGATGAGGGTGTCTTTAAGGTTGATAAAAATGGGCTCAGTATGATATCTCCGGATAGGAGCATGATAGCTGTTGTTGATTTTAAACTATTACCAACAGCATTTGATGAGTTCAAATCTGAAGGTAGTGATGAAGTTGGCCTCAATCTGTCAAATTTTGTTTCAATAATAAAAAGGCTTAGAAGTGGGGACAGCGTTACGCTTAAATTTGATGGAAATGAGTTCGAGATAATATCTAAAGGTGCGTGGAAAAGAAAATTCACATTGCCAATTCTTGACATATCAATGGAGAAGCCGCCAATAGAACAATTAGAATTTTCTGGAAAGGTTGTGATGGCTTCTGGCATACTTGAAGATGGTATAGCGGATGCCCTAATAATAGATGATTCTGTTGTATTTGAGGCGAGCAATGAATACTTTAAATTGTGGGCAAAGAGTGAGCTCTCTGCAACAGAGCTCCAGCTTGTAAAGGGAGATGAAGGGCTTTATGAAATAAATGTGAAAGACAGCATAAAAGCAAGGTATCCGTTAGAGTATCTTAAGAAAATGATAAAAGCAAGCAAGCTTTCCGATAAGGTTGAATTGGAGTTTGGCACGGATTATCCGTTAAGGTTGACATTTAAGGAAATAGACAAGGTGCATATGGGCTTTATTCTTGCTCCAAGGGAGGAATAAATGCGATGTTTTGTAAGTGTGGGAAAAAAGCTGTGTACCACAGAAAATACGAGGGGACGTATCTTTGTAAGGAGCATTTTATAAAAAGTATCGAGAGGCGAGCAAAGCATACATTGAGAAAGTATGGGCTTGGAAATAATGAAAGGCTTGCAATAGCTTTATCTGGTGGTAAAGACTCGAGCGCTTTGTTATTTTTTATAAACAAATTATTTAGGAATGTTAGGGGTATAGATTTTTTTGCCCTTACTATAGATGAAGGAATAGCTGGCTATAGAGACAAAAGCATCTTACTTGCAAAGAGGCTTTGCGAAAGACTGGGCATAAGGCATTATATTTTTTCGTTTAAGGAAGAATTTGGGTTAACGCTGGACGAGAAGGTAAAAGATAGGCGAGAGTATGCGTGCACATATTGTGGTGTTGCGAGGAGATGGTTATTGAATAAGAAGGCAAGGGAATTGGGGGCGACGAGGCTCGTTACTGCTCATAACCTTGATGATGAAGTACAAAGCGTGATAATGGATTATCTGAGAGGTGATTTGAGCAGATTGAGCAGAGCATATAAGTATGCTGTTATGCATAAGCTTTTTGTTCAGAGAGTAAAGCCTTTCAAAGAGATACCGGAAAGAGAGATTGCTCTGTATGCATTACTTAATGGTATTGAGATACAGGAAGAAAAATGTCCCTATGCAAGGGGTATGAGATTTGTGGTTAAAAAATTTTTAAATGAACTCGAGGAAGAGAGCAGTGGGATAAAATTCTCAGCATATAGAACTGGTGTAAAAATATCAAGAGTTATAGCAACGCACTTAAGTAAAAAGGTAATGTATTCGTGTGCTAAATGCAACGAACCAAGTGTTAACAGGATATGCAAAACATGTGAGTTGTGGAGGTAGTATGAGATGGGAAACCTTGCTAAAAGTTATGGAAGAGGAAGCAAGAAAAAGGCATGCACCAGTATTCAGGAAAAATCTGAGAAATGCATTTAAAGTACTAATATTTACTATTCTTAGTGCAAGAAGCAGAGATGAGCTTACATATAAGGTTGCGGAAAGACTTTTCACTGTAATAAAAACGCCTGCCCAGCTTGCAAATATGAAAGTAAAAGATGTTGAGAAGCTCATATACCCAATAGGATTTTATAAGATAAAGGCAAAGAGGCTTGTTGAATGTGCCAAACTCCTAACAACAAGGTATAATTCTGAAGTACCAAAAACATACGAAGAATTGATAAAATTGCCCGGTGTGGGGAGAAAAACCGCCAATGTTGTGCTTGCTAATGCATTTGGTAAACCCGCCTTAGGTGTGGATGTTCATGTGCATCGCATAGCCAACAGGCTGGGGTTGGTGAAAACGGTAAAGCCAGAGGAGACAGAGGAGGGGCTTAAAAAGATTATACCAGCAAGGTATCTTGCTCAGGTAAATAAAATTTTTGTTGCCTATGGCCAAACCATCTGCAAGCTAAAGCCAAAATGCAATGAGTGCAAGATAAGGGAATATTGCAGGTATTACAAATTAAACCTCAAATCCCTTTCTAACAAGAATCTCGTGCACAACAAAACCAATACCAACTAAAGCTATGCCCCAAGCAACTATTTCTGCATTAAGAGAGGCTATCATAATAAAAGATGTCAGCATGCCTAAAAATGCCAACAGCGGGAATTTACCAATATTCACAGGAATCTTAAACTCTCTATGCTCATTAGCCATAGAATAGCGCAACTTTATTACTGTAAGATTTATCAAGATATAGTTTATGAAAAACATAAAGTTTGTTATGCCTGCTATCTTCTCTATTCCCCCAACAAAAAGGAAGGCTAAAGCAAGAACAGTAACGCATGCTATAGCTACCCATGGTGTTTTTCTTTTAGGGTGCACATAAGCAAAAATTGAGCCGGTCTTTTCTGCCATTCCGTAGATGAGGCGGGATGTGGAGAGCATTATGAAAAGAACGGTGTTGGTAGTGGAGAAGAGGGCTATAAAGGAAAGCAAAACAAAAGCATTATTACCAAGAACCTTAGCAGCAACATCTGCAAGTGGCGATGGTGAAGCAGACAAAGCATGCCAGTCAATTATGCTTACAGCAGACAAAGCGACAAGTATATAGATAATTGTAGTTATTACCACAGACAATATAACTGCATGAGGTATAACGCTCCTTGCATCCTTTGTTTCCTCTGCTAACCTTACTATTTGGCCAAAGCCTATATAGGCGAAAAATATAAGCGCTGATGCCTGGAAAATGGCAAACATGTTTGGCATGTCAAGATAATTAACACTTCCAAAATTTGGCACGCCTATGGATATTATGAAAAATAGACCAAAGGCCTCGATTAATGTCATAGCCACGCCCAGCCTTACAGATTCCTTAACACCGTAAAAAAGTGGGATAGAAAGCAGTAATATAAGGGCTACGGCACTTGGGAGTAAAGGTATGTTAAAAAGTTTACCAAAATAGCCAGCAAAGCCTAAAGCTACGGTAGATGCTGAGACTATGCCAGCTATTATTAATAGCCAGCCAAGAATAAATGCTAAGCGTTTGCCAAAAGCATGCTTAACGTACTCATATTCTGCTCCAGCCTTTGGAATTAAAGAGGAAAGCTCAGCATAGCTTAAGCCTGTAAATGCAGCGATAAGAGCTGCTATGGCAAAGGAAAGCCAGACTGCATTGCCTGCTATGCCTGCTGCTCTTCCTATGAGAACGTATATACCGGCGCCAAGAATTATGCCGACCCCAGTTAAGGTGGCTTCCCATAAACTAATTTCCCTCTTAAGCTTACCCATAGATAATTTTTTTCTCCCGCCTCAAATAAAAATCTTTTTCAGAATTCTAAAATATGAGGATATTGTTTATAATCATAATTATGATGCTAATCTCTGGTTGTATAAAAAATGAAGATAGAGGTGGTGTTATGGGCAATGTGATAAATTTGCCTGAGCCCTTAAAGAAAGGGAATATGAGTTTGGAAGAAGCTATAGCGAAAAGGCGCTCTATAAGGGATTATACTACCCAGCCTATTACCCTAAAAGAACTTGCCCAGATTCTGTGGGCTGCACAAGGTATAACATCTAGCGATGGTAAAAGAGCGGCACCATCAGCTGGGGCACTGTATCCAATGGATATTTACGTAGTAGCGGGAAATGTGGATGGGCTTGAGCAAGGGGTTTATCTTTACCTGCCAGATAAGCATGCATTGCAATTGAAGATTAAAGGAGATGAGAGGGATAAGCTTTGCTATGCCGCCCTTTCCCAAGCTTGGGTTAAAGAAGCTCCAGCAAGCATTGTAATAGTTGCAAACTATGAAAAATTAACATGGAAATATGGAGAGAGGGGGATAAGGTATGCGCATATTGAGGCTGGGCATATATCCCAAAATATTTATTTGCAGGCAACATCCCTTGGCTTAGGCACGGTTAATGTTGGCGCCTTTGATGACACCATGGTTAAGGAAATTTTGAAAGCAACCGGCACGCCACTTGTTATAATGCCTGTGGGGCATAGGAGTTAAATTTGTTATATGCATATTCAGCTACATTTATGTAATAAACCTTTTAAATCCTAAAGATCCTTACCTATTAACATGGAGAAGAAAGCAGAAAAGGCAAGTATTGTAATGCATACGATCGCTGGTATTGCTATGGGTTATGCATCGATCTTTGTTGGGAATAATAGGCTTGCTGTTTGCTATGGTATAGCTCTGCTATTTATTGTTGGCTATATACTGCAGGCTACGATTGGTAGAAAAGGCCTAAATTGGTGGGTATCAAATGGTATGCTTGCCTATCTCCTTATTTGGTTTGCTTCATGGATATTTTTCTACAATATAAAGGTGGTATAAATTGATTTTTAGAAAAAATAGGGCAACGAGGTATTATTTATTTTCAGGTAAAGGCGGTGTTGGCAAGACAAGCTGTGCTGCTGCAACAGCTCTTCATTTTGCAAATAATGGTAAAAAGGTATTAATAATTTCAACAGATCCCGCCCACTCTCTTTCTGATTCCTTTGAAGTGGAGATAGGTGGGGAAATAAAAAAAATAAAGCGAAATCTTTATGCTGTGGAAATTGACCCAAAAAAGGCTATGGATGAATACAGGGAGAAGCTTGCTGTTAAGGTTAACGAGCTGGAAATGCTAAAGGGGTTTGGTTTGGAGGAGGGTTTTGAACTTGCCGGTACAGCTCCTGGTATAGATGAGATAGCTGCGTTTGATAAATTTTTGCAGTACATGAACAGCAAGGAGTATGATGTGATAGTGTTTGATACGGCACCTACTGGCCATACACTCAGATTTTTATCACTTCCTGATATTCTTGATTCATGGGTTGGAAAGGTTATAAAAATAAGACTAACCTTTGCTCATGCCATAAACACCTTTAAGAAGCTTCTTCCGTTTGGCAAAAGCGAAGATAGTGACATGGACATTAAGTACTTGGAAGAATTGAAGGACAGGGTAAACAAAGCCAGAGAGATATTAAAAGATGTTAACAGGACAACATATGTTATAGTTACAATACCTGAAGCAATGAGCATTCTTGAATCAAAGCGTGCTTATGCTGTGCTTAATGAGTATGGAATACCGGTAAAAGAGATTATAGTAAATCAGATTATTCCAGCAAACATAGGTTGTGATTTCTGCGCTGCAAAAAGAGAGCAACAGTTAAAGCGTATAGAGGAGATAAAGAAGATTTTTAGCAAGCTAAGGATAAAAGAAGTGGAGATGTTCAAAGAAGAGATTAAAGGCATGGAGATGTTGGAAAAGTTTGCTAAGAGACTGTATAGCTAGCTTTCTTTTACGATACAAGCGATACAACATCATCTACATCTAACACTTTTATACCCATTATACTCTTTTTTAGGGCCCTTTTACTCGGTACTATTAATATTCTTTCACATCCATACCTCTTCAAGTTTTCTTCAATCTTCATGATCTCATCCCTGCTTATTCTATTTTTCCACTTAACTTCGCCAACAAGTCTAAGCTTGTTGAAGTCAGCAAGTGCTATATCTATTTCGTGATCAGGTTTTGAGATTATAAAACTTCTTTTATTAAGAATCTTGGAGAGCAAATCTCTAAAGAAATGCTCTACATGCTTTCCCACCTTCTCTTTGAAGTATTTCTCTCCAAGTTCGTTTTCAGAAAAATTATACTTCTCATCAAGATAATAGTAAAGATCAATAACAGGTGATGCTATAAAGTAGAACCATCTATTTCTGAAATAATCTTTAATCCTTGTTATAAGTCCTAACTCAATAAGATTTTTTAAATACTGTTTCACTACGCTGCTATCCTCTTTATCTATCAATCTATATGAGTAGAGATAAGATACTATCTCAGATACCGTATTTTTCCCTGTTGCTATGGCTCTTAATATTCCTTCATATCTGCTTGATATTTCTCTGCCTTCTTCCCCAAAAATCTCTCCTATTAATGCTGGTATTGTAAGCTTCAGATAGTTAAAATCTATTCTCTTGTTTTTAAAAAATCTGAGCAGGAGGGGCTCTCTTAAATAAACACAATTTTCTATTAATTCCTTTCCCTTGAGACATTTTCGCATATTCTTTAAAATATCTTTCTCACTTATTAGATCAAGCCTAAATTCCATGAAGAGTCCAAGAATTGGTGATTTTTGTGTAATCAACTTCCTTGCTAGGTTTAATGTTGATGTGATAAGGATTAGGTTTTTTGGTTGCTTTATATGTAAAAATTCCAAAAAATCTTCCCCAAGCCTATGAAACTCATCTATGATTATAGTCCCTTTATTTTCTTCTATGATCCTCACAAGCTCATCATATCTTATATTTTCATCTCTTTTTTCATAAAATATAGTTTTATCCCTTCTAACGAAGAAATAGTTTGCATCTTTAAAGATATACTTAACTAAAAATGTTTTCCCTGTTTTTCTTCTGCCATAAACCAACAATGGCAGAGATGCCTTTTTTATTCTTTTTTCATCATCAAATCTTTTTACTATAACCATAATTATAGTAATAGTAATTATACTTAAAAATTTATGTCCCTTCTTTCCACTCATTAAGGTATCTTTTTTGCTCCTCTGTTAGTTTGTCTATTGATATACCCATACTTTTCAGTTTTAGCTTTGCCACCTTATTATCTATTTCCCCTGGCACCCTGTATACCTTTGCCTGCATGTGCATGCCATTTTTTACGAGATATTCAGTACATAATGCTTGGTTCGCAAAACTCATATCCATTACCTCACTTGGGTGGCCTTCAGCGCATGCTAAATTCACAAGCCTTCCCTCTGCAAGAAGATACAATCTCTTTCCATCTCCCAATGTATATTCTTCAACATTCTCTCTTATTGTCTTTTTACTTTTTGCCATACCTTCTAGGTCTTTTATGCTTATCTCAACATTGAAATGGCCAGCGTTAGCCAATATAACGTTATTTTTCATAGCTTTGAAATGCTCCCCTCTTATAACATCTTTATCGCCCGTAGCAGTAACAAATATATCGCCATATTTTGCTGCCTCGCTCATAGGCATTACCCTAAAGCCGTCCATTACCGCCTCTAAAGCTCTTAATGGGTCAACCTCTGTAACTATTACATTCGCTCCCATGCCCCTTGCCCTCATAGCTATGCCTCTTGAGCACCATCCATAGCCCGCGACAACGAAGGTTTTGCCAGCAATGAGGACATTTGTTGCTCTAAGTATACCATCTATTGTAGACTGGCCTGTTCCATATCTATTATCAAAGAGATACTTGGTGTATGCATCATTAACCGCTATAACCGGAAATAATAGCTTGTTATCCTTTTCCATTACCTTAAATCTGGTCACACCTGTTGTGGTTTCCTCCGTTCCGCCTATTATATTACTTGCCAGCTCTTTCCTTTTTGTATGCACCCTCGTTATTAGGTCAGCACCATCATCCATTAATATGTGAGGCCCCGCATTTAATACCTGGTCTATACACCAATAATATTTTTCATGATTCCCACGCCAAGCAAAAACCTCAATGCCATTTTTTACGAGGGCTGCCGCTACATCGTCTTGTGTAGATAAAGGGTTGCTGGCAGTAACAAACACCTTTGCGCCTCCCTCTGCAAGCGTTCTAACTAATGCTCCCGTCTCTTTTGTAACATGCAAGCAGCATGCTATTTTTTTACCAGATAATGGTTTTTCCTTTTTAAACCTTTTCCTTATTTGCATAAGTACAGGCATGTGCCGCTCTGCCCATTCCAACTTGAGTTTACCTTTCTCAGCCAGATCTATACAAGCAATTTTGCTCATATTACACCCTTGATTTTAATACTTAAAATCTTTTGGAGAGGTAAAGGTTAAATTTGTTATTGCTAAATAAAATTTTATTCCAGTGGTTAGTATGGGGAGGCGAAGAAGAACGGAAAGGCGTTTGGAGATAATTGAGAAAAAGTTTGAGCGAGCTGGCCTGCATTTACCTGATTTTAGATTTCAAGAGGGCGAGGATTGTATAGCGTATAAATCAACCATCCCTAATAATATCGAGCCACTAGATATAAAGGGATATTTCTCAATTTCCATTCAACTTTCCCCTAGAAAGAGTGTGAGTAGGGAAAGGCTTCTTTCATCACCTTTAAATGTTGAAGATGCTGTTATTGATTTTCTCTCCGTTTACGGCGAATTTAAAAATTGTAGTATACTTTCTTATATAGAAGCAGCAAAGATACTTACAGATATATTCATAAGAGAGTACTGTGAGATGGAAAGGTTAAGAAAGTATCTAAAAGCTAACCCTCCACCACAGCAAGAAGCAATACTTTATGGTAAATTTGTAAAGGAGGGCAAGCTGAGATGGTTTGATATTATTGAAGATTTCCCGTACGTGTTAGCTGGATCAGAAGAGATAGACGGTACTGGTCTGTCTGCAGGTGGCCTTTACTTTATTGCAGAATGTGTGGCAACAAAGCCTTGGCAAGAGTTTGTAATAGCTGCACATCAGAGATATAAACATAACCCTGAATTGGCAAAGGCAATGGAAGCAGAGGTTATTAAAAGGTTGCATGTGGATGAGCAAGAGTACAAGCAATGGAAAGCTGTGGTTAGAGAAAAATTCGGAATGTATTGATAGTTATTTAAATGTTTCCTGGTATTTAATTTTATTTGAGGTGTTTTTTATGGGGTTAAGACCTGCAAAATGTTACAGGAAGTTGGAGAGGCCTTATACTAGACAATCCAAAAGTAAGCCGAGAAAGAGTTATGTAAAAGGTGTGCCCTATCCAAAAATACACAGATTTGAGATAGGAGCCAAGGATAAGAAGTTTGGTATAAAGATGTTCTTGCTATCAAAAAAACCCGTTCAAATAAGACATAATGCATTAGAAGCGGCAAGGATGGCTGTAACAAAGCAATTATCAAAGCTTGTTGGTGAAAATAATTACTTTGTTAAGATATTGGTATATCCGCATCACGTTTTGAGAGAAAATCCCCTTGCGACAGGAGCTGGTGCAGACAGGTTTCAAACAGGAATGAGGAAATCCTTCGGTAGGCCGATAGGTATGGCAGCCAGAGTGAGGAGTAATCAAAAATTAATAGAGATAAGGGTACCAGAGAATTTTGAAGCTATGGGTAAGCGTGCATTAAAGGTTGCCGCATCGAAATTCCCAACCCCATGCCATATTGTTAGTGAAAAGCTAGAGAACTAATTTTCACGGCTTGTTGTATTTATCAATTAAATCCCTTATTCTTTCACTGTCTTGTTTTCCCATTTCTGCAAAAACAGGAGGTAGTATAAGGAATATCTTTTCTGCCCCCTTTTCAAATGCCTTTTTGATCCTCTCCTCCACTTTCTCAAAATCAAGCTTGCCTTCACCCTCTGGTGTGTTATAAAGAGAAAACTCTGTAACCCATACAGGCTTATCATCAATGCCATTCTCTTTAAGCAAGGCTTTAACAAATCTTACATTTCCATCTTCTGCGCCTTGGAGATCGTGTATATTTGCTATGTCAAAATATTTTCCTATATTTTCATGAGAAAATACCTTGCTCCAGAAATCTCTAGAGAATTCAAAGCTTGAAGCAATACCTGCGTGCAATATTTTTGCTTCATTATTAGCTTTTCTTATAGCTTCTGCGCTCTTTTTTAGCAAAATAGCATAATCCTCTGGCGTCCCCTGAAAAAATATATCATACCCATGTGTCATCTCCGGCTCATTGCCAATTTCAAAGTATTTCACGGGGTAAATAAGGCCAGGCATATCATCCTTTCCATCTCCATCGTATCGCTCAACCAATGCCATTAAAAATCTTTGATAGTGTTCCCAATCACACGGGATGCCTTTGCGCCTTGGCAAGATACCACCAAATGGGTCTGGTGTTTCTGGCATCTCTGGGTGGCATAAAGCTTGATCCCATTCAGCATATGGCCATATTGTTATGATCAGATTTATTCCCAAATTCTGTGCATTTCTAACTGTTCTATCGAGTGATGACCAATCATAACGCCCCTTTGCTCTTTCTATCAAATGCCATATGGCATCGCCAGGATGGGGTCTTGACCAGAATATTCCCAAGCTGGCTTGTTCATATAGCTCTTTCTCATGCCATCCAAGCGCACCAATTCTGTAATTAAATGTTTTATTTAATCTTGCGAATGCTTGCGAAGCATACCCGCTGCCTTTTACCTCCTTAGCAATTTTACTTTCTTGAACACATCCGCTGATAAAAACAAAAAGGCACAGCATGCACGTACAAAGCAATTTATATGAAGCCATTATAAATATTTGAAAGATTTAGTTTATTAAATACCATTTTTCTTTTAAGTATTGAAATTTTACCTTTTTTATGAAAAAAATGCTCAAAGATGATATTTCTAGAATCGAAGACGTGGTTGAGTTGGTTATGAAACAGGCTGGAATAAAAAAGCTTAATCCTGTTCAGCATGCAGCGCTTAAAGCAGGCATATTGGATGGTAACAATGTGGTTATTGCTGCTCCTACCGCATCGGGCAAAACGCTCGTTGCGGAGTTTGCAGCGATAAATGCAATAAGACAGGGTAAGAAGGCAATCTATATCGTTCCATTGAGAGCATTAGCAAATGAAAAGTATAATGATTTTAAAGAAAAATATGAAAAGTTAGGAATAAAGGTGGGTATAAGTACTGGTGATCTTGATTCAAGTGATTCTTGGCTTGCAAAGTATGACATAATAATCGTTACCAGCGAGAAACTTGACTCACTATTAAGGCATAATGTAACATGGGTTTATGATGCTGGTGTAATCATAGCAGATGAGGTGCATTTGCTTAACGATCCGACAAGAGGACCCACGCTTGAGATACTATTGACAAAATTGAGGGAGAGCATAAGCCCACAATTTGTATGTCTTTCAGCAACAATAAGGAATTATGAAGAAATTGCAGAATGGATAAATGCAAGGGGCGTGGAGGTTAATTACAGGCCTGTAACACTTTACAAAGGTGTCTATTTTGACAACAAGGTTCGTTTCTTCCCTGAAAAAGGTAGTTTGGAAGCAGGTGGCTTGGAAGGATTGGTGAGGGACACCCTTAAAAGGGGTAAGCAAGCATTAATATTCGTATCAACAAGAAGAAATGCCGAAGCGCTTGCAGAAAAGCTTGCAAAATTAACAAAGGGGTATGTAGGATATGAAGATGGTATGAAATTGCTTAAGATTGCCAATAAAATAGAGCACGCGCTGGAGCATAAAACAAGACAGTGTGAAAGGCTCGCTTTTTGTATTAGAAATGGTTCAGCGTTCCATCATGCAGGTATAGTTAATGAGCAACGCAACGAGATTGAGCAAGCGTTCAAAGATGGGTTAATAAAGATCATAGTGGCTACGCCAACACTTGCCGCGGGTATAAACCTGCCTGCCTATAGAGTAATAATAAGAGATATCAAACGCTATGATGCTAGCTATGGTATGGACTATATACCTGTGCTTGAGATAGAACAGATGATGGGAAGGGCTGGAAGACCCAAATATGACAAAGAAGGTGAAGCAATAATAATCGCAAAGAATAAAAAGGATGCAAACTATATATGGGAACAATACATAACAGGGGAAACAGAAAGAATAACATCAAAGCTTGGTGTTGAGCCCATATTAAGAATGCATATACTTGCACTTATAGCAGTCGATCAGCTGACTACTAATGCTTTGCTTGAGTTTTTTTCAAAAACCTTCTATGCCTATCAATATAAAGCCATAGATAAGTTATTTGGTATAATAGAGCATATCCTGCTTATGCTGAAGGGTTTTGGTTTCATCGAGATTAACAACAGCCATGGAGATTTCGTTAGTGCTTACGAGCTACTATCTGATAAAAGGCTAAAGGCAACGCTTATAGGTAGAAGGGTGTCAGAGCTTTATATAGACCCCATAACGGCACATAAGATAATCTCAAGCCTAAAGCATATGAAATGTATAAGTGATATTGGTATTTTACAATTACTCTCAAATACAAACGAAATGAAGCCTTTGCTCGGGGTAAGGCAAAATGAGTTTAAAGCTATAAGTGAATTTATTGTAGCCAATGAGGATATGCTTATTGAAAAGGTTCCAGATGAATGGGATATAGAGTATGAGGATTATATAAGATCCATAAAGACAGCAATGCTATTCATGGACTGGATAGATGAAATGGGGGAAGATAAAATACTGGAGAAGTATAATGTTACACCAGGTGAGCTTAGGGTTAGGATAGAGAATATGGACTGGCTCTTATATGCTATGCATGAGCTTGCATTGCTTCTTGGTTACAAGGATATCTTAAAGGAGATAAGAAAGTTGAGAATAAGGCTTAAATATGGCATAAGGGCTGAGCTTTTGCCATTTGTTAAATTAAAAGGTATAGGCAGAGTAAAGGCAAGAACGCTGCATAATTCGGGGATAAGAAGTTTGTCTGATTTGAGAAAGATCCCGCTTCATACCCTGGAACGTATTATCGGTACAAAAACAGCGAGGGATATAAAAAATCAACTAGCCAGATCTTCTTAACCTTTTCCATATCACCCTTCCATCAATCTTTATCATTTTAACCCTGTGATAAGGTATGAATGTTTCTTTGCCATTACTTTTATAACAGAAATACGTCTTTCTTACCTCCGTTATTTGATCGCCAGAGATGGTCTTTATATTATTTGTCGCGCCCCTATGAACAAATATAATCTTACATCTTCCAAGTTTATTTGTCCACTTTAGCTTATTAATAGTGTTATAAACCATTAATATATCTGAGAAGTTAAGATATTAATATGAAACCCACCAAGGTTAAGATACTTGCCAAAAAGAAATGCGATGAGATAAAGTACAATGTAATGTCTCTGCTAACGGAGAGGGGAATAGAGATTACAAATAGTATGAAAAGCGCCGATTTTTTTATAATAATAGGTGGTGATGGCACACTTTTCAGATATCATTCCGCTATAGATGCTCCAATCTTTGGTATAAAACCCGGAACCTCAATCGGCCATTATATGAGCGCGTGCGAAAAGGATTACATGGAGAAACTTAATAGGATTTTGAGTGGAAAAGAGGGTAGGGATTATTTTTTAAATAACATACTCAGGCTGGAATGTGAAGTAAATGGGAAAAAACTACCCTTTATCGCAATAAACGAGTTTTTAATAAGCGCGATATATACTAGAAGGATGTTAAATGCGGAATTGCAGATTGATAATGAACTTACAATAGAAAGGTGTTCTGGGATAATAGCATATACACCAACAGGTTCCACAGCGTTTGCTGGCTCGGCTGGTGCAAAACCTCTACGCAATGGGGATAGGTTTGGTGTAATAGCACTTGCTCCTTATGCTGGTAAACTTAAGAGCGGGGAGGTAATAATAGAGGAGGGGGAGGTAGGTATTATAATACTTAGCAATGAGGCCGAGGTATGCGTTGATGGGCAAGAAGAGCAGGTAAAAAAGCTAAGGTATGGAGATGCAATAACTGTAAGAAAAAGTAGAAGGTATGCAAAAATAATAACATTTTAAATCTAAATGGAAATATTTAATGAATGAAACCATCAACACTGCTTAGAACAGGGCGTGTATGTGGTTACATACTTTTATTATTCATTTTGCTCTACCTAATCACGGGGTTCTCGATAACAGGCAAGTTTGGTTTTCATAAAATTATAAATAAAAATCTGGCATTGCTCATACATTTAAATATGGAAATACCCTTTTTGATAGTACTTATCCTTCACGTGTTTCCACATCTATACCTCAGGTATATCAAAAAAAGATAGAGTATGAAAAAAAGAATTACAAGGAGGGAGTTCATTAAGAAGTCTTCTATAGCACTTTTAGGTATGGGTATAGCGGGTTTCGTAATAAGTAACATGCTCACCTTACCATCCAGCCCTCCTAAAGAGAAATCACTAAGCTTATGGAAGTGGTCAAAAGAAGCATATCATTATATAAGGCTTGGGAACAATGTTCAATGTCTTCTCTGCCCAAACCAATGCATACTTGAACATGGAGAAAGAGGTAGATGCAGGGTAAGGATTAACAATAACGGCAAGCTTTATACACTTGTTTATGGAAATCCAACAGCGGTACATGTTGATCCAATAGAAAAGAAACCTCTATTTCATTTTTTACCGTCAACAAAGGCATTTTCTATAGCAACAGCAGGCTGTAATTTTCGTTGTCTTAACTGTCAGAATTGGCAGATTTCGCAATTTCCACCAGAAAAGACAGAGAACTATGACATGATGCCAAAGGTTGTTGTTAATAACGCTATAACAGAGTCTTGCTCATCAATAGCTTATACGTACAATGAACCTTCGGTGTTTTATGAGTATATGTATGACACGGCAAAACTTGCAAAAGAGCACAAATTGAGAAACCTGTGGATAACAAACGGTTATATGAACGAAAAACCACTAAGAGAGCTATGTAAGTATCTAGACGCTGCCAATGTTGACCTGAAGAGCTTTAGCGAGAAGATATACAATGAGCTTAATGCCGGAAGGCTTGAACCTGTGCTAAACACATTGAAAGTTTTAAAATCTGAAGGGGTTTGGTTTGAGATAACAAACCTTGTTGTGCCGACCTATACAGATGATATAGATATGATAAGGGATATGGTGGAGTGGATTGCTAAGAATCTTGGTAAAGATTATCCGCTTCATTTTTCCCGCTTTTTTCCCCATTACAAGCTTACCCATCTTCCTCCAACACCTATAGACTTTCTTGAGCAAGCAAGAAAAATCGCTATGGATGCGGGCTTAAAATTTGTTTATATAGGTAATGTACCAAACCACAAAGCCCAAAATACTTATTGTCCGAGATGTGGCAGATTACTTGTAGAGAGAAGAGGATATTATGTAGCGAGTATGAATATTGAAAATAATGCATGCAAGTTCTGCGGTGAGCACATAGCAGGTGTATGGTCATGAAAGTAAAAATACGGGTAAAAGGTAAAAGAGATGGTATTGCAGCTTTGCTTGTAATTTTTGTCTTTATTTTCATACTTACTCTTGCTATTATAAAACCTCAACCTGATTATAAAAGAATAGCTACTAAAGAAGAGGTTGTTGTAAGAAAGCCTGCTGTTGCTGGCATGTTTTATCCGGCAGAGAAAGCCGTGCTTAGGGATATGATATCAAAGCTTTTGAATAAAACTAACACAAGCAAACACGTTGATGGTAGTATAAGAGGTCTTGTGATGCCTCATGCTGGCTATGTGTATTCAGGCATAGTTGCGGCATCAGCTGTTTCACTTCTTAGAGGCAAGAGTTATAAAACGGTAATAATAATGGGTCCAAGTCACCATAAGTATTTCAAGGGCATATCTATAGCCAATGTAACACATTATGAAACTCCACTAGGCATGGTAAAACTTTCAGAGAAGGTAAAAGAAATGAGAAAAGAGAGTATGGTGGTAAGCGAGCCTCTTGCCCATATGAAAGAGCATAGCATTGAGGTTGAAATACCGTTTTTGCAGAGTGTTCTGGGTGAGTTTGAGATAATACCCATTATTTTTGGGGATGCAAATCCAAAAGCGGTTGCGCGTATGCTTGAGCGGTATATAGATGATAGCACGCTTGTAATTGTAAGCTCAGATCTAAGCCATTATTACCCGTATAATATTGCTATTGAGCGAGACAAAATATGTATAGAAGCAATACCAAAGCTGAACTTTAGTCTTATGGAAAGGTGCGAGGCGTGCGGGAAGCTGGCGATATTAACACTTATGTATATAGCAAAGGATATGGGTTGGCAGGGCAGGCTGATTGAATATAAAAACTCTGGAGACACAGCAGGTAATAAACAAAGGGTTGTTGGATATGCAAGTATAGCGTTCTACAAAAAAGGGTTAGAAGATGATGAAAAGGTATTTCTTTTAAGGTTGGCTAGAAAGGTACTTGAAGAACGCTTGGGGTATGGGAGAAGTTATGCAATAAGCAATGTGCCAGAAAAATTGAAAGAGGTGAAGGGGTGTTTTGTTACATTAAAAAAACATGGACAATTAAGGGGGTGTATAGGACATATACTTCCCAGGGAGCCGCTCTATAAATGTGTTATTGACAATACTATAAATGCTGCTTTACATGACATTAGGTTTTTCCCGGTAAGATATGAAGAGCTTAAGGATATAGAAATAGAGATCTCCGTGCTCTCTGTGCCAGTATTACTTAAACATGAGTCCTGGCAGGAAGTATTAAATAGCCTTGTTCCTTTGAGAGATGGTGTTGTGCTGAAAAGAAGTATGCAAATGGCAACATACCTGCCGCAGGTATGGGAGCAAATACCTGACAAGGTATTATTTTTAGAACATCTTTGTATGAAAGCTGGAATGGAAAAGAATTGCTGGAAGGATAAAGCAACGGAAATTTACATTTACCATGCCGATGTGTTTAGTGAGTCTGAATTTAACCTATATAATCACTCATAACAATGTCCTTCTCTTTCTCCTTTACCCTTGCTTTTCTTTCTACCTTTATCTCACCAAACTTCTTCTCATAGTTTTCTATCGATGTCTTTAGGGTTTCTAAAAATATCTTTGCAAACTTTGGATCCATTACAACCACATTATGCTCCGTAACAAGCGTCTCATGTGATTTTTCGTTTATTATATCTATTCTTGGTATGTTTTGTCTAAAATCTATGACAAATTTTGATGGATTAAAGATAACGCTTATCGAATTGGCATAAAAGGCTTTATCTCCATGATTAATCTTTAGATTTACTCTTCTCTCCATCATCCACCTTTATCTTTTCTAATCTCACGCCGCCACATTTAGGACATACCTTTGTTGCTGGCTCCATTACTATTGGTTTACCTACCCAACCACATTTGCAACATCTATATTTCATAACTTTATTTTGAAGCTATGTTTTAAATTGGTTATCGGACCCGGGGGGATTCGAACCCCCGACCCCTCGCTTAGGAGGCGAGTGCTCTATCCAAGCTGAGCTACGGGCCCATCCAAAATCTTATTAAACTCGCTATATATATGAAAATCATCTCTGCTATATTTTTAAATGTAAATACTTGAGCTCCGCTAACATCTCGATAACCTTGCCTGTATTTATTCTTTTTTGTTGGAATAGTAACGGTATATCTCTTAATAGTGCCCTGGTTGATAATGAGTATGGTATATTTTCCACTTTTATTAAACATGTGAGAAGAGTTTTTATTATAAATATAAACATTACCTTCTGGATCGTTTAAAATTAGCGCGCATGCAGCTGATTGAGTAAAGTTTAATGATTCATTGTTGTATGAAATGTAACATCTTGGCTTTTCTTTCTTTTGCTCTATCCTTACCTTTTTCGTAATATCAATCCTCCTATTATCATCTATTGCTCTTATACGCAACGTGTACACTCCTTTGCTGGCGTTTATAAAATTTTTAAGCGTTACAACAGTCCAATTATTAGCTGGAATGGTCACATTAACCTTATTTGCATCCCATCCCCGCTTGTAGCTATTTCCATCCCATCCATAAGATACTAATCTGCTCGTGTTAGAAAATAGGTAAGAATAGATCACAACACTGCGTGTAGTATTATATTTATTCTCTATATAAACCTTAATAGCTATGCTCTCATTGGCATAAATTTTTTGTGGATACTCAACCAATCTTAGATTAATCATACCTTTATCTTCACACTTCTTACATTCACGTACATACCCATAGTTTCTCGTTACCTTCACACATAACCTGTCATTGTTCCCGGAAAGCCTTAAACTCCCCTCCCTTCTCATGCCCAAACCTTCAACAATTAGCTTGTATACACCGCTCCTATACCTATTATCACAATTTGGTTTTATTTGCACGGGTATCTTCACTCTGTACACTTTTCCAGCTTCCTTTAAGTGTACAATATACTTTTCGCTTACCCTCTTAGCTCCTTCTACCCATATATATACAGCATATTTACTACTATTCCTACTTGCATTTATCCAAACATCAACAATATCTCCAAATCTTGCCTCTTTGTCATACCTTTCTATTTCTAAAAAATTCTCGCCCTTCTCTTGTTCTCCAATTACAGCAAAAAGATGGCTTGCATTGTTATCATTTTTATCTATATCATTACAGTATGCATGCGTTATATTTGCAAATATCATATAAGGCATGCTTCCATATATGTATGGAGCTGTAAAATCCCTTCTTACTCTTTCTCCGCCTCTTAAACTAACATTTCTTTTTGCATGGTATGGCAAAGGATTACCAAAAAGGTCAGATATCCAATATGTAATAATAGCACTACCATTGCCCTCAAGAGCTATGTAATATCCTGTCTTTTTATCTACAGGTATGATATTGGGTCCTTCTATAGATAGTGAAAGGTTACATACACCTTGGCCCGTTACAGTTACGTTCCTGCATATAATATTATGCGACTTGTAAAACACATTAAAGCAAATGGTATAGTTACCCTTGTCCTCAAATTCTATACTTCCTGTACCCTTTCCTTTATAACATCCTATGCTTAGGTTCAAACTATTATTTGCTACTATTGTTTTGTTTTCTTTATATGCGTAATAAGTAACAAGTAAATATTCTATTTTACTACAATTTTCTTTAAAAAGTGTGATATTAAATATATCGTCATACCTCGTATGCACATACAGCAACAGCGGTAAGCTTATTGAGAATGAAAAAAGCTTGCATAGGTTTTCTTTTCCGGGTGTGGGTGTGTTACAAATAAACCATGTATTATTTAATAATGCAAATGAAATATTCTCTTTATCAGAGAATGAGCCATAAGATATATCAATATGCGTTGAATTGACAAGAAGTTGAACCTCACAGCCAGAATTTTTAAGGAGTATTGGAGCTTCTATTATGTTTGAGGAAATATTCCATATACTTATGAATTTGTCTCTGTTTCTTGTTATAACATTATAGCCCTTATTTAGAGATACATTCACAACTTTTCCGCAAGTAGTTAATGTAATATTTGTATGGGATTCGGAGAGTATTTCAACCCACTCGCTACAATCCATACAATCATCATCTGGGTTCGGCATGATCTCTGTAATTATAGGATATGCAAGTGCTGCTTGAGGTATAACAACTAAAAATACTATAACGTGCATCCTCATTGTACCAGCCTTGGCTTGAAATTGATAAAAAGTTTTGTAATCCTGATTTATAATAGTTTAAATTTCTTAGTTTTATTCTTTCAATGATGGAGAGAAAAATTCCTAGGTGTATGAGCACGCAGCATCCAGATAATGCAAGGATACCGTTTTTCTCAGATGGTAGTATCATAGACGGTGAGACAGAGATAAAAGAGGCTTATTATGTTTTCTCCCATTTAGGATGTGAGGAACAGATGTGGGACTATGAAGGGAAGGAGGTAGATAACTTTGTTGTTAAAAAACTGCTCTCTCGCTATGAAGATTTTTTCAGAAGAAATATGTTGGGTAAGGATGTATTCATCACACCACGATTGCCCAACCCGAGCGTTGAAAAGGCAGAGGCAAAGATTTTGCTTGAAACCCTTGAATCCATACCACGGAGTTTTGATGCAGCAAGGCTATTTTATAAAAACACGTACCCGATATTCGAGGTAATACTTCCAATGACAACTTCACATCTAGAGCTAAACAGGGTATATGAATATTATAAAAGGTTTGTTGCAGGCAAGGCTAACTTTAAATTCTCCGATGGTACAACTATAAGAGAATGGATAGGTGAATTTTACCCTGAGGAAATAAGAATAATACCACTGATCGAGGATAAGAAGGGTTTGCTCGGGATTAAAGAGATAATTGCAAAGTTTATTGCTGACAAAGAGCTAGGCTATCAACGTGTGTTTCTGGCTAGGAGTGATCCAGCGCTTAATTATGGTTTGGTGCCAGCCGTGCTAATGAATAAATTTGCATTAGCAAGCTTGTATGAAGTGGAGGAAGAGCATAGCATAGAGATATTTCCGATAATAGGGAAGGGTTCATGCCCTTTCAGAGGAAATTTGAATCCATACAGAGCAAGGGATGTAATGAAGGAATATCCATATGTGCATACCTTTACCATACAATCGGCATTTAAATATGATTATCCTGAGGAGAGGGTTAGAGAGGCCATAGAAAGTATAAAAGGTAACAATAAGAGAAAATATGAGGAAGAGCTGGACAATGCATTTATTGAGCTCATAGAGAGGTATTCCTTAAGGTACAGGGCTTGCATAGAATCTATTGCAGATTTAATAAATAAAATCTCGCGCTATGTTCCGCAAAGGAGAAAAAGAAAGCTTCATATAGGTCTTTTTGGTTATTCACGCGGTATTGGCAAAAAAACACTTCCAAGAGCAATAAAGTTTTGCTGCGCCCTTTATTCTCTAGGCATACCCCCTGAAATAATAGGTATGGATGGTATAAGCATAAAGGATCTCGAGCAAGTGAGTTGTGTTTATAGAAAGCTTTTTGTTGATCTTTCCGACGCGCTAAGATTTGTTAATAAAAGAAATGTAGTAAGGTTTCTTCCTAATGGCAAAAAATTGCTTAGGGTTGTGGAGCAAGCAGGCATAGAATATGAGGTTGATAAGGAACATGAAATGCTAACAAGCCAAATAGTGAAAATTCTGGGTAAAAACAACAAAGAGGTATTAGGGGAGTACATAACAAAGGCTGCAACCATTAGAAGATTTTTAGGCTGATCTCCTTTCTACGCATTCTGGGCAAAGCCAGCTCCCATCAACATGCTTAAGCTCGTCCGAATATTCCCCGCAATCTTCGCACAACCCAGATATCACCTCATCTGTACTTGGCGTGCCTTCAACCTTAAGTTTCATCTTTTCAGACAATATCTCAACAAGCTCTGGCGAGATTAGTAAGAGCTCTTTATCGGAAACTATTCCCACAAGTTCTTGCCTTTCATTTACCACAGGTAACCTTTTTATTCCATTCTTTACCATTCTCTTTGTAATCCTTAGTATATTCTCGTTTGGCTTCGCTGTTATCAATGGTTTGTTTTTCATTTCAAGCAGCTCAGCTACCTTCATTTTGCTTGGGTCTTTATTTTTGGCTATTAACATAACTATATCATCAGGCGTTACAATACCAATAGGCTTGTTTCCTTCTACTATCACAACAGACCCGATTCTATTGTTAACCATAATCTTGGAAATAGTATACAAAGTTGTATCCTTAGATGCTACTATTACATGCTTCTTCATTATCTCCTTTACCTTAACCATTCTTAACACCTTCCTGTTTTATTACTGCCTGAGCAGCGGTAAGCCTTGCAACAGGCACCCTATAAGGAGAGCAAGATACATAGTCCAGCCCTATGGAGTTGCAGAACTCTATTGTTTGTGGATCACCCCCATGCTCTCCACAAATACCCAATTTAAGCTCTCTCCTAGCTTTCTTCCCTTCTTGTATTGCAATTTTCATAAGCCTTCCAACGCCGTCTCGGTCTATTGTAACAAATGGGTCGCTTCCCAATATCTTTTTTCTTATGTATACATTTAAAAATTTCTCCTCAGCATCATCCCTTGAAAAGGCAAACGTCATCTGTGTAAGATCGTTTGTGCCAAATGAGAAGAAGGCAGCATGTTTTGCAATTTCACCAGCTGTTAATGCTGCTCTCGGAATTTCTATCATCGTACCTACACTATACTTTACCTTTACACCATATTCTTCCATAACATTGCTTGCTGTACTATCTATGATCTCTTTAAGTATTCTTAGCTCTTCTGCATCACTTACCAACGGTACCATAATCTCTGGCTTAACCTCCACACCTTCTTTTGCAAGCTCACATGCAGCCCCTATTATAGCTTTAACTTGCATTTCATATATCTCTGGGAATGTTATTCCAAGCCTGCATCCCCTGTGCCCGAGCATAGGATTCATCTCTCTTAGCTCTTTCACACGTGCAAGCATCTTTTCCTTTTCTCTTATTTTCTCCACATCCTCATTCATCATCTTCATACCTTCAATCTCCAATAGCAGTTCTTCATAATTTGGAAGGAATTCGTGTAACGGTGGGTCAAGCAGCCTTATTGTAACAGGCAAGCCTTTCATTACCCTGAATATTTCTATAAAGTCCTTTTTTTGGATAGGTAAGAGTTTATCTAAATGTTTTTCTCTTTCCTTCTTCGTTCTCGATAATATCATCGATTGCATTATTGGTAACCTGTCTTCCTCAAAGAACATATGTTCCGTTCTACATAATCCTATACCTTCTGCGCCAAAATCTCTTGCGACCTTTGCATCCTTTGGTGTATCTGCATTTGTCCTTATACCGAGCCTTCTTATGCTATCTGCCCATTCCATCAACTCTTTAAATTCACCAGCTAAGGAAGGTTCTATAGTTTTGACCTTTCCAAGTATAACATTCCCCGTTGTGCCATCAATCGTTAGCCATTCACCCTCTTTTATTTCTATCTCCCCTATGCGCATCCTTTTTGCTTTCTCATCGATCTTTATGCTTTCACACCCAACCACCGCACATTTACCCATACCTCTTGCAACGACAGCGGCATGGGAGGTCATTCCGCCCCTGCTTGTTAAAATACCTTTAGCTACTGCCATACCATGGATATCTTCTGGTGATGTTTCAGTTCTTACAAGTATAACATCCATGCTTTCTTGCTCTACAAGCCTTACAGCTTCATCCGCATCAAACACAACAATCCCGCTAGCTGCTCCGGGGGACGCTGCAAGCCCCTTCGCAATTATATTAAGTTTTGCATTTGGATCAATGCGTTCATGCAATAATTGCTTTAGGTGCTCTGGCTCGATGCGCATTATTGCCTCTTCCTTACTTATCAACCCTTCCTTGACCATATCTACGGCTATCTTCACAGCCGCTTGTGCAGTTCTTTTCCCGTTTCTTGTTTGTAATATGTAAAGCTTTCCTCTTTCTATTGTAAACTCAAAATCTTGCATATCCTTAAAATGCTTTTCAAGTATATCCCTTATCCTTACCAATTCTTCATATACCTTTGGCATATCCTCTTTAAGTTTTTCTATCTCCTTTGGTGTTCTTATACCGGCAACAACATCCTCTCCTTGCGCATTTAGCAAGTATTCTCCATAAAGTTTATTCTCCCCCGTTGATGGGTTTCGTGTAAATCCAACACCAGTTCCAGAATCCCATCCCATATTACCAAAAACCATTTGTTGCACATTGACTGCTGTGCCAAGATCATCTGGTATCTTGTTCAGCTTTCTGTAAGTAATAGCCCTTTTATTGTTCCACGATTCAAATACGGCGTTTATAGCCATGAACAATTGCTCCATGGCATCTTGTGGAAATTCTTTACCTGTTTCCTTCTTTATTAATTCCTTATAGCTTTCCACAACCCTCTTTAACTCATCACTACTCAAATCTGTATCATTCCTGCCCTTTTTATAGCTATCCAGCACTTCTTCAAATAGCTCGTGCTTTATACCAAGCACAACATTTCCAAACATTTGTATAAACCTTCTATATGAATCATAAGCAAACCTTTCGTTAGCGGTCTGCTTAGCTAAACCTTTAACGCTACTATCATTAAGACCGAGATTTAGTATGGTATCCATCATCCCAGGCATAGAAATAGGTGCCCCGCTCCTAACAGAAACCAAAAGGGGGTCGCTGGGGTCTCCAAATTTCTTTCCGCTTTCATGCTCTAACCTTTTTAAATTCTCCATAACTTGTTCTTTTAGGCCAGGTGGCCAATTTTTATTATTTCCATAGTATTCATTGCACGCCTTTGTTGTTATGGTAAAGCCAGCAGGAACAGGCAAGCCAATCTTTTTCATTTCTCCAAGGTTAGCGCCCTTACCTCCAAGTAACATTTTATCTTTTGTATCCCCTTCGCCAAAGAAATAAACCCACCTTTCCATATCATCCCTCCTGAAGTTTTGAAATTATATTTTTTTATCCTCAAATTTATTTAAAATTATAACTGGCTAGCAAATTTGAAATCATCTCTCAAGAATAAAATAATCCTCCTCCTTTTCTCTTGGCATGGTCTTTATGAGCATCTCCATACCCTTTCCTATTTCCATAACCTTTAATGTCTTCATAAGCTTTAATGCTCTATTGAGTTTGAATGTATGCTCAGCATATATGGTAAATATTTTCTCCCCTTTCTTAACATTTTCTCCTATCTTTTTATGAAGGTATATGCCTGCGCCTTTATTTTTTGGCGCTCCCGCCTCCTTTGCAATTGTTGATACAGCCCTATTACTTATCCACAAAACCTTTCCACTCTTGTTAGAAATGATATCTATAACCTTTTCCCCGAGTGGTATATCCTCTGGCATTATTTTTTCATTCCCGCCCTGCGCTTTTATTATTTCCCTCAGCTTTGTCTCAGCTTTCCCGCTCTTTATAATATTTAATGCGTGCTCTTTCCCGTTTCTTATGCCAGAGAAGTTGAGAAGCATAGATGCGAGTGTTGTTGCCTTTTCTATAAGATCTTGTGGTTGGTTATGGTACATTATCGCGCTTAGCGCCTCTCTTGCCTCTAAAGCAGGACCAATAGCATGACCTATTGGTTGCTCGCCATATGTGGAAACGACATTAACATCTATGCCCAACATTTTCCCAAGTCTTATGAATTTTTCCGCAAGCTCCTCAAATTCAAATAAAGATCTTATCTTCGCTTCCTTTCCGGTTGGTATATCTATAACCACATACCTTGCATTTACAGCCTTCTTCTTTGACATGACGGAAGGGAGAAGGAAGGGGTCTATGCCTAATGGATATTCTATCCTTATGAATATGTCATCCGCGGGTGCAAGATCCAAAGCCCCTCCCCACACCAAGCAACCATTTGTCTTCTCTACAATTCTTTTAATCTCTTCCAGCCCAAATTCCACCGGAGCCAGGCATTCAAACCTATCAGCCGTTCCAGCTGGGGATGTTATGCTTCTGCTGGATGTTTTGGGTATTGTGAGGCCTGCTGCTGCGATTATTGGTACAACCAATATGGATGTTTTATCTCCTGGCACTCCGCCAATTGAATGTTTATCATAAATAGCCTTTTTCTTAAGTTTAAGCATGCTCCCGGTCTCTGCCATATATTGGGATAAATTTGCAGCCTCCTCTAGCGTTATTCCATGGTTGTACATTGCCGTTACGAAGGCTGTTATCTCGATATCTGAAAGGTTACCTTTAACCACATCCTCTATGATGTCCTTTATTTCTATGGCTGAGAGTTGCAACCCAGCTATTTTTTTCTTTATCCCCATTATAGATTTTGGTGGCAATGCTTGGCTAACCTCCACCTCATCCCCATTCTCTATACTTATAACTTCTCTTATATCAGAGTAAATCCCAATTTCCCCTTCCTTTATAACCTTTTTTGCTATGTTAACTATTCCAACTATTCTGCCTTTCTTTGTCTTTATCTCTACTCTATCAAGGGGTCTTACATCTAGCTCTTTTGCATCGCTTGCATTTAAAACAACTATCGGCTTGTCTGCTTCTAGCTGTAAAATCTTCGCAATAAGTCTCATAAAATTTTATTGAGCAGAGAGATTTAAATTACCATCATCTCACAATCTCCTCAGCTTTAAACCACAAGCCTATTTCAAACTCGGCTTCTTCCTTACTTCCAGAAGCATGAACAAGGTTATTAATAGCTCTGCCTTCCTTGGTTGCTTTTTCCATGCTATCTATGCCCAGATCTCCTCTTATCGTTCCCTTTCTTGCTTCTGCTGGGTCTGTAGCACCAACAATTTCCCTTATCTTTGTTACTGCATCATTACCTTCCAGCACCATTGCAACAACAGGTTTATTGCTAATATAATCCACAAGCAGTTCATAGAAATCCTTTCCTTTGTGCATTTCATAATGCTTCTCTACAAGCCCTCTTTCTGGTCTTAACATCTTCATTGCAACGATCCTTAGCTTATGAGTTTCAAACCTTTTTATTATTTCTCCAATAAGGCCTCTTTCCACACCATCTGGCTTTATCATTACAAAACTCCTTTCCATAGCAATCACATGGTTTATAAATATTCCGTGTTTAAATTTATAAAATAAGCGGGGGTACCCAAGTGGACAAAGGGGCTAGGCTTAGGTTGCACGCCTCGCCCAAAGGGGCTAGGTTCAGGTTGAAGAGCAAGACTCTGCGTGAGACACCTAGTGGCTTAGTGCCTTCCTGGGTTCGAAGAGCCTTTCTTTACGGGAACTAACGCTTCCTCAAAGAAACCCTCGGGAAAGAAATATGAAAGGCTTGGAAATCCCAGCCCCCGCAAAATTTTAAAAACAAAAGGTAATTCAATGTTATGACTGGATATTTTTTGCTTAAGGATTTGAAAAAGAATGCTCCTAAGATTTTTGGGATACCCACAAGGACAAAGCTTGACGAAATGTTTTATATGATTGTAAAAGAGGATGGAAAGTGGGTAAAAAAAAGATTGGGAGGAATACCTCATTTATCAATAATCAATATCACGGGAATTCCTGATACAGGAAAAAGTATTCTCGCTGAACAATTTGCTGTGGTTCAGGCTGGTTCAGGATACAGGGTTTTGTTTGTTACTGTAGAAAGTCCAGCAAATTTTCTTTACACTTCTTTGAAACAGAAAGTGGAGGTTTTGGGTCTGGATTTCGGGGATGTGGAAGAGAATATAGTGGTTATTGATGCGTCCCAAAACCCTGAACTAAGAGAGAACATGAAATCCCTGTTAGATACCATGAAATACGCTATTAAAGAAAGGAAAACAACCAACGTTATTATCGATAGTGTTACCGGTTTGTACGAGCATAAGGAAATGATGGCAAGACAGATAGTAAGGGTGATTTTCAATTTTCTAAAAAAATGGAAACAAACAGGAGTTTTAGTTTCGCAGAAAAGATCCTCTCAAGGAAGTGAAACCGCTGAAGCTGCCGGCGGTTTGGCTGTCGCTCATATAGTGGATGGAACAGTGATAATGGATAAAAGGATTGTTGAAACAAAATGGGAATCCAACCTCTATGGTTTAGATCTTGGAGAGGTTATAAGGTTGATAAGGATAGATGGTTGTAGACTTGCTCCACACGATTCCAGGTCTTGGGTCTTCGAGATAACCGATCATGGGCTGATAAATATAATCTCTCCGTTAAATGAATTTGTAAAAAGAGGTGAAAAATATGGAGGTAATAGATAAGCCTAGAGCTAAGAATACCGATAAACTGGCAGAAGAATTGTTTATTAGAAGTTTAAAGATTTTAGGTGGGCTGAAAAAACTTGTGGAGTACAGGAACCTTACCTGGCTTCCTTCTCTGGCAGAAGCTGCTTATGTGGTAGTCTTAAGGAATGAGGCTCTAAAGGGTTATCAGGAAATAGCTAGGGAGTTGGGTATAACAGAACAGACTGTTAAGAATATAATTAACGCTGATGAGGAGAAGGTTATGGAGTATCTAGAGGGGGAGCTTGAGGAAAAACCATCGGAACATATAGCAGGAGGAATTGTTAAATATGCATACAAAAAAATGAAGGAGGAATATGAGAATTGAATATTATAATTTCTGTCCTGTTTGTAATGGGTCCCTTGGATTGAAGGAAATAAAAGAAAATTTTTGTGAGAAGAAGAGAAGATCGCTCTATGAAGAGGGGGAAGAGATTAGGAAGTTTAGGAAGTTTTTCAAAAAAGGATTTGGTTCCTTTCCCAGAAAGCTCCAGATATTCTGGGCAAAAAGATTGCTGAGAGGGGAGAGTTTTGCTGCTGTGAGTCCTCCAGGAATGGGAAAGACGTCTTTTGGATGTGTGTTCAGTATGTTTCTGGCAGATAAGAGAAAGAGAAGTTATATTGTTTTACCCACCACTCTCTTAGTAAAACAGGTGATGGGAAGGTTGGAGGAAATAAATGAAAAGTTTAAGAAATCTGTAAAGATAGCCTGTTATCATTCGGAAATGAAAGGTAAGGAAAAGGAATGGGCGTTAGAAAGGATAAGGAATGGGGATTTTCAAATTCTCGTTACCACCTCCCAGTTCCTTTCACGAAGGTTCAGAGAAATCCAAGAGCTGAGGTTTGATTTTATTTTTGTGGATGATGTAGACTCTATCTTGAAGGGATCAAAAAATGTGGAAAATATTCTAAGGCTTTTGGATTTTGGGAGAAAGGGTGTTCTAATGGTTTCAACTGCAACAGCCAAAAAAGGAGATATTAGACTTTTCAGAAAGTTTCTTGGGTTCGATGTGGGTCTTTCCTTCTCATCATTAAGGAATGTTGTGGACGTAATTATTAAAGAAAAGGGTATCAGAAAACTGGAAAGGGTTTTAGAATGGATAGGAGGAGGAGGAATCATATACACAAGATCGCAGGAAGAGGCAGAGAAGATATGGAAGGAATTGAAAAGTAAATACAGAATAGGGATTGTTATTTCCAAGGAAAAGAAAGATTACGAAAAGTTTGTAAAGGGGGAGATAGATTATTTGGTAGGAACAGCCTTTTATTATGGAACACTGGTAAGGGGGTTGGATTTACCGAAAAGAATAAGGTTTTGTATATTTTATGGTTCACCTGTTTTTAGAATAAGGTTAAAGGATATCCGGGAATTGGGGTATAAAATGATAAAGGTTCTGGCCTTGGTTTTCAGGAACAGACCAGAAATAAAGGAGTTTCTTCATGTGCTCCCAGTGATCGATAAACCAAAATATCAGGAAACGTTGGAAAAATTAAAGGGGGTTTTGGAGAAGCTCATAGAAAAAGGGGAAAAAGGAAGTGATGATGTGATAGTAAGAAAAGGGGAAATAATCTTTCCGGATGTTCGAACATATATCCAAGGTTCTGGAAGAACTTCCAGACTCTTTGCATGGGGTATAACTCTTGGTGTGAGTTTTCTTATGGAAGAGGATGAAGATATGATAAGGGGATTTTTGAAAAGGGCTGGATATTACGATATTGAGTTCATGGAATGGGAAGCTGTGAATTGGGAAAGAGTAAAGGAGGAGTTGGAAAAAACAAGAAAGTTAATGTGTAAAAAATCTGAAGAACCTGTAAATCCTGTTCTTTTCATTGTGGAGAGTCCAACAAAAGCAAAGCATATTTCACATTTTTTCGGGAAACCCAGCGTAAGGGTTATGAATATAAATGGGAAGCCTGGACTGGTGGTTTACGAAATACTTACCTCTCGATATGTTTTACTTGTAACAGCCTGTTTGGGACATGTAACAGATTTGATAACTGGAATTGGGTTTCATGGAGTTAAAATCCATGGAAAGGAACTCATCCCTGTTTACACATCTATAAAGAGATGTGGAAAATGTGGGTATCAGTTTACAGAAGAAGTTGAGGAGTGTAGAAAATGTGGAAGCAGAGAAATAGATGATTCCAGAAACAGAATCATTGGGTTAAGAAGGCTTGCAGAAGAGACGGGATTCGTTGTGATAGGAACGGATCCTGATACAGAAGGAGAAAAGATTGCATGGGATTTACAAAACCTGTTAAAGCCATATGCAGAGGTTCGAAGAGCCGAATTCCATGAGGTTACAAGGAAAGCTGTAGTCAGAGCTCTAGAAAATTTAAGGGTAATAAATGAGAATCTGGTAAAGGCTCAAATGGTCAGAAGGATAGAGGATAGGTGGATAGGATTCCAACTCAGTCAGAAGCTCTGGAGGATTTTTGAAGAAAAGAATCTTTCCGCTGGTCGAGCTCAAACACCAGTTTTGGGGTGGATTATTGAGAGGGAAAGAGAGCATAAAAGGAAAAAAAGAATTGCATGGATTCCGGAGCTGGGGATAAAGATTGAGAATTTTCCCATGGATTGGAAAGGAAGGGTAAAAGCAATTATTCAGAGGGTTGAGGAGAGGAAAAGAGAAGTGAAACCTTTGCCTCCCTATACAACAGATACCCTTCTCAAGGATGCTAACAGGATTCTCAAGATATCCGCTAAGGAATGTATGAAGATCGCACAGAATCTGTTCGAAGCAGGACTCATAACCTATCACAGAACAGATTCCGTTCACGTTAGCGAAGCCGGGCTCAGAATAGCGGAGGAGTATTTGGATGAGGAATTTGTTCCCAGGAGATGGGCGGAGAAGGGAACCCATGAATGCATAAGACCAACGAGAGGTATAGAAGCGGAGGATCTTGAAAGGCTCGTTCAGGAAGGCATTATATTTGGGGAAGGAATAGGGAGGAAGGAACTCATGGTTTATGATCTGATTTTCAGGAGGTTTATGGCGAGTCAGGCTAGAGAATACGAGATTATTAGCAGGATTTACAGAGTCCGAATAAAAGAATGGGTATGGGAAATAGAGAGGGTGATAAGAGCAAAGGGAAGGGCCTGGGAGATTTATAAATGGGGGTTGAAGGTGGAAGGAGAACTGGAAGAAGGAGTGGTGGAGGTGTGGATGGAAACTAAATGGGTTCCCAAGTTACCTCTTTTCTCCCAGTCAGATGTGATAGGATTAATGAAAGAGAGGGGTATAGGAAGACCTTCTACTTATGCAAGCATTATGGAGAAGCTGTTTTTAAGGAAGTATATAGTGGAAAGGATGGGAAAGATCATTTCAACCATCAAGGGAAAGAAGGTTTATTATTATCTATCTAAAAACTATGGCTTATTGGTCTCAGAAGAAAGGACAAGGCTGTTGGAAGAGAAAATGGCCTCTGTAGAGAGTGGAGAGGTGGAATATAAAAATGTTCTTTGGGAACTATATCAAGAGGTAAAGAAGATTTGAGAGAATTTATTGAAACAGAAACCATTTCTATGGTTGCAAAATAGAGTTTGTAACCTAAGTTTTTGCTCTTACATACAAAGGGATACTGTTAATATAAGAATGGTGAAAAGATGCTATATAGCTCTTTGATTTGCTTAAATATTTTCTGTGGAATAAAAAGCCATAGCAGAGCAAAGCTTGCATGCTTTGCTGTATGGATTTGGTTCTTTCTTCAAGAAAGACAAACTCTTTTGTAAAGGCTTCCTATGTATCTGTAGATGAGACAAAGCTTAAGTCTTAACAACGAAGAAAATTTTAAATACTAATGTTTGCAATAATTTATATGGCTACGGAATGGGTTGTTAGGGATGAGAAAGAAGAAAATGTTTTCTGGCCAAGTAGCGAGATGAAAAAGCGTGCATGGGTTTCTGATGAAAAGATATATGATGATGCAAAAAAGGATCAGATCAAGTTTTGGGAAAAGTTGGCAGAAGATGGTTTGGTGTGGTTCAAAAAGTGGGACAAAGCTTACGTTTGGGAAAAGCCATACTTTAAGTGGTTTGTCAACGGCGAGCTTAATGCATGCTATAATTGCGTAGATAGGCATGTAAAGACGTGGAGGAGGAACAAGGCCGCAATAATATGGGTTCCTGAGCCAATTGACGAAGATGTTAAGGTTCTAACATATTATGATCTTTATAGAGAGGTTAATAGGTTTGCAAATGCATTGAAGAAATTGGGTGTTAAAAAGGGTGACAGGGTTGTGATATACCTCCCAATGATACCACAGGTGCAAATAGCAATGCTAGCTTGTGCAAGGATAGGTGCCATACATAGTGTTGTTTTCTCTGCGTTTAGTGCAGAGTCCCTGAAACAAAGAATAGAGGATAGCGAGGCAAAGGTTTTGATAACAGCAGATGGGTATTATAGAAGGGGTAAAATAATAGATCTTAAGAGAAATGCTGATAGTGCTGTACAAGGTACAACAATCAAAAATGTTATCGTTGTGAGAAGAATTGGAAATGATATAAACATGGTTAAGGGAAGAGACTATTTCTGGGATGAGATAGTAAAGGAGTGTGATGGGTATTGCGAGGCAGAGAAGATGAAAAGCCAAGATATTTTATTCATTCTTTATACCTCTGGCACTACAGGCAAGCCAAAAGGCATAATTCATGATACTGGAGGATATTTAACCCAAGCGCACTGGACTGCTAAATGGGATTTTGATTTGCATGATGATGATGTTTTTTGGTGCACGGCAGATATAGGATGGGTAACAGGGCATACCTATGCCTGCTATGGACCGCTATCGAATGGTGCAACTCTGTTGGTTTATGAGGGTGCGCCAGATTATCCAGATATAGGAAGGTGGTGGAAGATTATAGAAGAGTTCGGCGTTACCACATTTTATACAGCACCAACAGCAATAAGAATGTTTATAAGGTATGGTGAAGATTTATTCAAAAGATATGATCTATCTTCTTTAAGAATATTGGGCACCGTTGGCGAACCCATAGATACAGATGCATGGTTATGGTACTTTAAGAATATTGGCGGTTGTAGATGCCCGATAATAGATACGTGGTGGCAAACAGAGACTGGTGGCACTTTAATAAACTCCCTTCCAGGGATAGGTCCATTTAAACCAACGTTTGCTGGAAAAAGTTTCCCAGGTACTGTTCATACTGTAGTGGATGAAGATGGTAATGAGCTTGGCCCAGGAGAGGTTGGTTATCTTGTGCAAAAACCTCCATTTGCTCCAGGATTGTTGCATGGTGTTTGGAAGAATGAGAAGAAATATATAGAGGAATATTGGGAGAAGTTTAACTTTAGATATTACTATACAAGCGATGGTGCTTATTATGATGAGGACGGCAACTTTAGACTGACGGGCAGGGTTGACGATGTTATGAAGGTTGCCGGCCACAGGTTATCTAGCGCGGAGGTTGAAGATGCAATAGATGAACATCCTAATGTAAGAGAGTCTGCTGTTGTTCCGAGAAAAGATGAGATAAAAGGGGAGGTGCCAATAGCCTTTGTTGTATTAAAACATGGTGAAGGTAGCGATAGCCTTAAAAAAGAGATTATAGATTTTGTGGTTAAAGGTATTGGACCTACAGCAAAACCGGCTGAGGTGTATTTCGTTAGTGATTTGCCAAAAACAAGATCTGGAAAGATAATGAGAAGGATATTAAGAGGGATTGTTAATAATAAAAAGGAGCTTGGTAACCTGACAACGCTAATGAACCCCGAATGTATAGATGAAATAAAGGTTGTTGTTGGCTATAAACCATTGGAATAATCAAAACAATTCTATAAACTCTTTAAGGCTGAGCCATCTATCGCTTTTATTAATAAACTCATTTATTTTCATAACAAACCACTTATTATCTTTCCTCCATGCAACGATGCCTATAGCACCAGCATTATTACACCATCTTATCATATGCTCTATCTTTTTTTTATCAATAACGGGCTTTGTTTTCCATGCCTTTACCTCAAAAACTAAAATATTACCCCTTTTTATTGCTATTATATCAAAAGGTGTTCTCCTGCCTCCCGATCCAGCAATACGGGCTATAGAAAAGCCTTTATCTTTTAATAGAAGCATTAACTCCCTTTCTGCAGAGCTTCCCTTAATATATGTTTTCATAAATTTAATTAAAATAGTGGATTTATATCTTCCACACCCAAGACACCTTTATTTCCTATGGAATTTAATTTTATTCTTAATTTACCTACAAGATTTCAATATAACAATGTTATATTTTTCCACAGGAAATAAACCTTTAAATAATATTTCCATAAGAAATAAAGGGGTAGTATGAAAAAGCAGTTGAATTTAAAGGAAATTTTTGCTGATTATATTAAGAATAAAAAAATATTTAAGAATAAAAACGCATTAACCATACAATTTACACCAGAAAATATACTTCATAGGGAGGAACAAATAAAACAATTGGGGATGATACTTGCACCGGTTTTAAAGGAAGAAAAACCATCAAATATTTTTATTTATGGAAAACCAGGAACAGGAAAATCATTGTGTATAAGATATGTCACAAATGTTTTATTAAATGAGGCTATAGAGCATAATATAGATAACCTTAAAATCATCTATGTTAATTGTAGAATGCATAAGGTTGCAGATACCGAGTACAGGCTACTTTCACAAGTGTTATATAATTTTAACATAAATGTCCCATATACGGGCTTGCCAACAGATGAGCTCTATCGGACATTTTTTAATGTTATACAAAGTAATCCACTTAACATACTTTTAATTTTGGATGAAATAGACTATTTGGTAAATAAGATAGGTGATAACATACTTTATAATTTAACAAGAATTAATGAAAAGCTTTCAAAAAGCAAACTAACAATAATTGGCATATCAAATAATTCTACATTCATAAACAACCTTGATCCACGTGTTAAATCATCGCTCTCTGAGGAAGAAATAATATTCCCCTCCTATAACGCCAATGAATTGAAGGATATACTAATTGATAGGATAGAAATAGCTTTTCATCCAGATACCGTTACACCCCAAGCCATAGCGAAATGTGCAGCACTTGCAGCCCAGGAGCACGGTGATGCTAGAAAGGCTTTGGATTTAATAAGGGTTGCGGGTGAGATAGCGGAGAGGAGCGGTGATAATAAGGTGACGGAGAAGCATGTTGATATGGCAGAAAAGAAACTTGATATAGATAAAACCTTTGAAATACTGAAAACACAACCAAGACAATCACAAATCGTTTACTTTGCCATAATAAAGCTTATTGAGAGAGGTGCCAAAAACATACTAACAGGTGATGTTTATGATGAGTATATAAAAGCCTGTGAAAGAAATGGAATCAGAGCGTTAACACAAAGAAGAGTATCCGATCTCATATCTGAGCTTGAAATGATAGGCATGATAAATTGCAAGGTTATCTCACTTGGTAGGTATGGAAGAACAAGAGAAATAAGAATAAACATGCCAAAAACAGTTTTTGAAAAAATAAAACGTTTCTTAGAGAAAGAGTTTATTTAAATGTTGCATTTAAATTTGTAAAAATGGATAAAAAGGATATCGTTAAGCTTTTCTTGAAAAATAAAATGTTGATATCGCCAAGATTATTAGATACTATAAAGAACGGTGATGTAGAACGAATAATAAACACATATAAAAGCATGGGCGTACTCGTTGCAGATGTAGAAAATGAACCAAAGAAGGATATCGTTATTAAGAAGCTGGGTATAGAAAAAGCCAAGATAGGCGTTTCAGATATAGTCAAACACAATCAAAAGAAATACAACATACTAAGGGATATCCTTTTGAAGAAGGTAAATGCAATCTCAATAAACAATCTGCAAGTAACGAGAGGGGATGTGTGGATAGTAGGAATGGTCTCAGAACGTGAGGGCAATCTTATAGTTGAAGACATGAGTGGTAACATTTCCCTGGCATTGGATGAGGATAGAAAGAAGGATATAGAGACGGGAGACATCATAGCGCTAAACGGTTTCTACAGCAATGGTAGATTTGTTGTAAAGAACATAGCTTGGCCAGACGTATCTATTGAAAAAAGGAAAGAGGTAATAGAAGATAAAATAAACTTGAACAAAATAGGAGAAGGCGTGAGCATAATTGTTGGCGAAAAAAGCAAAATAGAAAAAGATGTGGTAAATATATCAAAAGATGATACACCATTGTATATCTTTATAGGTATTAGAGAGAAAGGATGCTCTATACTCGTACATAAAGCTAATATGAATAAAGAAGAATGCTTATCTGTGCTTAAAAAAAGACAGATTAAATACAAGGGAGGTATTTTAAGCTTAGCTCTGGATAAAAAGCCAGATATATTTTGGATTATAAACAAAGACGATTGGACACTGAATTATAAAGGGATAATTATCGTTTCCTTAAAAGAAGACAGCTCAGCTGTAATAGATATTAAAAACGGAAATGTACGCATAAATCAATAAATTTCTTTGGTAACAATTCATAATATGAAAATACTGGTACTGCCAGATATACATGGAGAGATAGAAAGGTTGGTAAGGATTTTGGCTGGGGTTGATGTAAAGAAGATAGATCTTATAATATCACAGGGTGATTTTACAGACATGTATAATGTGCCAGAAGGTTTCTCGCAGATTGATACAGCTGAGCTAATAGTTCAAAAGCTTGTATCAACAAAAAGAAAGGTTTTATGTGTACCAGGTAACCACGATCCGTATGAAATAGTATCTTTGTTTGAAGAATATAACATAAATTTGCATGCCAAGGTAAGAGAGATTGGCAATATATGCTTTATTGGGTTTGGTGGCGCACAAACCCCCTTTCATACAAGATTTGAACCGAGCGAAGAAGAGATAACGGAAACATTAGAGGGCTTGGTAAAGAACATTAAAAAGGAGTTTGTATTGGTAGTACATGCCCCACCATATAATACAAAACTAGATACGGTTAAAGGTAAACATGTGGGATCAAAGGCCATAAGAATATTTATAGAGAAAGCCAAACCAAGGCTCGTTCTTACAGCACACATACATGAAAATCATGGTGTTGAACGGATAGGAACTACAAAAGTATTTTATCCAGGGCCAGTATTTGAAAACAGATATGGAATTGTTAACATAAAGGATGATAAGATAGAGTGCAAAGAATGCACTATCTAAAGTACCTTAACCTTTCTATAACACTATCTATCGATTCCATTTTACATACAGCAAGCGGTATTGACTCAGCCTCCGCTATACTTATTGCAACATCATCAACATTCTCTATACCATGCAATACAACAAGCCCAGGATGGAGATTGGTTAGTTTTATTGCAACCATCGGCGTTCTGCCAGTTGTTACTGCTGTGAATATTAATGCTCGTTGTGTCGTTGTTCCGTATACTCTTACCAGTTGCTCAAACGATAAACTTGAAATGGCCTTTACAGAATCTATAACAGTATATCCGTATATTTTAATTTCGTTATTACCTATAAGAGGCTCTGCTTCTATCTGCCTACAAAACTCATCTATCTTAACACCAGAGCTAAACTCTCTTATATCTATGATAGCATGGGAGAATGCGTCACTTCCTACCTTCTGGGTAAACGATCTTATTACATTACCCCCTCTTTTCATATCTAACGAAAGCAAGGCTTCAACGTACCTCTTTATTATAGCTATTCCCGGTGACTTTCTTCTGCCAGATTCGTAATCAGAGATAACAGAGGATGTTATTCCAAGGTAGCTTGCTACCTCCTTTTGCGAAAAATTAAATATGTTTCGCCATTTCTTTAATGCCTGCTCTGGATGTGCAGACATCACTATATCTCCTACTATATCCTTTGCAAGTTTGTCTCTAGCCAAGGCCAGTTCGTCAACCATAATAATATTACTCGTCAATAAGCCTTTTAAAATTTTATCAAATGAAAACAACTTTTAAAATGTTCGACATTATCCTATTTTGCATACTAGGTATTGTTATAGGAATACTAACTGGTTTAACCCCAGGCTTACACCCAAACACGATCTTTATAATAATACTTTCTATTCCTTGGCTAGCATCTTCGTTAGCACCACTAAACTTCTTTGTTTTCATAGTATCCCTCTCTATAGCTAACACGTTTTTCGATTTCATACCCTCTATATTTTTTGGTGCCCCGGAGGAAGATACAGTGATGGGTATTTTACCAGGTCATAAGATGTTGATAGAGGGAAAGGGCTATGAGGCATTATTTTTAAGTGTTGTTGGCGGATTCTTCGTTACAATCTTCATGATATTAATTTTGCCATTAATACTCTTCATAATGCCTGTTCTTTATCCGCTTATAAGCAAGTATATGGCAGCAATACTCATATTTATCTCTCTGCTCATGATCGTTTCTGAGAAAAAGAAAATAACAGCTTTGGCAATATTCATGTTAGCGGGCATATTTGGCATGTTTATACTCTCTAATTTCCCCCAACACATATCAATATTTCCAGCGCTTACGGGGCTATTTGGGATAAGTACACTCATTATTGGTATAATGGGAACGAGGGGAAACAGAAAAATAAAAAGCCAGAGTATTAGAATGGATAAAGATGTCGAGTGGAAGAAAGGAACAATAACTGGGCTGCTTGGGGGCATATTCTCTGGTATTTTTCCGGGTGTTGGGATTTCTCAATCTGGTGTAATTGCTGCCCAGGTCTTTAGGTCCAACCTAAAGGATTTCATCGTGGCTATTGGTGGCATAAACACATCGAACATAATAGTAGCATTTATAATATATTTTTCTCTCGGAAAAATAAGATCGGGATCTGTTTGGGCACTTACACAAGCCTTGCCCAACTTCACCCATCTTCATATATTACTTTTAATCGCCGTTTCATTATTCACCGCTTCACTTTCTGCCATACTCACATTAAATATTGGAAGGCATATAATAGGCAAGATATCACATATAAATTATGAGATGCTAACAAAAATTGTAATATTTTTCTTACTATTACTTGTATTTTTATGGTCGGGGATAATAGGGGTTGCTATATGTCTAGTATCAACGTTAATTGGCATATTAACGGTTCTTGTTAACGTTAGGCGGGCTTGCATGATGGCATACCTTTTGGTACCAACTATACTTTACTTCACCAATCTTTATCCAATAATTTTATCGTTTATATGAAGTTAACAATACCCTATTTAGGTTACCCGTTAATTTCATGTGGAATTCACATAGCCCAGGGAAATCTTATCAGAATGTATGATAAGAATGTTTTTAAGAAGCTGTGAAACATTAAATATGCCGCATACATCCAAATAGTAACATTTACCAGCTGGGTATAAAATACACTTTACGTTCATCTTTTCAAGCAAAGATTTTATATCTTGCAAACCTTCCCTATTAATAGAGGCAACTCTAATTAAAACCCTTCCCTTTAACCTGTTATTTACTGCCACCTTGCCCATATAAACTATTGCTGCCCTGTCGAAAAAACCGCTTAAGAATATTTTTGTATAGGTAATGTTCTTTTTCACAAAAGGAGGAACGCGCCATTCCCGTCTTGTAAACTTAATATTGCAGGTTTTTATAATTTTACTAACAATATACTTGCTCCTTAAAAGAACAACAAACCTATCCCTGTATTTATAAAGCTTTGTGTTTTTTGAAAGCTCTTTTAAGATATCATAAAATTTTAACATCTTTTTCCTGCTTTTGCTGCTTAGCTTTATGAAGTATTTTGAATTTTGCCTATCATATGTTATATTTCCACCACCGCAAATAACGCCAGAGATATATGCAATATTTTTTATCATAATATTAATTTTAGTGATAAATAATAAATACCCTATTTAGGTTACCCGTTAATTTCATGTGGAATTCACATGAAAAAATTGTGCCCAAAATCACGAAAAAGCATGGTATTATGTTAAGGTAACATGATCCAAGCTACCTTTTGGTGTCATAAATGCTATAGTTCCGCCACACTCGCACGTACCATTTAGAGGGGGTATCTTGTACACCTTTTCGCAAGATTTACATATAAATGCTTCTACATCCTCAATACGGGCCACCATTTTCTTGTTTTTGTTATTAAATTTGAGAAGTTGTATTTGTCTACCCTTACCCAATAATTCATTCTTCGATATGTTAAGCGCTGAGAATATTCTTTCAAGAGGGGGAAGAAGTTGATTCTCTATATAGTATTGAGAATCCAATTCAAGGCCATGCTCCACAACATATTCTGGTGGCTCTGCTCTCTTTGAAAGCATCTGCGTACCTTTTGTTATAACGTATGCAATTCTATCACCTATTCCCGGTGCCTCTGCAGGATTCCTTTTTTTGATTTTCTTTACAACTTCTGCATGTGGTTGTATACCATCATAACTCTCTGCCGTCTTTGTCATGGTTTTTGTTATTATGAATTTTTGTATAGGTATTTCTCCTTTATTTATCTTTTCTACGATATTTTTGAAATATTCAACCGCATTGGTTGTATTCTTTTCCTTCAATATGATTTCTATTATTTTCATCATGGTTTCAGAAACCAAGTCACACCAATCTCTTCTTACAGTCTCTATACCCTTTGTTTCTATTTTATCTACCCATTTATCACCCTTAAGTTCAAAACACCAAGCAGCGTATCTTTTTTTTGTTAGAGGAAGGAACCTCTTAAATATCTTTTCAAACTCCAGTTCCATTATACCGGGAAGCATGTTGCTTATATATGAAGATAACTTATCTCCAATCTTTTTCATTTCCTCCAAGCTTTGCACATCAACCCTTACCATCACAGAATCTGTATCACCATAAACAACCTTATACCCAAATTCTTTTTCTATAAGGGCCTTTGTTTTCTTGATAGTTTCTCTCCCCAGTGATGTTATAGAATTTGCTATACCTAAATTATACATTCTTGATCTTGGATAGCCAAAATAACCATAAAAGGCGTTCGCCATTATCTTGAGCGCCCATTGCTTTGCATCCAATTCTCTGAGCTTAGCGCCATCTTTTTCATTTTTCATTTCAGCCTTTATCTTTCCCCTTTCATCCATCAGTGTTTTTAAGATGCTGGGCACTATACCTTCCTTAATATTGGGCTTAACGAATCTAACCTTGGCAGGTGTTTGAAAACAATCTATACCTTCGTTACTAACCAAAAGTGTTGTCGGACATATATTATATGTTCTTATTAACGAGGGATACATTGATTTAAAATCAAGCACTATTACAGATTCCTGCAGACCCTTTTCTGGTTCAAGAACATATCCACCCTTTAGCTCCTTCTTTCTCGCAGCCTCCCTCTTTGCTACATCTCTTTCAAGTGGTTTGCATGGAATTATATATCCCTTTTTGCTAAATTCTCTAAGCAAGTAATTTTCTATCCTTGTAGTCTCTCCCGAGTCCAAAATATCTTGCAAAAGGGTACCAGATATCTTAGCTAGTGCTATGTACTTATCTAAAAGATTTAACTTGAACAGGAGATTCAATGCCAATATAGAATCCATTTTCGAATATCTGATAAGCTTTTTGAAGTCATTACTATTCCCTTTCCACAATTTCTCTATTTCCGAATGCCTAACAGGTACCTTCCTCTCACCCAAAAGAGCATTGCAAACAAAATCCAAATCATACCTTTTAAGCGAGAAATCCTTCTTTATTAGCTCGTAAGAATCCACAACAATCCTGCCAGTAATGTTTATTTTATACCTGTTTGCAATTTTCCTTGCTACAACATACTTATCTCTGCACCTCCCAAACAATGCCGGTATATTGTTCTGCCTTAATCTCTCAAGTACATAAGGCAGATCAAAGTTGTTTACATTGTAACCTGTTATTATATCTGGATCATATTCAATCAAGATGTTTACAAACTCTCTTAGCATTTCTTCTTCGCTTTGGAAATACTCAACGCTTGCATCATACCTTGTACTTAAAACCATCTCTTTTTTCCCTTTAAATGGCTCACTAAATACAATAGATATCATTATTATGCCGTCTCTCTTTGCATTTGGAACAGCGCCTGGCTTTGTTGATACACACTCTATATCAAACGCAAGGTATTTAAGTGGGGCATTGGCATCTAGATCGACGGACCTTATTTTATTGGCCCTTACTATTTTATCCGCATAGACCGTGTTTGTATCGATGCCGTTTCCATTTTCAACATCGATCCAGCACATCCCCCTTATATCATAATCTATCATAAATCTATACTTAAACGGTATATCGGCTTCGAAAACCTCATATCCAAGATTTCTTAGTTTATCCCTCAGCTCAGGTGTTTTTGCGGGATTATGCAAGGTGATTTTATAAACCTCAATACTATCTTTTCTATATTCAGTTGCAAGGTACCTTTTAACCTTTTCTATCCTTGCAACATTTCTCTCACCCCTTACTACATTTTCAACGTTATTGCCAAGCACATAAAAATATGGCATCAGCTTTTCAAAGAAGCAGCACACAACTTTTCCATTTTTATCTTTTCCAAATACTCTTACGACTGGCTTTTCGTTGGGCATTATATAATCCACATCCAAAACTTGGATAAGCATAATTTAAGTTTAGGATTTGGTGTTTAAAATTTTTATCTGAATGTAAAGTAAACTTCTTAAGGTTACACTTTTCTGTTGGTTCAACAATAATATATATCTGGTGATGTGTATGAGGTTTTCACCAGATATAAGAGCTTTCTTCAGAAAGCTCTATAAAGATGG
>Ga0164318_10000144_pt1 | contig 43381 bp, 41 predicted proteins | sample GuaBasSedimGuay9_FD_113734 | JGI IMG/M metagenome (GOLD analysis project Ga0164318, IMG submission 113734) | Subseafloor sediment microbial communities from Guaymas Basin, Gulf of California, Mexico - Guay9, Core 4571-4, 0-3 cm | ecosystem: Environmental > Aquatic > Marine > Hydrothermal vents... | reverse complement strand
TTCTAAGTAAACTATGCGGGGTTTTCCCTCAGCTAAAACTTTTTTATCTAATATCTTCATTATTATTTAAAATTACTCTACAGTAACGCTCTTAGCTAAATTTCTGGGCTTATCTACATCGTAACCTTTAAGTTCAGCTATATAATAAGCTAAAAGTTGTAAGGGAATTATGGTAATAAGAGGCGAAAGTTCTTCCCTAATTTGAGGGATATAAATAATTTGCCGAGAATATTTTTTAACTTGTTTGTCTCCTTCACTAGCTAAGATTATAATCTTTCCCCGGCGAGCAAAAATCTCTTCTACATTAGAAAGCATCTTTAAATATACTGAAGAGTTATTAGCAATACAGACTACAGCTCTATATTCATCAATTAAGGCAATGGGGCCGTGTTTCATCTCTCCGGCAGGATAGCCTTCAGCAGGAATATAAGAAATTTCTTTTAACTTTAAAGCTCCTTCTAAGGCAGTAGGATAATTTATATTTCTACCCAAATAGAGAAAAGCCCCAAAGTTAAGGTATTTCTGAGCAATCTTTCTTATCTTATCTTTACTTTTAACTATTTTTAACTGATAAGAAGGAACCTTTCTAAGAAGATTAAGGTAAGAATTAATAAGGGGTTCGGGAAGAGTCTTTCTCAATCTAGCTAAATACAAAGAAAGTATTACCAAAACCATAATTTGAGCAGAATAAGCCTTAGTAGAAGCAACGCTTATTTCCGGGCCAGCCAAAGTATAGATAACTTTGTCTGATTCTCTAACTAAGGTTGAACCTAAAACATTACAGATAGAAAGAATTTTTGCCCCTCTCTTTTTAGCTAACCTTACTCCGGCTAAAGTATCAGCAGTTTCTCCGGACTGACTTATAGCTATAAGCAAATCTCCTTTTCTTATTGTAGGCTGTTTATAACGAAACTCACTGCCTAAATCTACTTCTACCGGTATCTTTAAAAATTTTTCCATTAAGTACTTACCTACTAATCCGGCGTGGTAAGCGGTTCCACAGGCTACTATGTTAATTTTTTGAAGCTTTTTAAAGAAATCTTTAAAAGTAGTCAATTCTTTTAAGTTAAAATCCTTATCTTTTAAATAATAAGAGATAATTTTTTCCAAAACCTTAGGCTGCTCTAATATCTCTTTAAGCATAAAATGTTTAAAACCACATTTCTTAACTTCTTCCTTACTAAAATTTAAAAGCTCTTCTTTAAGAGAAACTCTCCTTCCCTGAAAATCAACCACCTTAACTGAATCAGGAGTTAAAATTGCTATTTCTCTATCTTTTAGATAGACTACTCTGCGGGTATTCTCAATAAAGGCTGAACTGTCTGAAGCTAAAAACTTTTCTCCATCTTTTATCCCTACAATTAAAGGAGAATCTAATCTTACCCCTACTAATTTATCTGGCTCATCTCTGCTTATCACTGCTAAAGAAAAAGAGCCCTTAAGGAGCAAGGCAGTTCTTCTTACGGCTTCTTCTAAATTCTGGTGATAATTTCTCTCTATTAAATGAGAGATTACTTCAGTGTCAGTATCAGAAGAAAACTTACAACCTTTTCTAAGAAGGTCCTTTTTTAGGTCTTCGAAATTCTCAATTATCCCGTTGTGGACTACGGCTATTCTTTTTTTACAGTCTAGGTGAGGATGGGCATTCTTATCTGAAGGTACCCCATGAGTTGCCCAGCGGGTATGAGCTATTCCTAAACTTCCGGAGAAAGAGGTTCTGCTTACTAATTCTTCTAAATTTTTTATTTTGCCTTTACGCTTTACAACCTTTAACCTATTCTTAGCTAAAACAGCTACCCCTGCTGAATCATACCCCCGATATTCTAAATTTTTAAGCCCTTTAATAAGGATTTCTTTAGCTTCTCTTTTTCCAGTATATCCAACTATACCACACATCTCAGTAAACCCCCTACTACGGTTTAACCCCGCCCTTTCCTTTAAAGGGCGGGGTGGCTTTTAGACATTATCCTTCGGGATATTTCTCTCCTTCATCTGCGGGTTTACACCTGTGACTTTCTGATGGTGTGGGGTAAATTCTTACCGGAATACCCTTCTCTTTCAAATATTTTTTGGCTTCTCTCAAAGAATATTCTCCATAGTGAAAGATAGAAGCAGCTAAAACCGCACTAGCCAAACCCTGGGTAAAAGCCTGATAAAGATGCTCTAAATTTCCTGCTCCTCCTGAGGCAATTACCGGAATGTTTACTCTCTGAGAAACCCTGCGGGTAAGTTCTAAGTCATAACCTTGTTTTGTTCCGTCTCTATCCATACTGGTTAAAAGAATTTCTCCTCCACCTAAAGCCTGAACTTCTTCAGCCCACCCTAAAACATCAATGCCTGTGGGTTTCCTTCCTCCGTAGGCGTAAACTTCCCACCGACAATCCTCAGTAAGCTTAGCATCGATAGCTACTACGATACACTGGCTGCCAAATTCCTGAGAAGCCATTTTTATAAACTCAGGGTTCTCCACAGCAGAAGTATTAATAGAAACTTTATCTGCGCCTGCTCTTAAAAGAGCTCTTATATCTTCCAAATCTTTTATCCCTCCTCCCACAGTAAAGGGGATAAAAACCTCTTCACAGGTTTCTCTTACTACCTCAATTATGGTTTTGCGAGCTTCAAAACTGGCAGTTATATCTAAAAAGACGAGCTCGTCAGCGCCTTCCTTAGCATAGGCTTTAGCTTGTTCTACTGGAGAGCCGGCATCTCTTAAATTAAGAAAGTTTATCCCTTTTACTACCCGGCCTTCCTTAACATCTAAACAGGGTATTATCCTCTTGGCTAACATATACTTATAAAATTTTTAAGGAGTTTTAATCCCAATTCTGAACTCTTCTCAGGATGAAACTGAACTGCCCAAAGATTGTCTTTATTTATGGCTGAAACAAATTCTCCTCCGTAATCAGTAGTAGAAATTACAATATCTTTATCCTCAGGCTCTACATAATAAGAGTGGACAAAATAAAAAAAACTTTTATCAGGAATCTCCTTAAATAAATTATTATCTTTTTTAAACTCAACCTGATTCCAGCCCATATGAGGAATTTTAATTCCTTTAGAAAATCTTACCACTCTCCCCTTTAATACTTCTAAACCCTTAACCCTTCCTCCTTCTTCAGACTCAGTAAAAAGAAGTTGAAACCCCAGACATATCCCTAAAAAGGGTATACCTCTATTCAGAGATTGCCGAAGAAAGTCTTTAAGCCCTAACTTTTCTAAATTCTCCATCCCCCTCTTAAAGGCACCCACTCCGGGAAGAATTAAACCCCTAACTTCTGAAAGCCTCCTAACATCAGAAGAAAGAATAACTTTTACCCCTAAAACTTCTAAAGCCTTAGAAACACTTCTTAAATTACCTAAGCCGTAATCAATGACTCCAAGGACTTTCTCCATAACCTGAAAGCCTTTTCTAAATCCAAATCAATTAAGGCAAAATTATTTTTTAAAATAACTAATTTAGGCTCTTTAATTACTCTTCCAATCACCCTTAAAGGAACTCCGTATTTTTTAGCTATCTTCTCAATTTCCGAAAGATTATTTTTAGATAAAGAGATTATTGCTCTGGCAGTAGACTCTGAAAATAAAAGAAAATCCTCTCTCAGGTTAAACTCCAAATTATCTATGAAAGCTCCTTTTATTTCTTTGCCGGTAACACACCCTTCAAACAAAGCTAAACTTATACCTCCCTCTGAACAATCAACACAGGAAGAAATCAAACCTTTCTCTATAGCTGTAAGGACGGCTTTCTGCAAAGAAAGTTCTTTATTTAAATCTAAAGCCGGAGGCTTGCCTCTAACCTGATTATGAATCTCCTTTAAATACTCAGAACCTCCTAACTCCGGAAGAGTTTCTCCTAAAAGAACTATCAAATCACCTTCTTTTTTAAAGAAGGGAGTCCTTATAAATTTTAAATCTTTAATTATACCCACCATTCCAATAGTAGGAGTAGGTTTAATTACTGCTTGCGGAGACTCATTATAAAAGGAAACATTACCACTGACTACCGGAATATTAAAAAACTTACAAGCAGAAATTAACCCCTCTATACAATTTTTAAAATACCAATACCTATCTGGCTTTTCGGGATTACCAAAGTTAAGACAGTCAGTAACTCCTGCTGGCTCTGCTCCTACAGATACAAGGTTTCGACAGGCTTCACTTACAGCAATCTGGGTTCCTACAAAAGGGTCTAAGTAGCAATAAACACTATTACAATCGGTAGTTAAAGCTAAAGCTTTGTTCTTCCCCTTTATCCTCAAAACTGCTGAGCCTAAACCGGGAAGAAGAACAGTATTAGTCTGAACCATATGGTCATACTGCTCATAAACCCAATTTCTACTGCAAAGATTTTCTGAAGATAAAAGCTTTAACATAACCTGGTTAAAATCTTCAGGTAAAGGAAGGCTATCAATATCTAGCTTATTAATTTCTTTCAAACACTCAGGTTCCTGGTAAGCCATATTGTAAAGAGGCGCAGAAGTCAAATCCTTTGCTTTTAACTTAGCCACTATTTGGCCCTTCTCTTTAACTATTACTTCTTTAGTTTTTATAACTTTGCCAATAATTACACAATTTAACCCCCATTTTCTGTAGATATCTATAATCTCCTTAGCTTTTTCTTTTTTTACACAGAGGAGCATTCTTTCCTGAGATTCGGACATCATTACTTCCCAGGCTGACATGCCTTCTTCTCTCCGGGGGACTAAATCTAAATCTATCTCTACTCCTGCATCACCTGCTGAAGCCATCTCACTGCTGGCACAGGTTAAGCCTGCTGCTCCCATATCCTTTATCCCTATTACTCCCTGAGTAGCTACTGCTTCTAAGGTAGCTTCAATAAGACACTTCTCAGTAAAAGGGTCACCTATCTGAACTGTAGGCCTTTTTTCTTCATTCTCCTTAAACTCCTTAGAAGCTAAAATACTACATCCCCCAATCCCGTCTCTTCCCGTAGAAGCGCCAGCATAAATTATTAAATTTCCTTCTCCTTTAGCCTGAGCCCGCATAAGTTTATCTTTGGGAGCTATCCCTACACACATAACATTTACTAAACAATTCCCATTATAGGAAGGGTCAAAATATACCTCCCCTCCTACTGTAGGCACTCCTACACAATTGCCATAACTCTGTATCCCATCCACTACCCCTCTAAATAAGTAGCGATTATAGAGGTTAGCTAACTGGCCAAAGCGTAAAGAATCGAGTAAAGCCACAGGCCTTGCTCCGGTAGTAAAGATATCCCGGATTATCCCTCCTACGCCGGTGGCTGCTCCTTGCTTGGGCTCAACGTAAGAGGGGTGGTTGTGGCTTTCCATCTTAAAAACAATAGCTAAGTCTTCTAAAATAATGCCTCCGGCATCTTCTCCTACCAAGGGTTTAAACTTCCCCTTCTTGGGAAGAAGCTTTAAATAAGCCCGGGAACGAGGATAGCCACAGTGTTCAGACCACTCCACAGAAAACATTGCTAATTCAGTAAGAGTGGGCTCTCTCCCCAAAAGTTTTAAAATTTTCTGATATTCCTCGCTAGATAACCCTAACCCTCGATAAATTTCTTCAGTTAACATCTCTTAAACCAGTTAACTATAGACTTAAAGACTAACAAACCATCTTGAGAATTTAAAATTTTTTCCGAAGCTCTCTCCGGATGTGGCATCATCCCCAAGACATTCCCTTCCTTGCTAATTATCCCCGCAATAAAGTCTTTTGCTCCATTGGGATTAAATTCAGGGGTTAACCTTCCTTCCTTATCTGAGTATCGGAAAAGAATCTGTTTATCATTCTTTAACTCCAGTAAACCTTCGTCTTCAATGTAGTAATTTCCCTCATTATGAGCTATGGGAATTCTAACAACCTGGCCTTCTTTAAAAAGGTTAGTAAAGGGAGTATGAGTGTTTTCTACTCTTAAATAAACATATTTACAGATAAAATGAATGTTCTTATTTCTGAGCATAGCCCCGGGCAATAGACCTGCTTCTAAAAGGATTTGAAATCCGTTACAGATGCCAATAACCAGACCGCCTTTTTCAGCAAAATCCACCAAAGCTTCCATTACTGGAGAAAAGCGGGCAATAGCCCCTGCTCTCAAATAATCTCCATAGCTGAATCCTCCAGGCAAAATCAGACAATCTAAATCTCTTAAATCAGTCTCTTCATACCAGACATACCTTACCTGCTCTCCTAATATATCTCTAACTACATAAAAACAATCCTGGTCACAATTTGAACCCGGAAAAACAGCTACGCCCCACCTCATTTTATCTTAAAAGTAAAATCCTCAATAATAGGGTTAGCTAATAATTTCCTGCCCATCTCTTCTATCCTTTGAGAAGCTTTTTCTCTATCTTCTAAATCAAGTCTAAGCTGGATGAACTTCCCCACTCTTACATCTTTTACCTCAGAATAACCTAAACTTTCTAAAGAATGCTTAACCGCTAACCCCTGAGGGTCAGAAACAGTCTTTTTAAGACTTACATAAACCTCAACTTCTAACATCTTTAACTCCTTTTTCACTCCCACTCAATAGTGCTGGGTGGTTTAGAAGAAATATCATAAACTACCCTGTTTACCCCTTCTACCTCATTTATAATCCGATTAGAAATCTTTTCTAATAACTCATAAGGAAGGTGAGCCCAGGAAGCAGTCATTGCATCCTGGCTTTCTACAGCTCTTATAGCTATAACATTCTCATAAGTTCTCTCATCGCCCATAACTCCCACACTCTTAACTGGCAAGAATACACAAAAACTCTGCCAAAGTTTTTCGTAAAACTTTGCTTTTTTAATCTCTTCAATAAGAATAGCGTCTGCTTCTCTTAAAATATCTAATTTTTCTTTATTCACCTCTCCAATTACCCTGACTGCTAATCCCGGACCAGGAAAAGGATGACGGGAAACTACTTCTCCAGGCAACCCCAATTCTCTCCCTAAAGCTCTTACTTCATCCTTAAATAAAAATTTAAAAGGTTCTATGAGTTTAAATCCCAATTTTTCGGGAAGCCCTCCTACATTATGATGGGTCTTTATGGTGGCCGAAGGGCCTCCCCAGGCAGACTTAGATTCAATCACATCCGGATACAAAGTTCCCTGAGCTAAAAACTTAATCTTACCTAATTTCTTTGCTTCTTTCTCAAAAACCTTTATAAAAAGATTGCCTATTATCTTCCTCTTTTTTTCAGGGTCAACCACTCCTCTTAAATTCTTCAGAAATAAATCTTCTGCCCTTACTACTTTTAAATTTACCCGGTAATAATTCCTAAACCTCTTTACCACAGTTTCTCTTTCGTTCTTTCTCAACAAACCATTATCAATAAATATACAGATAAGTTGTCTCCTGATTGCCTTATGGAGCAAAACTGCCAAAACTGAGGAATCTACTCCTCCACTTAAGGCACACAAGACTCTTTCTTTACCGACAGTTTCCCGAATCTCTCTAATTTTAGTCTTTATAAAAGAACTCATCGTCCAGCTCTTTCTACAGTTAGAAATGCCTACAACAAAATTTTCTAAAATCCTCTTACCTTTAGGAGTATGGACGACTTCGGGGTGGAACTGAACTCCGTAAAGTTTCCTCTTCCTGTTTTCAATCCCGGCATAGAGAGAATTAGGAGTTGAGCCAATTACTGAGAAACCTTCAGGCAGTTTAGTAATCTTATCAGCATGGCTCATCCAGACCACTTCCTGAAAATTTAAACCCTTAAAAAGGGTTCTCTTTGATTTTACCCTCAAAATAGCTTTACCGTATTCGCGGGCTTTTGCTCTTTTAACTTCTCCTCCCAAAAGTTTAGCCATAAGTTGAGCTCCATAACATATTCCTAAAACTGGTATACCCAAATTAAAAATATTCCTATCACAAACAGGAGCTGTTCTTAAAGTTAAACTGGCTGGGCCTCCAGAAAGGATTATGGCCTTAGGACTCCTTTTCATAAGTTCCGAAGGGGTTATTCGAAAATCTACAATCTCTGAATACACCCCTAACTCCCTTATCCTGCGAGCAATAAGGTGAGTATATTGAGAACCCAAATCTAAAATAGCTACCCACTCCCTATGGAACATTTTTGAAAGCAGAATATAAAAGCGAAACCTTACCCTTGTAACTTGACAAAATGTTTTCAAAAGAAAGTGTCAAGTTACGTAAATTTTTCAATTTTCAATTTTCAATGTGACAATTTGTTATACGTAAAATAACCAATGACCAACCAATAACCAATAGACGATAGACGAAACCGATAAACGATAAAAAAGAAAGTGTCAAGTTAGGCAACATTTTTGTTTGAAACTGAAATGTTACTTACTTGTTCAGCTAAGATGACTGCTTCGGAAACCTCTTTCATGCTCTTTCTCAAATCCATGCTTTTCTTCTGAAGAATGCGGTAAGCTTCTTCTTCTCCTACTTCCAACTTCCTCATCAAAATTCCTTTTGCCCGTTCTATAAGCTTCCTAACTTCTAAAGCTTCCTTAGAGGCAAGGAGCTCTGTAGATAAATTGGTATTCTCAATAGCTACTGCTGATTGATTAGCCACAGCTAAAAGAGTGGCTATCTCCTCAGGAGTAAAGACGTGAGGAGAGTCTGTATATAAATTAATTACCCCAATAGGCCTATCTTTTATCATCATTGGCACAGAAAGCATAGAGACTATCCCTTCTTTCCTAGCAATTTCCGGATACATATAACCAGGTTCTTTAGTTACATCTAAAACAGTAATTGGCCTTTTTTCTTTAATCACCCTTCCACTTATAGATTGACCAACCTTTAAATTGGGTTTATTCCGGTACAAAGGGCTTAAACTCTGGGTGGCTACTATGAATAACTCCTGCCTCTCTTCGTCTAAGAGCATTACCGAACATATCTTAGAATTTAAAACCTGGCTAGTTAACACTACTATTAAATCTAAGATTTCTTTAAGATAGCGGTTAGAAACAACTGTAGAGCTTACTTCTGAAAGAAGACTGAGCCTTTCTTCTTTCTTTTTTAAACTGTCTTCGGCTTGCTTACTCTTTATCCCCAAGGCTAAAAATTTAACCCCTACTTCTAATATCTTCCTCTTTTTAAGAGATAATTTCTTAGCCTCTTTCTCGATAATAACTAACTTCCCTATTTCTTTGCTATATAATTTAATTGGCAGAGAAGAAATAGAAAAGACAATATTTTTAACTTTCGCTCTTTTAATTTTGAGAATTTCTTTAGATTCGGCCTTCCCTTTAAGCCAGGAAAACTGAGGAGGAAGACTCTCAGGATAAATCAGCTTAAGCTGAGAAGATTCAGAAAAAAGATAAATAAGAAAAAGCGAGTCCTCAGATAGTTCAGAAAAAATCTTAAAAGATTTTTTAAGAATAGCTTCTTTATCCTTAACAGTAGACAAAATACTGGCTAATTTTATTAACAACCCTTCCTCCATAAGCCTATTTATAATACCATATTTTTCTAAAAATTAAATTTTTTTATTGCTAAATTATATCTTCCTGTTAAAATAATTTAAAGTAGAAAGGAGGAAAAATGGCTAAACAAACAGAGATAAAACAAGCTCTAAAGAAACTCTGGCAAACTTCTCAGAAAGACTTTGAAAAACTAACTAAAGAGACTTCCCAGCTCCTAAAAAAAGGCGAAAAAGCTCTAAAAGAAGTATCATTAAAAAGTAAAGAAAAGTTGGAATTAGTGAGCTTAACCCTAAAGAGAGAGAAACTCTATTATCAACTGGGAAAAACTCTCTCCACACTTTCTAAGAGCAACTGGACAAAAAGTAAAAAGGTAAACTCTCTAATTAAAGAAATAACTAACCTTACCAAACAAATAAAAAAACTCAAAAAATAACCTTAAATCTTCAGAGAAAAATATAAAGCCTTATCCTCTAAGGTTTTAAAAGTAGCATAACTTATTTTTCTCAGAGTAGTTAAATTTTCTGAAGCTTTTTCTTCTGATAAAAACTTACTATCTACCCTCTCTCTAAAAGGTGCAACAATCAAATAGAGACTCTTTTTATCTTTAAAAGCAGACTGGTAGGAATGGTGATTCCAATCACTCCCTAAAAATAAAGAAAAAACCTTATCAGGAAATTCCTGGGAAAAGTAATTTTTTAACTTTTCTGTAAGTTCTTTTGAAGGCCAAAAATAGAGTATACAGTCTATAAATTCTAATTCTTTAAAAGAAGAATTGTTTATTCTATCTTTAAGTTCCTCTAAACTTAATAATAAAGACTGAGGAAAATTTTCTTTTAAATTCTTTAATTCTTTCTTATAAACTTCTACATAAGGCTGATTTACAAAATTTATCTTCTTATAGTAAGAAAGGAAAGCGATAAATAGTTGAAGATAATACATTAAGCCTGCTAAATATTCAAATTTTCCCTCTATATTAAGCTCAGTATCTAAAGAAATAAAATCTTTAAGGAAGACTTTAGAATTTTCTACAATTGTCTTAACCCAAAAACTATCTTTTGAGCCTAAGCTCTCCTGGAAAAGCTGTCTTATCCAGTTAGAAAGTCCCAAAGAATTGCCTCGGTTAATTTCTAAAAAAATCTTAAGTTCATCTTTAAGCTTTACTTTTTCTACTTCCTGCCAGGCTTTATCTATAAGGTAATTCCGATAAGCTGTATAATTAGTCCAGAAACTTTTAAGTTTCTCCAAGTTTTTTCTAAAAATAAGGAACAGGGGGATAAGAAATATTAATGTGTGGGGGCAACTGAACCTTCCTCCAATATCTTCACCAGAATTTACTTGAATAGGAAAACGCCTTATTTTCTGCCAATTTAGTTTGTCTAATTTTTCAAAAGAAGAAGGGTCAGAAAGCCACAAAAAATTATCCTCATTATTAAAGAAATCTCTTAAGCTCCTGGAAATAAGCTGGGTCTCTAAGGTGGTAGCGGACTTACTTATAGAAATAACCAAAGTTTTAGAAGGATTTTTAATTTGAGAAAGGACTTCTTCTATCGCCTGAGGGTCTAAACTATCTAAGGTATAAAAATTTTTTCCTTCTCCTAAACTAATCAACGCCTTAATCCCATTTATTGAACCACCCATCCCTACAAAAATAAATTCTTCTTTATCTTTTGCTACCTCCAAAAAATTAGAAAGAGCTTTTTCAATCAAAGAGAAATCCGGAGGGATAAACCAGCCTAAACGGCACTTACTTTGGTCAAACCCAATCTCTCCAAAAATATTCTCTGAACTTAAAGAAGATTTCTCTGAAGATACTGCTTCTTTTAAAAAACCTAAAATTTTTTCCTTATTCATTTTAACTTTTTAATAATTTCTGAAGCTGCTTTTCTTCCCGAAAGAAGCATTCCTCCAAATATAGGGCCCATCCGGGGAGAACCAAACACAGCATTAGCCGCCATTCCACAAACATATAAACCCGAACAAACCTCTTTAGTATTTTTAAGAATCGTGGTCTCAGCAACTTCAGCCCACATAGATTTTTCTCCTAAAATTTTTCCTGTAGGGGTCTTAAGTTTAATATCTGCCTTTTTCTCTACTACTCTTACTACTTCTGTAGCATGTCCGGTGGCATCCACTACATACTTTGCTCTTAAAGTTAAAGGGTCGACATGTAAATTAGCCAATTCCACTGCAGTCCAGTTTAAAACCAGACCACAAACTCTATTTTTTCTTATTAAAACATCTTCTGCCGATATTAAATTGAAAATCTTAACTCCTGCCTGCACACACCTATAGCCTAAACCACAAACAGCCTCTATTGCCTCAGCTAAGTAATAGTCCTCTTTATAATGGTGAGTGGCTATTCTCAACTCATCTAAGATAAGTTTGGCTTTCTTTTGAACTACAATCTCATTAAGCATCATACCTCCACCCCACATCCCTCCTCCTATAGAAAGTTTCCTCTCCAACAAAACAACATTCTTTCTGGCTTTAGCTAAATAGTAAGCACAGCTAAGCCCTGAAGGCCCTCCTCCTACTATAGCTACATCTACATCCAGAACTTTTAGAAGTTTTTCCTTATAAGATTTAATAATTGCTTGAGAAATTTTTATCTCATCTAACATACTAAACCCCCTTTATTTACTTATACCAGGGTAGAAGATAAAATACCACAAAACTTAAAAAAAGTAAAAGGATTGTCGAAGAAAAACCAAAAACCAGCCATCTCCTTAACCCTATCTTAGTAGCCTTTTCTTTTTCCAGAATCCCTAAAGCCACAATGTTGGCAGTTGAACCAATGTGAGTAAAATTTCCTCCCAGACAGGCTCCATACAAAAGAGCCCACCAGCAAACTCCCGAAAATTCCGGATGGAAAACTAAAACTTCCTTTATTATCGGGATAAAGGCAGCCACTACCACCACATTATCTACTAACCCTGAAAATAAAGAAGTAAAAAGAATAACTGCTATTATAAAAACCATTCTGTTGCCGGCTATAATATTGTAGAAATAGGAAGCAAAAGTTTTAGCTACGCCGGTATGCTGAAGAACTCCTGCCTGAGCAAAAAGAAATAGAAAGAAAAGAATAGTCCACCATTCCACATCTCTCTCTATATAGAGGCGGGCTTTTTTCCTTCTCCAGATAATTAAAATTCCTGAAATTACTAAAGGAGAGATTAAGAGGATGGTATTTTCTTTAAGACCCAATAATAATTCTATCCGGTAATGAAAAGCAATTATCAAAATTGTAGATATGAAAAATAACACACTTACTTTTAAATTAAAATCAACAGGGATTATAACTAATTGGGAAAACATTTCTGAAGGCCCAAGTTTTTTGATTTGTCTATCTAAAAATTTAAGGTGCTTTCTGAACAGAAATAAAGATACAAAGTAAAATAAAAATAATAAGACTATCATTAAGATAAAAGAATGTTTTAAAAAATCCTCAAAATGAAGACCAACTTTTGTAGCTATAAGGATACCTACAGGATTGCCTAATACTGTACCTGTAGAGCCAATATTTGTAGCTAAAACAGCTATTAAAACATAAGGCCAAGGTTCTACTTCAAAGTAGTCGGCTATACTAAAGATAAAGACTATTATAAAGATAATTGAAGAAACTTCGCCCATAAGACAGGAAGAGAGAGCTGAAAGAAAAATTATTATAAAAAGAAGTTTCCTGGCTGTAAGGGCTCTAATTTTCAACAGTTTAGAAAGAGACCAGTCAAAGAAACCCATCTCTTTCAAATTTCCCAAAAGAATCATCATTCCGATAAGAAAAAGGATAATCTCTAAAGAAGAAAAAAATAGAAACTTTTCTAAATCCACTATCTTAAAAATGATGAGTAAAGCTGAACCCAAGAGAGCAAAACTCAGCCGGAACTCCCAAAAAAGCAAAGCCCCCATTACTGAAACGATAAACACCACCAAAGAAAAACCCTGAGAGAAAGAAAAATTAAATAGGGAATAACTCCCGTAAGCAGTTGATAAGGCGAGTCCTAAAAGAAAAAGATATTTTAAGAAAACTTCTTTCCTATGCATCTTTATTTAATAGCTTCTTAAACTTTAAAGCAGATTCTTTCATATAAATATTATTAAAAAGAATGTAAGAAGGTCTATCTAAAATAGCTTTTAACTCTTTTAGTTCTTTTAAGGTGTATTTATAATTATAACTTCCTTTACCGTGAAGCCGGAAATAATAAAACTCACAATCTAAGGGCTTTTTCTTGAAAGGGTCAACTCCAATAATTAAATCTAAGTCTTTATAGATCTTTTTTAAGGTCAAGTAAGAGAAGTTTGCTCTCTCCTCCCAGACAAATTTTAAATTATCTCTTTCTATCTTAGTAAAAAATTTGTAAAGATTATCTACATTCTCCTTATTCTCCTTAAAACCGGAAGGAGTTTGAAAAACCACTACTTTTACTTTTAAAATTTTGGCTATCTTAAAAATCCTCTCCCAAGCAGAAAATACTTCCTTACTACCTTTAAAAAATCCATAATTTTCTCTTTTGCCGATATTTTCTTTAAGCCTTCGGTAAGTAGGTAAGTTAGCAGGGTGAGTGATTATCTGCCAGGCTTTGAGAGTAAATTCAAAATGCTGGGGAGCAAGACTTCTTAATTTCTCTACTGAAGAAAATTTCTGAGGAGGTTGATAGAAGGTATTTTGAAGCTCTACTAAGTTGAATTTTTCAAAATACTTCTCTCTCCTTAAACAAAACCCACAACAGCCAACCTTTATATTTTCTCTCATATTTTTTAGAATTATACCACATAACGTGATAAAATATTAGAAAAAAATGGAATAAAATCTTAATAAAAAGCGTCTAATAGTATGGTGGGAAGAAAAGATAAAGAAATTTTAACTTTAATAGCTGAAGATAAAGAATATGGCTTTAAAATGTTAGTAGAAAAGTATCAAGTTCAGGTAATAAATTTAGCTTATTCTTTAAGCAGAGACTCTTCCCTGGCTGAAGACATAGCCCAGGAAGTATTTCTTAAGATTTTTAAAAAAATAGATTCTTTTCAGAGAAAATCCAGCCTCTCTACCTGGATATACCGGATTACTCTCAATATGAGTTATCAGTTTTTAAGAAAGAGGAAATTTTCTCTTTTCTCTCCTAAAAAGTATTCTTTCTCCCCTGAAGATACCCAGGAAAAAAAGGAGATTATAAATATAGGTTTAAGTAGACTTCCTTTAAAATACAGAATAGTTATTATCCTCAAGGACTTACAGGGCCTCTCCTATAAAGAGATAGCCCGAATTTTAAACTGCAGCATGGGGACAGTTGAATCCCGTCTATTTAGAGCAAGAATTCTCCTTAAAAAAATTCTAACTCCTCTAATCAAGGAGGGTCTATGAATTGTAAAAAGATTAAAAAACTCATTCAGCTTTATATTGACCAGGAAATAGATTCAGAAAAAACTCAGGTATTAAAAGAACATTTAAAAACCTGTGCTAGTTGTCAGAGAGAAGTAAATACTTTAGTTTCTCTTAAAAAACTAATTTCTTCCCAGGAAAAAATAACTACCTCTCAGGATTTTATAGCTAAAGTAATCGAAAAAATAAGAAAACAAGAAATTTTAAAGATGAATTTAGAGGGGGCAGCTAAAAGGCTTATCCCCCTGCCTTTAGCTTTAGGGTTAGTGACCTTTATTTATTTAGGCTCTCTCCAAATCAGGAAAGAAAACTTTTTAGAAGAATATCTTTTATCAGCCTTAGACGAAAGAGAGGTAAGTTTATTTATAGATAGAGAAATTTATGAAGAATTATTCTAAAGAAAGGAGGGGATAAAAATGAAAAAAGGTATAGTATATCTTATCATTTTGGGGATACTCTGCTTTATCTCAGGGATAGGGGTAGGGATAGTTTTTGAAAAATACTATACTCAGACCCATCTTCCTCAAGTACTAAGAGAACATTTTAAAAAACACCCTAAACGGTTGGAAGCTAAAAAAGAAAAAACTAAAAGATTCCAGGAGAGGTTTCTTAAAAAATTAGACCAGAATTTAGCTCTTTCTCCGGAACAGGAAGAAAAAATCAGAACTATCTTGGAAGAATCAAGAAAGGCTCTCAAAGAGAAGACAGAGATTTTAAGGAAAGAATTAGCCCGGATAAAGGAAGAAAGCAAAAATAAAATCTTAGAAAACTTAACTCCTGAACAAAAAGAAAAATTTGAAGAGATATTCCACAGATTAGAGGGTAAAGTTAAGCGATTTAAAAAGAGATTTTAAAACTTTATTAAAAATAAACCTACTTCTAGCAAAAATATCTGTCCTTTCTAAGCTCTTGGGTGGTTTTTCCTACTTTAGGATGGCTCAAAAAGCGGAAATTCGATGAGCTATTCTCAAAATCTCAGGCATTCTGAATCTGCCTAAGAGAGGTAATAAAATATTTAAACAATCTCTGAGAGTTAATAAATTACCAGGAGAAATAAATAAAGGTTTGGTATTATCTTTTGTTCTCAAGACTATACCTATTTTCTCCTTAGTCTGGAGATGGTAGATAAAAGAAAAGCTCCCCTTTCTTAAAGGAGGCTGCTTATAATAACCGTAAAGATTAGTTTTACTCACCCCTAAAGAAGGGGTATTCAAAACTAATCCTGCTTGAGAAGCCAAACCCACACCCTTAGGATGAGCTATTCCCTGCGCGTCTAAGATTAGTAAATCAGGTTTATTTTTTAAGGAGTAAAAAAGTTCAATTATTATGGGACCTTCTCTGAAAGCAAATAATCCCGGAATATAAGGAAATCCTATTTTTCTTATTAAAGACCTCTCTTCTAATACCTTTTTACTCTTAAAGTCTATAACTACTGCTCCTCCCTTAATAAGCCCTTCTTTAAAACTGGCATCAAAACCGGCAATTTTCTCAATCTTTCTCTTCAAAGGTTTTATCTTTAACTTTCTTCTTAATTTTTCCTGAATTTTTAAAGCTTCTTCTAAATTTTTAGGAGAAAAATAGTTTTTAATGAGGTAGCTGCTTCTTTTCACCTAAATTAGAGAAGAATTAATAGTAAAAATGCTATTATCACTATAATACTTACCCAGATTATCCATTTGGGTCTCTTAACTAAAGAATTTCCGCAGTAAAGACAGGAGAGAGAATTTTGAGGGATAGGTTTTTTACAATATGGACACTGTTTAAGATTATCAAAATCTAAATCCTCAGGTTGTTCATCTACGGTCTGAAAATCAAAGTAATCCTCACTCATAACTATTCAGATTTAATTACTCTATTAACTGGAAGAGTGAAGATAATTCCTACTCCCGGCTTAGTAAAATCAATACCTTCCTCTAATAAAAGCTTATTTAATTCTGAAAGAACCTCAGAATTATCTATCACTGCTAAGATAGTGCGGTTAGCTCTTCTTTTCTCGCCTACCAGTTGCCTTAAACCCGCAAATATAGGAACTTCATAAGCTAAGAAGTGGCCTAAACCTTCGCTCTCTAAAATGGTGGCTTTAACAATACCTGCTTCTACCAGCAAAGATACAACCTTCTCAAAATATTCCTCTTTACTAATGATAATAACTAATAACTCCATCTCTCCTCCTTCTTGTTATAGATTTATCTCTCTACTCTTCAATAGAGAAAAACGGGTAGCTAAAGCTCCCAGAGTCTCAGTAAAAATAGTGGTAAATAAAAGAATATTTATTGCCAGGTTAGAAATAAAAACTCCTTCTTTACCTAAAGAAGAAAAATCTCTTTCAATAACAATAGCCAGAGCTAAAGCTACCCCTATTTGGGGCCAGAGGCAAAGTCCTATATACTTTCTGATATTTAAATTAGCTTTCCCTATTTTTGCTCCTAATCTTGCTCCTAAATACTTACCCAAGATTCGGAAAAATAAATACACAAAACCTAAAAAGCCAATCTGAGAAATTAAGTGGATATCCAAGCGAGTAGAAGCCAAGCAGAAAAAACTGGCAATTATGGGGAATCCCGCTATATTCAAACTGGCCAGACTTTGCTCAACTTTACGAAAGGAAAGATTCACCCCTACCATAGCCATAACCATAATCACCAGAAGCTCAGAAAGATTAAACTCCCAGCTTAAACCTTCTCCTATTAAAAGAAACCCTACAATTAAAGAAAAATAATCTTGCCTCTCCTTACATTTATTTAAAAAATAACTTAAAATTATGCCTAAACCTGCTCCTAAAATTAGGGAGAGAAAAATTTCCTTAAAAGGATAAATAATTGCCTGTTTAAAAGAAATACCCTGATGGACCATAAAACCATAGGCTATAGAAGAAGCAAAAGCATAAATTATCAAAGCTATAGCGTCATCACTGCCTACAACTCCTAACAAAGTAGAAGTAAGCTCACCTTTTGCTTTATACTGATTTATCACTGCCACTGTTACAGCAGGAGCAGTAGCTGAAGCCACCGCTCCTAAAATTAAACCTAAGTATACCTTATGAGTTAAAAGAGAAACTGATAAAAAGACTAAAAAGAATGCTCCTAAAGACTCAAATAAAGCTATCAGAATAATGAGCTTACCCAAATTTCTCAACCTGCTGAAATTAAATTCTGCTCCTATAAGAAAAGCAATTACTCCTAAAGCTAAGTCATTTATAAGAGAAGCTTTCTCTATCACCTGGGGGGTTAATATCTTTAAAAAAGATTTTCCCAGAATTATTCCAGCCAAAACATAACCAATAACTACTGGAAGCCTAAACCGGTTTAAAGACTTCCCGGCCCACAGAGAAATAACTATTGCTGAACCAACTACTAAAAGAATACTTATATTTTCCATTGTCTATAATTTATTCTTTCTTGCTTGCTTCTCCAGCCTTAAAGATAGCTATCTTAGTAGTAATAGGACCAACTATCTCAAAGACAATAGTAGTAGCAGCAATTACGTTTATAACCAGTAAAGATAAATCTCTGCCTGCTTCTCCCAAAGAAGAGAATTCTCTGCTTACCAAAATTGCTAAACCTATTGCTACTCCAGCCTGAGAAAGTATTCCTAAACCCAAGTATTTGCGAATAGTTTTCTCTGCTCCTGAAATTAAAGCTCCTAAGTAAGAACCCCCCATAAGCCCTAAGCTCCTACAGATTATATAAATCAACCCTAACAAACCCATACTCTTTAAAAGAGTGATTTTTAAATAGGCACCAGCGATAACAAAGAAAATGATGTAGATAGGCAAAACAACTAAGTTAATTGTATCTACTAACCTTCTATTTGTAAATGGAAAAAAATTAGAAAAAACCATACCTAAAGTAAGATTAGAAAGTATTAAAGAAAAATGTAAAAAATTAGATAAGCCTGCACAAACAATAATTGTTCCCATAGAAACTGCTAAAAGGTCTTCCTTCCTCCTTATCCTCTGAGCAAAAAAACCTAACCCCCCTCCTAAAACTCCTCCCAAAAATATTGCCCCTAAAATCTCTGCCAATGGACCTTTCATAAAAGAAAAAAGAGAAAAACTCTGGTGAGTAATAAGAAGTTTAGCTAAAGCTGAAACTAAAGCATAGATAATAATGGCTAAACCGTCATCTAAACCCACTACCGCATATAAAGCAGTAGTTAGAGGTCCTCTTGCTCTATACTCCTGAAGAACAACTGCTGTTCCTGCAGGAGCAGAAGCAGGAGCTAAAGCTCCAAATATTAGAGCTAAATAGAGTTCCTTGGTTAAAAGATAGACTCCTAACCCTACTAATAAAAATGCTCCCAGTGATTCAGAAAAGATAATAGTAATTATTTGTTTACCTACTTTTCTTAGAGAAGAAAGGTGAAGTTCACTCCCAATTACAAAAGCTACTAAAGATAAAGCTAAATCATTAAAAACCGCTAATCTCTCTAATAAAGAAGGGCTTAATATATTGAAGAAAGAATGTCCTAATAAAAGTCCGCAGATAAGATAGCCTACTACTCCGGGAAGCTTCAATCTATTAGAGAACTTCCCAAATATAAACCCCAGAATAATAACCGCTCCTACGAAAAATAAAGGCCCCATCTTATTTCTTACCTGCAGGTATTATACAATAAATTTTCTCTCTTATCCCTAAATTTTTTTAACCTCTTCTTCAGAAAAGGCAGAAATCATTACAGTTCCTTAACTTGACACTTTATTTTGAAAAGATTTTGTCAAGTTAGGGCTGTAACTTGACACTTTATTTTCAAAAGATTTTGTCAAGTTAGCCAGCATAAGGGGTCAGAAGCCAGGTAATCTCCTTTTAAGGCATAACTTAAAGCTCTACATCCTGAACACCCCTCCACATTACAACTTGCACATTTACCTTTAAGGTTTTTCCTCTCTCTAAGAAGGTTTAAAACCGGGGAACTCTCCCAGATTTTAGAAAGACTTTCTCTAAGGAGATTGCCAATTTCTAAGGGAAACCTCCGACAGGGAAAAATTCCAGCTCCAGGCATTAAAGCACAGCCAAATTTACCTACCACACATTCTGCTCCAAATAATTCTTGTTGAGAATTTTTAAATTCTACTTTTAAAGCATGGAATTTAACTGCTTCCTCAAAGAAATCTACTTCTAATTTAGAAAATATTCTCTGATATACGCTTTTAAGCTCAAAAGGAGAAATCATCTGAGTATCTTTAATCTTCAAAGAATTTCCTAAAGGAATAAACCTTTCTAAGATAAACCCCTTTATACCCAGCTCTTTAGAGAACTCCACTAAATAGTCTATTTCTCTTAAGTTTTTCTTAAGGAGAGTAAACATTAAGACCAAGTTAAAGCCCTCTCTCTGTAAAATTTCTACATTCTTTAAAACCTTATTAAATACGCCTTCTCCCCGGAAATAATCATTAACTTCAGGAGTTACTCCTTCTAAGGAGAAAAAAATAGTATCTATCTTATCTTTAACTCCTCTTAAAGAGTCTATAAATCTATCTATGAGAGTTAAATTGGTAATTATGTTTAAAGAAGATAAAACTCCTGAAGAAGAAAGATAATCTATAAGTTTAAATAATTCTTTCTTTAAAAAAGGCTCTCCGCCGGTGAGAGAAAGGCTTAAACTACTCTCCCAGGACTTCATAGTCTCTATCAGGTCATCAGCCACGATTTTAAGAGCCTGCCAATTTAATTCTCTCTTTTGAGAAAAATCATCCTGATAACAATGTTTACAGAGCAAATTGCAATTATCGGTTATATGCCACTGAATATGAAACTCTTTCTCCATCATTTGAAAAACTTCCTGTATCGGAAAAAATCTTTCTTGTTCGGGTTAATTTAACAGGTCAATACTCAACCTGAGAAAAACTTAAGAACCCCAAACTCATTACTTTTAAAATAATTATTAACAAAAGAGTACTATTTAAACCCAAAAGAGGAAAGAAAACTACCCCTCCTAATATCCCCCCTAAAAACCCTCCTAAAAGGTCAGCTGAGTAAAGGAGGCCTGCTGAATACCCTAAGTTAACTATACTGTATTTATTCTGGTATAATTTATTGGCTAAAGGAAATTCTGCTCCGATAAGAAAGCCGGAAAAAAAACAAACTCCCAAATATAGACTCTTGAGAATAAAAAAACTTTGCGACTTTTCTAAATGAGGACAAAGATAATCAAAAAGGAGAATTAAAAAGAAAGAATAGGTAATTATTAAAAATTCAAGGAACAAGAAAAATAAAAAAACTTTCTTGAGCTTAGTTAAAGAAAAGGAAGAAGTTAACCCTCCTCCAGCTAAGCCAGCCATAAACAGAGAAACCAACACGCCTATCCAGTAATAGAGATAGCCATAAAGAACCTGAAAAGAAAAGACTAAGATTAAACTGAAAACCATCCCGGCTAAACCACTACTAAAAATAGAATAAAAAAGGCTGAAACTAAATTTGGGTTTAAACTTAAAAAAGAGTAAAATCAGAATAAAAAGTAAAGATAAGAATATAGATATTTTCTTCAAACCCAACCCTTTAAGTTTAAATAGAATCTTATTAACCTGAGAAGAAAAAGAAGAACCAAAATAACTTAAGCCGTAAAAAAGACCCAGAGGCTTAAAATCCTTATTGACATCTTTTGTCCCTGTTTGTAATTGCTGAGTAATCCAATCTTCCCAGTAAGGAGAGAGCCGGTATTTAATGTGGCCGGGAGTTAAAAGATGGGTCTTTATTTTTTTCTCTTTAAATCTTTCAATTAAAATATCTGAACTTACAAAACTTTGCCGAGAAGCTAAAAAGATATTGTAACCGTCAGAAGGAATTATCTTCACAAAAGAAAAGACTTTCTGGAGGGTAGAAAATATACAAGAGTTTAAATCTTTTAACTCCTTACTCAAATAAGTCAAAGACCCAGGAAGCTTAAATACCAAGACCCCTTCCTTTCTTAACTTAGAACTACTGATTTTAAAAAACTCTTCAGTAAAAAGACGATTAGACTGTAAATCTAAAGGAATATCCACCCCTAACCAGATTAGGTCATAATTTTTCTCAGTAGTCTTTAAGTAAAACCTTCCATCAAGATTTTTAAGAAAAACCTTTTTATTTTTAAGTTCATCTTTAATAAAGGAGAAAAGGTTTTTTTCAGCTACTTCAAAAATAAAAGGGTCAAGTTCAGCATAATCTATTCTTTCAATCTGAGGATACTTTAAAACTTCCCTTATAAACCCACCCAAACCTCCGCTTATAATAAGGACATCTCTGGGGTAAGGATGAAAAAGTAAAGGGAAATGCACAAGTTCTTCTATTTGAGCAATATCAGAATAAGGCAAAGAAAATAAATTAACTCCATTAGAAAAGAGGTTAAATTGGGTTTTATACTGAGTAAGACAGATATTTCCGTAGATAGAATTTTTATAGTAAATAATTCTTTGATGAGGCCATTGCTTTCTTAAAGAGAATTGCTTAATGGCTTCACTTTTGGTGAGAGAAAAAGAAAAAATTAAGAAAAAAATAATAGTTAAAAACCGCAAGAAACTAAAAGAAAGACTTTTCTCTTTAAATTTTAAGAGGGAAAAACATAAAATGATATTGAGCAAACCTAAGAAAAGAGAAATCTGAAAAGATCCCCAATACGGAAGAAGTAAATAAGTAAGGATAAACCCTCCTAAAATTGTTCCCGAAGTTTCTAAAAAATAAACTTTGCCCACAGTAGTATCTTCTTTAAAAAATCTTGAGTATAATTTACAACTCAGAGAAAATAGGGCTCCGTGAGGAAGACTTACTGGAATAAGAATTAAGAGAGAACTCAGAAAGGCTCTTTCTACTGTTATTGCTTCTGAGGGAAGGACCCCCATTAAAAGTTTTAAATCCCTTACTAAGAAGATAGCCAAAGGAAAAGAAAGAGAAAAAATAAAGGTAAATACTACAAAACTTAAAATTTCTCTTTTTTTAGAAAAAAACCTTCCTCCTAAGAAACTCCCCCCTGCTTCCAAGATAAGCCAGTTAGAAAGGATTATGCCGATAGTTAACTCATTGCCTAGAAAAACTATAAGAAATTCTCTTAAAATTAAGATTTGGGCTAAAATCCCTCCTAAGCCAGTAATTAAAATTACTATGTTAAGTTTCCTTTTCATCAGGAGAAAGAATTCAGTTTTTGAGCTGAAATATTAAATAAGATTTCTCATAAAATTAACATTGCATCCCCAAAGCTGTAAAACCTGAACTTATTCTTAATAGCATAATCATAGGCTTGAAATAGAAATTCTTTTCCGGCGAAAGCTGATACTAACAGAAGATTTGTAGATTTAGGAAGATGGAAATTAGTAATTAAAGAATCTATAATTTTAAATTTAAATCCGGGGTAGATAAATAAGTCAGTAAATCCTGAAAAAGGCTTAATCTGGATTAACTCTTCTTTTAAAAAAGCAATTGATTCTAAAGCTCTAACTGTGCTTGTTCCGCAGGCAAAGATTCTTTTTTTCTCCCTTTTGGCTGAATTTATAACTCCAGCAGCCTCCGGAGAAACCTCGATGTATTCTTCATCCATTTTATGAGTTTCAACTTCTTCAGCTTTTACCGGGCGAAATGTCCCTAATCCAATATGAAGGCAAATATAAACTATCTTTATTCCTAAAGAAGAGAACTCTGACAAAAGCTGAGGAGTAAAATGTAAACCGGCAGTAGGAGAAGCTACTGAACCTTCCTGTTTAGCAAAAATAGTCTGGTATCTCTGGGGTTCTTTCAATTCTTTCTTTATATAGGGAGGAGTAGGAATCAAGCCTTGTTTAGAAATTAAATCTTTAATTTCTGAAGGAGAAAACTCTACTAACCACTTACCCTGAGGGTCTCTTTCTAAGACTTTGACTTTAAAACTGTTATTCTTAAAAAATAGTTCTTCATAAAGCCTTATTCTCCGAGCAGGTCTTATCAAGGCTTGCCACTTACCTTTGGAGACTTCTCTTAAGAGAAGAATTTCTATTTTTGCTCCAGTCTTTCTCTGAACAAAAAGCCGAGCAGGGAACACCTTAGTATTATTTAAAACTAACACATCTTCTCTATTAAAAAATTTAACTATATCTTTAAAAACAACTTCAGTAATCTTGCCTGTATCTCTATTGAGAATAAGAAGCCGGGAAGAATCTCTCTGAGGAAGGGGCTCCTGGGCTATAAGCTGAGCAGGAAGATAATAATCAAAATCTTTTATTTTCACTATACTCCCTTCACTCTCACTACTCAGGATTAACCCTGCAACTCCCTAAGAAATTTTAAAACCTCATTCTCCAATAATTTTTACTAAAACCCTCTTAGGACGCTGGCCGTCAAACTCTCCGTAAAAAACCTGCTCCCAGGGACCAAAATCAAGCTTACCCTTAGTTATGGCAATTACCACTTCTCTGCCCATAATTGTCCGTTTAAGGTGAGCGCAGGCATTATCTTCTCCGGTTAAGTTGTGTTTGTATCTTTTTCCCGAAGGGACGAGTTCCTCAAGCCACCTTTTAAAATCTTCTTTTAAGCCTCCTTCTTCATCATTAATAAAAACAGAAGAAGTAATATGCATAGCATTAACTAAACACAAACCCTCTTTTACTTTACTTTTTTCTACTAACTTTTCTATCTGGGGAGTTATGTTTATAAATTCAACCTTACTCTTAGTATTAAACCATAAATATTCAGTAAATGACTCCATATTTTCCCCTCTTTAAAAATTAATTTTATCATAAAGCCTGAAATCTGTAAAAGGAGATAAAAAGTTCTTAAAAAATGAAGGAAGACCCCTTAAAGAATAGAGTTTCTGCCTTAACTAATATTTATAATAACTGGGAGGGATAGCCTGAGCAATATATTTTACTGCTTCAATTATACAGACTCTAATTGCTTTCTCCATGGGGGTATTCTTGTACATAGATAGTCCTCCACCTAAACCCCAACTTCCCAAGAAACCAGTCATTATTGCTCCAGAAATATCAGAAGCTTCTCCTTGAACCCGGGTAGCAGCAATTATCTCAGAAGTAGAACTATCTATTATTCTTATATCTAAAGCCATGTGAGCTTTATTTAGGGCCCCTCTTAAAAGTCCTCCTAATATCCCACTGCCTACTCCGCCACCTCCACCGATGCCCGCTCCTCCTCCCGAAGCCTGAGGCTCAAATTCGGTAACTGCTGCTGAGATAATTAAATCAGCAGTCTTTATAGCTCCAGTAGTTACCTGCGAATCTCCGGAAGCAGCTCCCGAAACTTTTAATTCCTGTTCCCGCATTACTGCCGAAAGGTCTTGTCTCTCTACTACTCTGAACCTTCCACTGTTTACCAAAGCAGTTATCAGCATCTCTCTTAAGCCCGAACCAACTTCTCCAGTGGCCTTAGCAGCTTTTACTTCAAAATTAGCTATAGCCACTCGAGCTTTAGGACCATAATAAGGAGGAAGGGGTTGAGTGCCAGCAGTATTATCTACAACAGCAGTAGGCTGGGTTAAACCCTCTAAACTAGCACATCCAGAAATTATTAAAAATCCCCCTATTCCCAAGAAAATAAAAGACAAATATTTCCTAATCATTTTTTACCTCCTTTCAAAATTTCTATAATTTTTACTCCCAAGTCTTGGCCAGCTTTAGACAGGGCTAATTTCCCGCCAGTAATTAAGTCGGTATGAGGAACACTGGCTGTTGAATCTAAGTAAGAAACAATCCTCCCATCTTTTACTCTTATAAGCTTGGCAGTTATATTAGCAAAACAAGACCGCATTTGAGAAGAAGGGATATTACCCCCTGCTGAGGCTACAGCTTTTCCTAAAATAATATAATCTACGCCTTTTAATTTAGCCAAACTAATTGCCGTATCTTCAGAAATATCCACGACCCTAAAAGCCTTTTCTTTAGAAATAGTATCTCTCAACTCCTGAGGCTCTATCACCTTATAATTATTCTCAATAAGGGTCTGGGCAATTTTGGCTTCGGCCACAGATAAGTCTATCTCCGAAACCCACCAGGCTCTTTGGGGCCCTTCTATATTCTGCTCCGAAATCAGAAGTAAAAAAGCAGGAATATCTTCCTCCTGAGAACTTAAATTTCTTAGCCAGAAAAACCCCAATAAGAATGCTCCTATTATTAAAACAATAAAGATAATTATTTTTATACTCTTCATATTTAGCCTCCGCTTTAAGAAAGGTTTGTTAATTTCTCTTTAACAATTGGAGCTATATCTTTGGGTTCAGCTCTCCCTCCGGCCTTTTTTAAAACTGCTCCCATAACTTTACCCATATCTCTTAGAGAAGAAGCTCCTAATTCTTTAATTACAGCTTCAACAATTTCTACTACTTCTTCCTTAGACAAAGGAGAAGGCAGGTATCCTTCCAAAAGAGAAATCTCATAATTTAATTTTTCTAAAATATCCTGGCGAGGTCCTTTATTGGCTAATGAATCCTTGAGTTCTGAAAGTTTCTTTTTTTGTTTCTTTAAAATCTCTATAACCTGAGAATCTTCTAATTTCTCCTTTTTAAGAAAGATAGCTCTATTTTTAAGCTCAGCCCTTATAAAACTTAAAAATTCAACTTTGGCTTTTTCTTTAGACTTTAAAGCTGTTATGTAATCTTTATATATTATTTCTTCAAGCATAAATTAATTATAACACATCTTTTAAGTTTTACAACTCTTTATCTTTACTAATAATTTTAAACTTTAATACTGCTGGAGCTCTTACAGAGAGAAAATTTATTCTCGCTATCTTTTTCTAAATAAAGCTAAGAAAAAACCCTCCATAACTTCTGTGGGAAGAATTCTCTTAGTAAACTTCAAGCTCTGAGAAAAATTCTTATTTCCCCATTTAGTTAAGCCATTCTGACAATTGGAAATAGGTAAATTTATCTCTTCTAAATAAACCTCAGGCTTAAACTTTTCTAAAGCCCAATTTACTACTTCTTCGTTCTCTTCAGGAGAAAAAGTACAGGTAGAATATAAAAGCAAACCTCCTTTCTTTAAAGAGTTAATCCCCGAAAAAAGTAAGCGTTTCTGTTTGTGCTGAGCTTCTTTAATTTTTCTATAAGACCAATAAGAAAAAGTTTTCCGATTACTAATCAGAAAGTTGGCTTCTGAAGAACAAGGGGCATCTAATAAAACTTTATCAAAATACTGAGGATACTTCTTATAGATTAAGGCTCCTTCTCCCAGATAAACCTTAAGAAGTTTTTCTTGAGCCTGTCTTCTTAAATTAGCCAGAAGTTTATAATAGCGGGGCTTTATCTTTTCTACGGCTAAAACTTCAGCTTTCCCCTGAGTATCAGAAATTATCTGAGTAGTCTTTCCTCCAGGGGCTGAGCACAAATCTAATATCTCATCTCCCGGCTCAGGAGATAAAACCCATACTGCCAATATACTAGAAAGATTTTGAAAATAAACCCAACCTTCCTGGTAAAAAATTTTTCCCTCAAACTCTCTCTGGGAAGGTTTAATAAGAATAAAACCTCCTCTATACCAGTTTACCTCTTTAAATTTTATATTTTGCTTCTTCAATTCTCTTATAAGTCTTTCATAACTTACTTTTATCTTGTTTATCCGGAAAGTAGGTAGCTTAGGGGTTAAAAAAGAATTCAGAATAGAAAAGTATTTATGAGGATAAATCTCTTTTATCCTTTCTCTAAACTCAGAAGGAAGTTTATAAATAAGCCTATCCATTTATAAAATAACTTTCTCTACTTTCCCCAAACAAGAGAAAAACTCCCCTCCTAAATGAAATATTAAATCCGCACTTTCTTTCCAAACAAAATTTTCAAAATCAAATAAACCCTCTTCTACTTCTGAATAGAGAGGTTCAGAAAAAAATATATAATGGTCTCCTGCCTCCTTAATATCTGAAAGACCACACTCTATAACCCCAATACATTCCTTAATCCTGGGAGTTTTAACCAATACTTTCGCTTTCTCCTTAGTAAGGTTGGTTTCTTTAAATTTATCGTAGTCTCTGCCAGAACAGGTTCCACAGAAGATTACTTCTTTTATAAGAGAAAAATCAGGTATATTGATTACAAACTCCTGAGTTTTTCTAACAAATTCTGAAGAAAGATGCCTCTTAGCTAAAGCTATCAATAACCCTGAAGGACTGTGAGAAAAGGGTATCTGCCAGGAACAGGTTATTATATTATCCCTATCTTTATAAGAAGAAGTTACCAATACCAGATTGCCGGAAGTAACAAGCCTATAAGCTCGGTTTTTATTAAGTTCTTTTCTCATAGGACCTCCTTTTAAGAATCAAAAAATCCCCTTCTTAAACCTCTCTTTAAAGCATAATTTACCACCTCTTTATATTCCTTAAGAGTTATCCTCCGAGAAAGCTCAGAGAAATTATAAGCCTTATAACAAGGCCAGTATTGGTCCATAATGTTTAAGTAAGTATCTTTGGAAATCTTTTCAGCAATAAAATCTATAACTTTAAAAGAGCCTGAGATATTGTTAGGAAGAACTAAATGCCTTATAATCAAACCTCTCTGAGCAACTCCTTGGCTATCTATTACTAAGTCCCCTACCTGTCTATACATCTCTAAAACCGCTTCTTGACAAACCTCCCAATAATCCTCTACTAAAGAATATTTCTTGGCAAGTTCATTATCCGAATATTTCATATCGGGCATATATATATCAAAAACTCCTTCGGCAATCTTTAAGACTTGTTTAGAATCATAACCTCCACTATTATAGACTAAGGGGAGTCTTAAACCTCTATCACGAGCAATAATTAAAGCTTCAACTATCTGGGGCAAAACATGGGTAGGGCTAACCAGGTTTATGTTATGAGCTCCCTGGCTTTGAAGATAGAGGATAATCTTAGCTAATTTCTCAGAATCAGTTTCTTCTCCTTCTCCTAAGTGAGAAATAGTGTAATTCTGACAAAATTGGCAGGCTAAATTACAAAAAGAAAAAAAGATAGTCCCCGAACCTCCCCTTCCTACAAGTTCAGGTTCTTCTCCAAAATGGAGGTTAAAAGTAGAAACCAAAGAAAATCTTGCTGTCCGACAGAAACCTTTCTCTCCTCCGAATCTGTTCACTTTACAATTACGAGGACAAACTATACATTCTCTAAGAAGTTCTAAAAGGCTATTTTTAATATTTTCTAAGGAGCTTGAAGATAGTTTAAGGTAAGAAGGGATAAAATTTTCCATATTTAAATTGCTAAATCTCCTGCCTTAGTTGTTTCTCAGCGTCTACTACATCCCTGTTTATCCGAGTTAAGATATTTTTAACTTTCTTCTTAAAGTCTTCCTTAAATCCTTCAAAAGAAAGAAGTTCTCTTAAGATTTGAATATCCATTCGGAAATACCTTACTAATTCGCCTTCATCAATTTCAGAGAATTTAGAAAGTTTTGAAAATCTTATTCCCTCAAACCAAAGAGAGCCTACTTCGGCTAAGTGGTAAAAAAAACGTTTAGAGAGAGGGAATACTTTGTAACTTCTTTCTTTCTTATGGATTCTTCTAATTACCGGGTCTAAAATCATCTGTAATCTTTTTAAATTCTTAGTAAGCTTAGGCCTTTTCTCTCCCTTGCGGGGTTCATACACTAAAGAAGAAATGATAATCAGGAGGTCCTTCTCTTTAGCTTCTTCTAAAATACCTTCCTGGTAAAGTTCACCTAGAGGAAGTTCATAGCTGTAAAGCCGGGAGGCTAATTCTCCTTTCCAGGTAAGGACTTTCTCTTTACTTATATACCCTAATTCCTTAAGAAGTTCTATTTTTCTCTTAATTAAACCAAGAGCTTCTTCCTTTTCTCGCTTTTGGGAGCAAAAAAAATGAAATGATAAAGGATAAATCTGGTATATTTTCTCTCCCATATCCTTATAAAGATTAAGAAGAGTAGCATAATTGCTTCTCAATTGGCTTTTTATCTCTTCGGGCTTACCATAGAGTATCCTTTCTAATTCTTTTAGTTCTATTGTAAGGGGATTAACTCTTACAAAGACATAGCCTTTTTTATCAATACCCCTCCTTCCTGCCCGTCCAGCCATCTGGTAAAAATCTCTGGTCTTTACGTTCCGGTGAAACCGGCCATAAAATTTTCTTAAATCATCAAAGACTACACTCTTTGCCGGCATATTTATCCCCAAAGCAAAAGTTTCAGTAGTAAATATTACCTTTAGGAGCTTTGAAGTAAAAAGCCTTTCTATTACCTCTTTTAGAGTAGGGAGGAGCCCGGCATGATGAAAGGCTACTCCTCTCTTTATTAAGTCATAAAGGTATAAAGAAGTAGGCTCTCTTTCTAAATCAAAAGTCTTAAGGAGTTGAGTATAAAGACTGGTTATTTTCTTCTTTTCTTCTTTATTGAGAAAATCAAAAACCGCCACTTCTTGAGCAAAAACTTCAGACCTTGCCCGAGAAAAACTAAAATATATACAGGGTAAAAGTTGATTTTCTCTTAAGTATCTAAATAGTGTGTTTATTCTGTTGGGTCGAGGATAGAGGATTTCTTTTAGTTTTTTTCTTTTTATTCTCCGAATATCTTCTAAAAGAAAATTACTTCTTTTTAATTCTTTAAACCCTGAGAATATCTTATCATTACACTGAAAGTAAAACCTTAAAGGAACCGGCCTCTTATCTTCCTTTATTACCTCTATGGGAATATGATGAATCTTGTTTATCCAGGAAGCTATCTCCTCTATATTAGGCACAGTTGCTGATAAAGCCAAAATCTTAAGGTGTCGGGGCATAAGCATAATAGCTTCCTCCCAGACTGTACCTCTTTCGGGGTCATCCAAGTAGTGTATCTCATCAAAAATTACCCACTCTTTGTTTTTAAGTCTTTCCGGCTCAGTTAAAATTACATTTCTGAATATTTCAGTAGTCATTATTATAACCTCAGCCTCTGGGTTCAAACTAACATCTCCAGTTAAAATACCTGCTTTCTCTTTATAAGCTCTGCGAAAATCTCTATACTTCTGATTACTCAAGGCTTTTATCGGCGCTGTATAAATTACTTCTTTTCGGGAATTTTGAGCTTTTTCTATAGCATATTCAGCAATTAAGGTTTTTCCTGCACCAGTAGGAGCAGAAACTATTACTGATTTTCCCTCTTCTATGGCTTTTATAGCTTGTTCCTGAAATCTATCTAAGACAAACTCCTTATAAATCTTCATATTACCTATTATCAACTATTTTCTTCTTTTTTCAAATAAATTTTCTCCACCTATAGTATCAAGAAAATCGCGGACTTTTTCTTTACCCAGAAAGGCATAAGAGGATAGTCTCCTTGAGAGGGATTGTGGGTTTGCTTGGCTTTTAGAGTTTTCGTCCCTAACTTGACATTTTATTTTCAAAACATTTTGTCAAGTTAAGAGGTTAAAAAAGGTTGTTTACCTGGCGGGCCCAATTACAGAAATCACAATCTACAGAAAAAGGAGGCATTTCCTTCCTTAAAAGCTGGACTGCCTCAGTAAATACTTTTTCGGCTCGCTGGGGGTCGGTCTCTACTTCTTTCACTTCTGCTTTAAAGGGGAAACCATTATGCAAGACCCCTTCTTCAGGAATATAGTAAACTAAAAAAGCTAAATTCCTGGTCTTAAGATTATTCTTCTCCAATAGAAAAGTGTAAACATCTAACTGGAACTGAAAAGCCTCGTGAATCAAAGAAGGAGCTGAACTGCGAGTCTTATGGTCTAAAGCTAAGTAAAAACCCTCTTCATCTACTATACATTCATCTAATTTTCCCTGCAAAGAAGCATTGAGTCCTGGAGAGTTATACCATAAAGTCTTGGGAAGAATGTCTATTAACCTGCCTTTAATCTTCTCTTGCAAAATAGGAGGTAAAATATTCTTTCCTCTATAACTATCAAAGTACTTTTTAACTACCGAATCTAAACCTGTAGCTATGGAAGGGAAAGGAGCTCTTGGCCTTCTTAAAGCTCTATTGATAGTAAGCCAGAAACATCTTGGACATTCTAAGTAAAGATTTAAAGATGAAGCTGAAAGGACTATCTTTCTATCCACCCCAATTCTCCCACTTAACTATATCCTCTAAAGAAAGTCTACTTCGAGAAGGAGGCTCTTCATCTGGATAGCCTAAGGTAAGTAATTCTACTACTTTAATTTCCTCAGGGATATTAAGAATCTCTTTTACCCTATCCTCATAAAAAGCCCCTATCCAGCAAGTCCCTAAACCTTCTTCTACTGCAGTTAAAACCATATGTTCAACAGCAATAGCTACATCTATAGGATAAGAAAGCTGTCCACAAGTCATTCGGTATTCATCAGTCTCAGCACAACAGACAATTACCACTGGAGCTTCTTCTACAAATTTCTGGTTTCTGGCTGCTTCTGATAACTTCTTTCTCTTCTCTTTATCTCTCACTACTATAAACCTCCACTCCTGAAGGTTCTTAGCCGAAGGGGCAAGCCTGGCTGATTCTAAAATCTTTAAAATTTTTTCTTCTTCAACCTGTTTATCTTTATATTTTCTTATGCTTCTTCTCTTTTTTATTGCCTCAAAAATATCCATCTTACTTAAAAAGTTCTCTTTGGCGAGGCCCTCTCTTTACCACCACAATACCTTCTTTTACAAAATAATCTTTCCTGTCTTCAGTAATGTCAAAACCTATAGCAGTCTTTCTTTTAATAATATTAAAACGGTCAATAATTGCCTTCCTTATTTTACAACTTCTTTCTATTTCCGTAAAGTCCATAATAATAGAATCAATAACTTGGCTTTCTTTTATTATTACCCCTCTCCCTATAATAGAGTTCTTTACATAAGAATTTTCAACCTGACACCCTTCACTAATTAAAGAATTAACAATCTGAGAGCCTTCTATTTTAGAAGGAGGTAAATCTTCTGCTGAAGCTCCATAAATAGGCCAGAATTTGTTAGATAAATCTAAGCGCGGCCTTTTACCTAATAAATCCCTATTAGCCTTAAAGAAAGATTTAATTGTGCCTACATCCCTCCAGTAAGCCTCCTCTTCATAACTCTTGAGTCCAGGTATTGTATTCTTAGAAAAATCGTAGATAAAAACCCGGCAATCTCTAATCATCCGGGGAATTATATCCTTACCAAAATCGTGACTACTGCTCAGAACTCGGGAATCTTCTTCTAAAACCTTAAGAAGAACCGACGGCTTAAATATATAATTCCCCATAGAAAGGAAGAAACTGTTTTTATTCGAAGAAAAATTAAGAGCTTTTGGCTTCTCGATGAAACTTTTTACCCTTAAATCTTTATTTACCAAGGCAGCACCAAAAGAACCGATTAAGTTCTGTTTTAAGGGAAGGGCAGAAATAGTTAAATCAGCATCTTTTTGCCGATGAAACTCTATCATCTCCCTTACATCCATCCGATAGATATGGTCTGCACCAAAAACACTCACTAAATCCGGAGAAAAATCCAGAATTAAGTTTATATTCTGATATATAGAATCAGCTGTGCCTCTATACCAATCAGCTACATCATCTCTCCTCATCTGAGGAGGCACCACGGTTATAAAGTGGTCTTCTAACACACCTTCTCTGCGCCAGTTCTTCCTTATGTGTTCAATTAGAGACTGGGACTTATACTGAACTAAAACATAGATAGAGTAAATTTCTGAATTCACAAAATTACTTAAAACAAAATCAATAATTCTGTATTTACCTCCAAAAGGAACCGAAGGCTTACTTCTCTCCAAAGTCAAAGGATAAAGCCTTTCTCCCTTGCCCCCAGCCATCACCATAGCTAAAACTTTATTTTCCATCTTACGATTTACGTTCTACGCTAAACGATACTTAAACCGCAACCGAAACCCTTTTACGAAACCAAGTTTAAAAGGCGTAACTTGACACTTTCTTTTGAAAATAAAATGTCAAGTTACAAGGGCACTTAGAAAAAATATAACAAAATTTATTGCTATAGCAATTAAAATTGTTAACATTTGTTTTGGGCTAAAGGTTTTCTTATCAAAAGTATGTTCTTCTTTCCGGCTAAAATTCTATATCAAATCTTAAATATTCCTTCTTCTTATTAAAGGTTTATTCATTGAAAATTGAAAATTGAAAATTTACATAGCCGCAACCGCTTTACGAAACCGAGTTAAATAACCTTATCTCTCTATAATAGCTTCTAATCTATGCTTTACTGCTCTTACTCCTAAGTATTCTGCCTCGGTTATTACTTCATAAACATCCGAACGAGTAGTAATAAAAGGACAAATTAATTTAAAATTATTAATCTTCTGAAACTCAGTGGAGCCTAAAGCGCTGGTTTCTAACAAATCTCCTATACCAAGTCTACGTTTGCTTCTTTCTCCAAAAGGCCTCTGAGAAATTATATCAGAATTAGAGGGTAATAGAAGAGCTAAAATCTCTTTTTTTGCTGTATTTATATTTATCTTTCCTCTTGCTATAAATTTTGGCTCCAATATAAAGTTTATAATCTTAAGAGGTGTGTCTTCTTCATTTCTTATTTTAATTTCTAAACTACCTTCAGACCCAATCTCAATATTTCCGTAATAAACACAACCTTTATGAAAATAAAAAGGGCCTAAATAGTCAAAAGTTTCTGCCTCTTTAGTCCGTACTGCTATACTTACAGAAGAGCCGTTTTCCTGTGCTAAAATTTTAAGAAAATAACTCCCTTGAAGGATATTAGAAAATCTCCACAGCCCCCATTCCCCTTTGTGAGAAGAAAAAAAACCGTCATCTTCCTCTTTAAAATTGCCCTCTACAAAAGAAGATATCCCTAAAGGTTTCACAAAAGAAGTAAATCTATCTGAAAGTAAAGCTATATCTCTTAAACTAAATCTTTTCCAGGGAAACCCGGAAGGAATTTTCTCGGCATAACCAATATTTATAAGAGGCTGATTTAAAACGACTTGTTCTCTTACATTATGATAAAAAACCTCCAGGGTCTGGGGGTCAATCTCCTTTATTCCAGAATTATCATTATGCTCTGAGGGTGTAGCTTTTGCCTCGGCTTCAGAAAAAAACCAGCCATCAAATACTCCGTCTTTATCAACATCAGTAAAAAGAGTGGGGTCTGAGCGCTCTAAACTTACATAATTTTTTATCTGAGAAGAGGTATATTCTACTATATCTACGATTTCTCCCTGAGGATTCTTTAAAACAATAGTAGCTGAGCTGTTAGGAATAATATCATCACATCCCTCTATCTTACCACTAAACTCAAGCTGAACTGCTTTTGTTCCCCAGCTCTCCTGGAAAGAAATCCCATTACCTTTTAAATAAGAAGGAGGGCTTCTGTCGTCTTTATCTATAGCCAAAATTAAATGTTCATAAGGTCTAATTACTGTGCCTTGAGGGATAATCGCCGGCCAGCCTAAGACCGCCCCTTCTTCCTGAGTTAACCCTATACTGAAATTGCCTATATCTATCTCTTTAGGAGCAATATTTAGAATTTCGATGAACTCGGCATCCGGCTCTTGAGAAACAATGATTTTTTTAAAAGTAGAAACTTCGGTAAGAGAATTATTCTGAATCTTTATTAATAAATCTCCATCTATATATACCGGATAAGGAAAAACCATACCATCCCTAACTCCTTTTAAAGATTTTCCGGAAATAACCACGTCTCCAATATAACCACCTGCTATATTAGCAAAAAATTTTATATAAAAATAACCTCTTCTTCCTACTGAAAAAACCCATCTTCCCTCGCCCTTAAGTCCACTGGCTAAATCTTTATTCTCATAATATCCACTCCTCCAGACCCAGCTTCCTCCAGGATTTTGAGACTCCTCTACCAGAAATTCCAAACAAGGCTTGACCATAACCTCGTTTATCACTAAAGATTCTCTTCCTCTTAGAGAAGTATGAAGCAAGCCTTCTCTATTTTCAGGACTTACAACCTCTATGTATTCCAAGGCACAATCTCTATCTTCAAAGGGTTTTATACTAAATTCTAATTCACCTCCCTCTACTCTAACCGGTAAATACAAACCCTCTCCATTGTAAACATCACAATCTTCTATATCCTGAACTGAAACATAACCTATGCCTAAATCCTCAAAAGGAGAATAAAAAAAGCAAAAATATTCTCCATCGGGAATATTCAGGTTTTGAAGTCTAAAAGTAGAAGGGGCTCCTCCCTTAGGGGCGTAAAAATAATTCCCAATCTTTCTAAAACTTCCTCCTGAAGAAGAAGCAGGCTTTATCCTCTTATAAAACTTATCTAAAACAGTCTGAGATAAATCTTTATCCTGAAAATCAATAAAGTTAGCTGCTTTTTGAAAAGGAAGTCTTACTCCTGAATTTAAAAAACCCATAAGAATATCCTGAGGAGAAGCAGATAAAGCAATTCTTCTTCTTCCAAAACTATCTAATTCCTTATCTTTAGAATAGACTGTAAAATAATTCCTGAATCTTAAACCTGAAGGTAAGGATAAAAACTCCAGAGCCTCCTCAGGGGCTAAAAATAATCTATCATCACCAAAACCTTCCTCATCTGGTTCATCTACTCCCTCATCTTCTTCATCAACAGCTCCGTCTAAATCATTATCAATCCCATTAGAAATTAATATTAAATTATCAGAATCATCATCGTAATCTTTCAACCCTGGCTTCCCATCCGGACCCCGCCTTAGCTCTATTAAAGAAGCTCTTTTAGAAATTCCCAGGAAAGAAAAGAGAGAATTTATATTAAGTTCAGAAAAGTCTAAGCCATAGCGGAAAGAGCCTTCTCCACAATAATTCAAATTAAGCTTGGAAGCCTCATCTAAAATCTGAACACCAAATCGGCCGTAAAGCTTCCCTGTAGAGTCTTTAACTTCAAAGTATCTACTTTCTTTTACCCCATCCTTATCTAAATCTAAATCTTCACCTTTTAGCTGAGTATAAAAAAGCTCTTCAAGACTATCCGAAAAATTTTCTTTTTTATCTTGGCTTAGGAGTTCTCTGCCTAAAGTCAAGCCTGCCTCTGCTAAATACTGAGCTTTAACATTATCCAAGTAGGTGCGGGAATATCTTACCTCATAGAGACTTAAAAGAAGAAGAGAAAACCCAATAATAGCAAGAACAGAAAGAATAGCTACAGTAATAAGAAGTGCTTGAGCCTTCCTAATCACTTTTTTCCTCAAAAGGTAAGTAAGTAATAAATTCTTCTGAGAGTTTAGGGGCACCTGAAGAATTAGATTTTATTTTCAGGATAAATTTTTTTAAATTCACTCCTTCTAAGACCTCCTCCTCCCCTAAGGAAATCTGCCAATCGAAATTCCCCTCTCTCCCCTCTGCCTCTTCGGCTATATTATAAGTCTTTAACTCCTCTAACTTCTTCTTTGATAGGAAAGCGGTCTCCATTAATACTTTTGATAATCTAAGCTGTCTCAGAGCCAGAGGAAACATATAGAAAACAGAGAGAAGGCCTCCAGCCAAGATAGCTATAGCAATCAAAACCTCAATAAGAGTAAACCCCGCACCACGGCTTAACCCCGGCCTTTCCTTGAAAGGGCAGGGTGGCTTTTGGGTACTACCTTTCAGGATTTTTCCATTCATCTGCAGGCTTACACCTGTGACTTTCTGGTGGTGCGGGGTAAAACTCCCCTGACTCTTAAATCCTATCTTCCCTATCCTCATCTCCAGCAATAAGGTCTTAAGTAAATAGGCCAGGACAACCTCTCTAAGGATAAACCCTTAACGAATTAAACTCCCCATAGAAAATATAGGAAAGAATAAACCAACTACGATAAAGCCTACCACTACACCCATAAATATAATTAGAAGAGGCTCAAGCAAAGAAATAATTCCCGATAAAGAAGCGCTAATATCCTCCTCATAATCCTGAGCTATTTCTAAAAATACTGAAGAAAGTCTTCCCGAATCTTCGGCCACTCCTACAATCTTAACTAAAGAACCCGGGAAAATCCTTGCTTCTTCCATACTTTCAGAAAGGCTACTACCGGTTTCAATCTTCTCTATTAAAAAATCTATAGACTCTTTAAGAAGAGGGTCTACTACCACTTCTTTAGTAGCTAATAAAGATTTGACTAAAGGGACCCCTGAAGAAAGCATTACTCCCAAGGAATGAGAAAACCTCTCAATTGCTATATCTTTTAAAAACTTCCCTATTATAGGAAGTTTCCATCTATAAATATTAATCTTATAAGCTCCAGCAGGAGTTCTTTTAATTAAATTATAACCAACTACTATAAGCACTAGTAAAAGAATAAAAAGATAACCCCACCTGCCTAAAAACTTAGAAGTATTTATCAAAAATAAAGTAACTGGCGGCAACTCTCCTCCTAAGTCTTTAAATATATTAGTTAAAGTAGGAACGACAAAAATCATTAAAACTGCCAATATTATAACCGCAGTCACTAAAATAAGTATTGGGTACATTAAAGAAGTGATTATCTTCTGCTTAAGCCTCCGACTGCGTTGAAGAAAATCCGAAAGCTCCCGAAGAGCAGGTGCTAATTTCCCGCTAATTTCTCCTGCCTTTACCATATTTATATAAATTTGGGGAAAAATATTTTTGTGATGCTCTAAAGCTTCCGAAAGAAATGCACCTTCTTGAATATCTTCAATTAATCTTTTAGTTACTTTCTTAATTCGTGAAGGTCCCATCTGCTCATAAAGAGTCTCTAAACTCTTTAATATAGGTATACCTGACTTCATAAGCATAGAAAAGCTTCTGGTAAAATCTATCACATCTCTTCTCATCTTCCTACAGGAATATTTATTAGTTCCTGATAATTCTCTCTACGGCCTTTATAACTTAAAGTAAGTTCTACTTTGACTGCTAAAGGTAACTCTTTATAAGAACTTTTCCATTTTTCTCCATCAAAAAAACTAAAGTTCAGACTCTCTATATTGGAACTTAATACCTCCCCTTTATCAAAAGTATCGAAGTTAAAATCACATTTTGACTTCCTTCTTATTAAACTCTTTTTTTCAGGAAGAAAAATATAACCTATCTCTTTAAGTCCTTCAGAATCAGGATAGACAAAAAATAAAGAATATTTATCTCCTTTAAATATTTCTCCTTCCCCAAGGATAATCTCTTCATTTGCTCTTAGGGCAGAAGAAAGCTCTCTGGAGATTACCCAAAACACCCTCTTTAAGCTCTGGTATCTCTGAGCTAAAACTTGAGCCTCTTGATAAGAAAGAAGGGCGCCTCTAAAAATTGTTCCTACAATAGTTATCACCGCAACAAAAATCCCTATAGCAATTAGAATCTCTATTAAGGTAAAACTAATCTTTTTCAGAAAAATACTCATAACTATCATATAACATATAACTTTCAAAAGATTCTGTCAAGTTACCGCCCTAACTTGACATTTTATTTTGAAAAGATTTTGTCAAGTTAGCCTATTTTCTCCTAAAGAAAAGTATTTTTTGGAATTTTTCTATAAAGATCTCTTCTCTCACAGTCCAGGTCCATTGGGCAGGGGTAGGGTCTTCCTCACATAGAGAAATTAACCCATCTCCATCTATATCTAAGCCAGCTTTGACTTTGAATAAGTGAACTCCTAGGCCTAAATCAGAAAAACTCACACTTTTTTTCTTCTCCCAGGGAGACCACTCAGAACCATCTAAGGAGTAACTAAACAAACACCCTTCATAAGAAGCCTGATAATAAAATGTAGCTTCTTTCTCAGGAGTTAAACTGGGAGGTGCGCTTATTATTCGAGTATCAGGAGTCAATACTACTAACTCAATATCATCAGAGAACACAGAAGATACATTCCCTGCATAATCTTCAAATTTAATATAAACTGTTTTCCTGCCAGATATATCCGGCTCTTTCAGAAGCCAATTCTCTATTAAAGCCCTGAACTCAAAAGGATTATTCATCTCGGTATCAAAAACACCATCATTAGATATGTAGATATACTTTATTCCACTTACCTCATCTGAAGCGGTAATCTTGAGAGTAACATAAGAAGAATTAGTTACAGGGTCATCATTATTTATCACCACACTACCCTGAGGAGGATGGGTATCTACGATAAAGCTCCAGGCTTTACTAGCCTGGCTTCCTACATTGTCCTCTACCTTTATTAAAACTGTATTCTCTCCATCTGGCAAATCTCCCTTATAGGAATAAATATTTTTATCCTCATCAAACTCTCCAGAAACCTTTTCTCCATTCAGGAAAAACTGTAAACTACTTAAGTTGAGACCTGAATGTAAATCTTCTACCTTACAACTTACTTCCACAAAACTCCGGGAAATAAGCTCTGAAGAAGCTGGGGTTAACTCAGTTATAGAAGGAGAACTGGTATCTACCCAAATCTCAAAGCTTAGAGGTTTTCCCCAAGTCTCTCCTCCTACATAAGGGGCTATATAAAAGGTATGTTTTCCATCAGAGAGACTATCCTGAGAATACTGATAAAAAGGAAACTCTGTATCTACCTCCTTATCAGGAGGGCTATCTAAAGAGAAGCTAAAACCTTTTATTAAAGTAGGTGGGCTAATAAGCACCGTCCAGTAAAAATAAGGGTCATTATCTCTCTGCCATACTGAAGGAGGAATCTCAAAGCCACTTAGATGAGTTCTTGCTCCAAGTTCAGCTATCTCATAGATTACTTCTCCCTCTAAGTGAGGCCAGTAATAACTCCAGCCAAAATTAATTATTCGCTGAGTACTTGCAACTTCTATAGGCACTGAAAGCTGTTCTCCGATAACAAAGTAAGTAAGATAAACCCGACCAGATGAAGGAAAACCCAGACTGGTGCCTCCATTTATAAACTCAATCTCATAATTAGAAGAGGAAGCTTGCTCAGCATAAACCCCTGATACAATAGAAGATAAAGAATAAAGGATAAAGGATAAAATAATAATTTGAAATTTGAAATTTGAAATTTGAAATTTATTACTCATCCCCCAATACTCTTAAAACTTCCTGAAGAGAGGTCTTAGCTTCTACTATTTTGGAGAAGCCATCTTCTCTCAGAGTTCTAAATCCTTTCTTCCGAGCATAAACTCTAATCTCATCTGAAGAGGCTTTCTCCACAATTAAATTGTCAAAACTTGAGTCAAGCTCTAATACCTCAAATATAGCTACTCTGCCCTTAAAACCTGTCCGGCTACATTCCTGACATCCTGAAGGTTCAAAAATACCCACCTGTTCATCAGAAGGTAAGGGTTCTAATCCCAGAGATTTCCTTAACTGACTCAGAGATATTTTTCTTTCTCTTTTACAGTTAGAACATAAAACCCTCACTAATCTCTGAGCTATAACCCCTTTTAAAGAAGAAGCCACCAAAAATGGTTCAAGGCCCATATCTATAAGTCTCGTTACTGCTGAAGGGGCATCGTTAGTATGAAGAGTTGATAAAACTAAGTGTCCGGTTAGACTTGCCTGAATAGCAATCTGAGCTGTCTCTCTATCTCTAATCTCGCCTACCATTACAATATCGGGGTCATGCCTTAAGATTGAACGCAGTCCGGAAGCAAAAGTAAGCCCTACGGAAGGATTTATCTGAATCTGTTTAGCAAAATCTAAATGATATTCTACAGGGTCTTCAATAGTAATTATGTTTTTTTCCACACTTCTTATCTCTAAAAGGGAGGCGTATAGAGTGGTCGATTTTCCTGAACCGGTAGGCCCGGTAACCAAGATTATTCCTGCGGTCTGTCTTAAAAGGTGTTTATATTTGGTTAAGTTTTCCTTAGAAAAACCCAACTCCTCAAGGGAAAACAAACCTTTCTCTCTCTCTAAAAGCCTTAAAACAATGCTCTCTCCTTCTACTAAAGGAATAACTGAGATTCTCACATCAATAGACCGGCCAGAAACCTGAACCTGAAATCCTCCATCCTGAGGCCGTCTCCTCTCAGCAATATCCAAGTTTGCCATAATTTTCAACCGGGCAATTATAGCATTATAAAGATAAAGAGGAGGAGCTTTAAAAGGGTGAAGAACCCCATCAATCCTGAATCGGATACTTACCTTATCTTTTCCCGGCTCAATATGGATATCCGAGGCTCTTAAATTCACTGCTTCAGCAATCAATAAGTCTACCAGCTTTACTACCGAAGGTTTCTCTTCCTCAGGCTTTACTTCTTCTAATCGGGTCTCTTGCGAAGAAGCAAAGAATGTCTTAATAAACGAATCTAAACTGTCCTTATTAACAAGGTATGACTTAATAAACAACCCGCTATGAAATCGCAACTCTTCTAAGGGCTCCAGTTTGAAAGGGTCGGATAAGCCCACTTTCAAAATATTTCCTTCCCGCTGAAGAGGAATGATTCTAAATTTAGTTATAAACTCCTGAGGAACCAATTCTAAAACCTCCTTACTGGGAATAAAATCTTTTAAGGGAAAAATCTCTATATGAAGTTTACTCGATAAAAAATTTATTAAAGTTTCTTCATCCATAAGCCCTAAGGTTCTTATAGAATCGGCTAAAGTAGCCTGGCTTCTCTCCTTTTCTATCTCTAAAGTTATCGCCTGCTCCTGAGTGATAAGACCTTCAGAAACTAAACTCTTAACCAGAGAATCTCTCAACTCCCTTTTTTCTAATTCCATTACCCTTATTCCCCTTTCTTCCTTACCTTAATTAATAGTTATTTTTCAAATTTATAAAATTTAATGACTTCTGCTAATCTTCCTCATGCTTAATTCTAAGGTTTTTATCTTCTCTCTCAAAATTGCGTTCTCTTTTTCCAGTTTCTCCAATCTTCTCTGCCAATCTCTCATTACTTCTAACAGATAAATAGGAACTTTTTCATACTTAACACCATCAGGTTGACCTTTTTCATTATAGATTACTAAACTCTTAAGACCTACTTTATCCAGTTCCTCAGCAATATAGCCTATATCTCTCTGGTTGCTTACTTTATCAATAAACGATTTAGGGCGAGCCTTAAATATCTTATAAAAATCTTCTTTTAAAGGTTTTATATTCTTTTTATATCGTTTAGAAGAGGACTCATAATAGAAATTGCCAGTTGCTGTATCATATCGTAAATAGTTATAAGAAGCTGTAGCTGTAAGCCCTACCACTACTAATTTTGTGCCCGGAGAAGTAGTGCCTATGCCAACGTTGCCTTCAATTATTGCATTATCTGCCCCCGGATCTGTAGCCGCATAAACATCTCCCAAGGCGAGTCCTCCTGTACCATACAGCTTCATTTTATATTCGGCGTCTGTAGTATCATAAAATCCCCAACCAGTATCTGCTCTCAATTGCATAAAGTCACCACTGCTATATAAAAATACAGAACCATTACTATCTGCTAATTCAATACCACCGTATGAATCTCCACTCTCAAACTTGGCCAACACATTATCTGTAGAATGGTATACATGAAACTGTTTACCCGGCGTTGTCGTCCCAATGCCGACGTTGCCGGCAGTATCCATAACAGCTTTAACGCTATTATCCGATTGAAAGATAATCTCACCTGTGCCCGCCGCATCTAAAATTAAGTCTGCATTGTCTGAACTTCTGATTTCTCCTGCTTCAGGAGTAACATTATAGGCATTACCTAATGTAATTCCTTGAATATAAGCATGTGTAGGGGATTGGGTTGTATCCAAAAGTGCAATTCCTCTATCAGAGATAATTCTGGCAAAAGCTTCACCTGTAACTCCATCTATTTGCAATCGCCCTTCTACAATATGCAGTTTTTCGCTCGGACTTGTCGTCCCAATGCCGACAAGGCCGGCATCGTCTACATACACTCCTTCATTTCCTCCGTCTCCACTCAACCAGCCTCCATTTAAAGCAATATTTCCTCCAGAGATAGCTAACTTCGCATTTGGA
>Ga0164318_10000142_pt1 | contig 43515 bp, 50 predicted proteins | sample GuaBasSedimGuay9_FD_113734 | JGI IMG/M metagenome (GOLD analysis project Ga0164318, IMG submission 113734) | Subseafloor sediment microbial communities from Guaymas Basin, Gulf of California, Mexico - Guay9, Core 4571-4, 0-3 cm | ecosystem: Environmental > Aquatic > Marine > Hydrothermal vents... | reverse complement strand
GTCCCCTCTGGTACAAGGAAGACATCTGGTAGAACATTGCCCTCGCTGTCAGACAGTGTATTCACATCGTGAACCGGATAAACGGTGATCATCTTCAGAAAACCAAACACTGCATCGTTGAGGATTCTCTGGACTCCTGTTCCACCGTATCTCTTTAGGATGTCTGTTCGAAGCTTCTCCAACTGGGCTAACTCGCTCTCACTGAGCTTGTCTGGCTGTAGAATCTTGAAGTCCTCATCACCAGGCACATATCGAATGATTCCTCTCTTGTCAAGATCACGCAACACCTTTTCGGCTAGCGCACTGACTGGTAAGACCAGAAGGTCGGGAAAGGTTTCTCGCAAGCGTTCATAGTTTTCGTGAGCCGTTGGCCGGTCTATCTTGTTTGCAGCTATGATGATTGGTTTTGCCACACGCTGCAAGGTCCGCGCGAAACGACGGAGATCCTCATCGCTCCACTTGTCCGCACTCTCCGCGCTCAAATCTGCGTTTCTAATTGCCTTGAGTATCTGTGACCTTGTAATCTTGAGTCCTGATAGTTTCTCTACAAGCAGCTCGTCAAGTTTGGCCCCCTCAGCGCGTACTCGCCCCGTTATGCGACGCCAATCTTTCGTGACTATCCCCAATATCCACTCCGTGATTTCGTCCTCAAGGAACTTGACATCCTCAACAGGATTGTAGCTGCCCGCGGCAACCTCCTGTCCCTCTGCATCCAGTGATCCGCTTGCATCAACTATGTGAATCAGGACGTCCGCTTGGCGCAAGTCGTCAAGGAACTTGTTGCCCATGCCTCGGCCCTTATGAGCGCCTGGGACAAGTCCGGCAACGTCAATCAGTTTGATTGGGATCAGGCGAACACCATCGATACAGATTGAGTTCTTGGGATTGTCCTTTACCCCAAAATCGGTACATGCGCACCGTGTTCTCACATGGGCTACCCCTACATTTGCCTCAATGGTTGTGAACGGGTAGCTACCAACTTTGAAGTCAGTCATGCATGCCGCATTCGTGAAGGAAGTTTTTCCACACGACGGCTTGCCCACGATGCCAACGCTGAATCCCATCGAGCGCACTTCCAACCTCACTCGTAGTGTCAGCTAAAGATAAAGGTGGTCCTATGTGGTCATTCCGTATCACTTTTATGAATCAGGATGCAGATAATGATTCAGATAGAATGAGGTGAACATCGTGACAAGGCTATGCATCACTTCTACTGGGCCGACTCTCGACTCGCAACTTGACCCTCGGTTCGGGCGGTGCGCGTATTTCATCTTTGTCGACTCTGAAACCCTCCAGTTTGATGCCATTCCCAATGACGCAGCAATGGCGGCGGGCGGCGCCGGAATACGTGCCGCACAGACCGTGGTATCCCGAGGCGCGGAGGTTGTAATAACTGGCAGCGTGGGTCCCAACGCATTTCCTGCTCTTCAGAACTCAGGAATACGGATTCTCACAACAGTAGGTGGAACGGTTCGCGATGCAATTGAGCGATACCGACAGGGATCACTCGTTGATGCCGCGTCAGCAGGGCCAGCCTATGCGGGCGCAGGCTATGGCATGGGGCGCGGCATGGGACGTGGTATGGGGCGCGGCATGGGAAGACGCGGTGGTCGAGGCCGCGGCTACTGGGGGCCGGGGGGTTGGTAGTTATTGAAACGCAGGCTGCTGGTACCAGTTGACGACCCAAACGGGACCAAGGTGGCGGGCCACTTTGGTAGGGCCCCGTATTTCGCCATAATTGACATAGACGGCGGACAGGTAGTGCGTAAGGTCGTAGAGCCGAATCGTAGCGAACACACTGGCGGCCGGGGTCATGCGCACGACAACGTCTTCGCGTTCAATCCACATGTTGTCATTGTGTACGCCATGGGGCCGAGAGGTTTGAGCAGTTTTCAGATGGCAAATGTTGCTGTTCTTCAGGCTAACTCTCAATACCTTGATGAAGTTGTGGCATCATACCTGCGAGGTGAGCTTGAGGAGCTTACCCAAGGTTGCCTAGAGGCGCACTACTCCTAGTTTCTCATCGGTCTGAATATGACGCTGGTAGGTGAGTTAGATGATAGTGACGGTAGCATCTGGAAAGGGAGGCACAGGAAAGACCACTGTGGCTGTGAATTTGGCCCTGTCCATAGGAGATGCCCCGATATATGACTGCGATGTAGAAGAGCCAAACGTACATGTCATGTTACAACCGACTGAACTCGAAACACGAGAGGTCCAACTTCCCATCCCTGAGGTCAATCGAGAATCGTGTACCCTGTGTGGCAAGTGTGCCGAGTTTTGTCAATTCAATGCGATCTTCGTGGGAAAGAACGGTGTGATTGTCTATCCTGAGCTCTGTCATTCATGTGGCGGGTGCGCCTTGGTCTGTCCCGAGAATGCCATAGCTGAGGTGGGACATACTGTGGGTCAGGTCCACATCACTGAAGCCAATGGACGGAGGGTCGTATATGGAGAACTAACAATCGGTGAACCCATTGCCACATCCGTGATTAAGGCTGTAAAGAACGAGGTCGTCGGTACGGAGGTCAGTATCATTGATGCACCTCCAGGCACGGCCTGCCCCGTTATTGAAACAATGAGGGATTCTGACTACCTCATTCTCGTGACCGAGCCCACACCCTTCGGACTACATGACCTCAAGATGACGGTAGATGTGGTCCGAGAGTTGTCAATACCATTCGGTGTAATCGTAAACAAGGCAGGAATCGGGGACGATAGTGTGACGGAGTACTGCAAGGGTGAAGGCATACCAATTCTCATGGAGATTCCGTTCACGCGTAGGATTGCAGAGCTATATTCCAGAGGAATCCCCTTCGTCGAGGAGCTACCTGAGTGGCGAGAGCGATTCCAACAACTTTTCCGAGCAATCACCGAGGAGGTCGAGCATCATGATCAGTGAGGTAGCAGTCGTCAGCGGAAAGGGTGGGACCGGAAAGACCACAATCACAGCTGCCTTTGCCGCCTTGGCTAAGGACATAGCCATTGCGGACTGCGATGTTGATGCCCCCGACCTACACATTCTACTTCAGCCTGAGATACAGTTCACGGACGACTTTGTGGCGTCGAAAGTAGCTGTCATTGACCCAGACAGTTGCACCATGTGTGGACTATGTGAGGAGAAGTGCCGATATGATGCCATCCATCTCCCAGAGATTGACAGAATCGCCTGCGAGGGCTGCGGGGTGTGCGAATACATATGCCCCGTGGGCGCAATACAGATGGAGGACAAAGTATCAGGGGTGGTCCACACTTCTACCACTAGATTCGGGCCCATGGCGCACGCAAGATTACATGCTGGTGAGGGCAACTCCGGGAAGATTGTCACTGAGGTCCGGAAACTTGCCATCCAGCTTGCAAAGAGGCACGCCAAGAACCTTGTGCTGATTGACGGCTCCCCTGGAATTGGTTGTCCTGTAATTGCCACTGTGACCGGGGTCCGTTTGGCCATAATCGTGACAGAACCAACCATGTCTGGGATTCATGACATGGAGCGTGTGCTGAGCCTCATGCATCAGTTCAGAGTTACCCCAATGGTGATTGTGAACAAGTACGATCTCAACCCTGACAACACTGTCATGATAGAGGACTACTGCCACCAAGAAGGCATAGAGGTCCTGGGAAAGATTCCCTTTGACCCAATCATGACCAAGTCTATGGTGGCTGCAAAGACACTGCCTGAGTTTGCCCCAGACCACCCCATCACAGAAACTCTTGAAGCCATGTGGCGCCGAATTGAGAGTCGCCTCTCAGAAGTGGCAGGAGCGAGATCGTGAGTGAGAAGAGTAATCATCTCTCACTCGCGGACTTCTCCAGCTCCTGCAACCTCTGGGAGATTTGCTCCAATGTCTGCTGAATGTTTTTGATTTGGCTCTCAAGAAGCTCCTTCTGGCGCCGCAGCAGGTCTATCTCCGCTGGGGTTCCTGTGGCCCAGCCAGCTGATGGGACAGTTGTTCTTGGGGCCCACAGGCCTAGCGTCCAGCATGATCCCGGGCCGTACAACCATCCGGGTCGTTCCCACGGCGGCAGGTGCCTGAACGGGCCATTACCCGGCCAGAGCCCCGGACCACCCTGTCCGCGGCCCCAGCCACGGTACCATCCTGCACTCATCGGATATATCACCACGATATCTGTGCATACTCTCAGTATAAGTCTTCCTCAAGGGACTACAAGCAGCAGCTGAGAACATAGACGTTACTATGCATCCACAATGGAGATGAGTCTACTGAGGTCATGGGCGGTTAACAACTTGGGCCTCTGAATGCTGGCCTATCTCGTCACTCAGATGTCACCCAAACTCCACACTGTGGACGAGGACTGCTGCCGCTGATAGTCAAACCTACAATCAACGGTAATGTCATATGTGACAATGTCCACTATGCCATTGAATATCGATGCATCGAAGAAGGAGAGGTGCTAGGGGTCGCTTTCCGATACAGCCTGTAATTGGCAAAAAGCCTGCAGCAAAACGGATGCTTCCTGAGCCGATGGCCGCACCAGAGCCGATACATATCGACTTGGCGGAAACTGAGGTTCTGAGACTCGTTGATCTTGAGGGTCTATATCAAGAGAATGCGGGTGCGATGATGGGCCTGTCAAGAGGCACGATTTGGCGGCTCCTTGTCAGTGCCCGACGCAAGATTGTACAAGCACTCTTTGAAGGAAGGCCCCTTGTGGTGGGTCATCCATCAGATGATGATTGATACGGTTTCTCAATTGGGAGTACTGTCCAGAGTGCCCATGGCACACAAAAGAAGAAGGAGATGGTAGCGGGTGGTTGATTTGAACAACCGATCTCGGGGTTATGAGCCCCGCGGGATAGACTTAGTCGATTGAGGATCGAGTCCGCCAATCTCTGGCTTCCCCAACCCGCTGATAGAAATTGCGTTTGGAGTGGTTTTAAGGCTTTTCATGTTTGCGTGTGACAATGGATGTGGAGTTCTAATACTATATGCTCCTACGACTCCTTGTGCATGATATACGTATTGCTGGGGGTTCATGAGGATGATAGAACTAGTCTTCTTGGCCGGAATCTACACTTTGTGGCTTGTGCTACTTGTCAATGCGATGATTGCCTGTGATGAGATTTCGCTGACAATCACAACACTTCCATTCATCGTGACCTTCCCCATTGCTCTCTTGCTGGCATCGCTCGCTGAGCTGTACATGCGCCACACAATGATCATCGACATACTGTTGACAATGATTGTGGGTGTTCTGTTATTTGTGCGCTGGGTGATGGCAATCGCAGGGGAGTAGGCTGGGAAAGAAGAGTCCTACTTACGTTTGAACTCGGTGTATCCGCATCTGCCGCATGCATAACGATTGTAATGTTCTGCCATGTAGGTGCCCTTCTCACACCTTGGGCACTGCCTCTTTAGTGGCGTCACCTTTCCGTCCTTATCAACCTTGTACATCTTGTACGTACTCGCCATCTCTTCACGCCTCTGCTGCCTTCTTCGCCTCGTGTCGCTTGAGGATGTATGAATTCTCTATTCTCTGAACCAAGTCCGGATTATCATAGATTCTTGCCGAGCCCTCAGTGACTCCAACGCCAAAGGCCGTCCTCAGCCTCTTGATCACGACCGTGCTGGGGTCGGCATCAAACTGAGCCGCAATCTTCGCCTTGACATCAGCGCGGCTGGGTGTCGTACTACCGACATGGTGTATTCTGAAGTGTATCTCCTTTCTTCCCAGAGGCCTGTTCATTCTCTCACGAAGAATCTCAATCTTCATTGGCATCACTCTGAGACTCGGTTCACGCTCGGGGTGAGTCAGCACGACCAGTTGTGGTTTCCTAATAAAGGTTTCAGCCTCGACACAGGTTCGAGCCGACACTATTCCTTATCTCACCTTCAAGGCATATTTTCCTGGCTTGTCGATATTGAGTTTCTCTGCAATGTATGAGGTCTTTCGGGGGTCTTCGTGGGGATTTCGTCCTGGGAGTATTACAACTATGCCTGTGAATGACGTTGACAGGTTTGTACTCTTGCAGTTTGGGCAGACGTTCTCAGTCGTGAGGTAGTGACATTGTCTGCAGGCGCGTAAGCGTGCCATTTGCTATCCCACTCCTATCTACTTCTTCTTCTCTTTCTTCTCTACTTCGCCGCGAGCGGCCTTGACATCTTCCTCCACCCACGACACATCGGGGCCAATCTTTCCAAGGAAGGGTTGTCGCATTGTGAGGCCCAGCTTTCCAGACCGACTTCCTGTGTCGAAACTTATGGTTGTGATTCGTGCCCTCACCTGATCACCCTCTTGAAGAATCCTGCCAGTTTCCTTTCCCATCAGGGAGTTGCCCTTTGTGTCTTGTGTGATGAAGTCGTCGCATATCTGGCTTACGTGGCAAAGCCCGTCCAGCGGCCCAATTCGTATGAATGCGCCGAAATCCATGATTTCGACGACGTTACCCTCAACCACTTCACCTCGGATTGGCTTGAAAGCTAATACCCTGTACGTGACAGAGTGGTATGTGGCGCCATCGCCGGGGACCAGTCTGCCCTGTCCTATCTCATCAATACCAATGACAGCTATCATCAGACCAATGTCCCGATCAAGGACGTTCTCGTGGTTCTTCCTGAGATGGACCATTGCAGCCTCTTCTAGAGGTTGGCCAAACTGTGATGGCGGGATTCTCACGACATCCCTTACTGTGACGATTGAGTAAATCGGTGCGACCTCCTATGTCATCAACAAGTCCGCTTCGCCTTGCAGGATTGCTCCAAGAATAATCAGACCTCGGTCTTCAGGCCGATGGTCTAGACCCGACGGCTCAGCGCTGCAACGCTACAGTGGCCATAAAAACATTATGACAAGGCGCATGTGTACATCAACCTACTCCCACTCGACACTCTCGTTGAGTCAGAGTAGAGTCCCCTCAAGCACAACTCTCTTTCTTCCCCGAATCATCAGAACTGGCACCCCGAGTGAACGTGCTCGCTGTCTCAGTCTTCTGTCGTTTGTGGCAAGGACGCCCTTGACACGCGAGGCATACTCCAAGAGTTGGTCATCCACTGGCATTGACTGGATGTCCTGCGGTGTTTCCACGATCTCACATCGGTTGACGAGCTCCCTTGCAACTCTAAAATGCGGCGACGATCTTCTGCCAATGGCAATTCTACGGTCAATCTCTGATACTACTGACTGAAGCACGACGAAGCGGACTTGGCGTTCTATGACGCTCTCTGCTTCGCTAAAGATGTCTATCCCGAGCTGAACAGGTACAGTCAGAAAGTTCGTGTCTACAACTACTGAAACAGGCAATGCGCTCACGATACCAAGTCACTTCTATATCACAGCATGGCCTATCAGACGCCACTTGTTGTCTACCCTTCGTCCAAGTGCAATCCTTTGTCCAGCCTCAACACAGACAGGTCTTTTCAGTGTGAGTTCAATCTCCTCGCCGTGGAGTCGGGTGATCACCCCTACGGTTGCAGCTGTACCTACCACGAGCATCAAGACCTCATTGTGCCTAAGGCTCTCTACCTCCCTCTCAGAGTCCATTCCAACAACACGCTTCATGAGATGGGGCCGAATTGTGAGTTTGCTAACGGTCTTCGGCATCTTTCCCACTCTCCCTACCACATTGCCCACTAGTCTGTCGGCCCGCGTGGCTGCAGGGTCCAAGCTCGTACCGACTCCAATCAGCCCTCCGGGATGCGCCTCCTCCAGATAGTTCCCACTCCCAGAAACCAAGCTCACTATCTTGGCCCGGATGGGCTTGAATCCTTTCTCAGTTTTCATCCCCGGTGCTATCTCTATCTCATCACCAACGCGAAGCCTTCCCCGTACAATGGACCCGCCAATGACACCACCCTTCAGGTCCTGTGGGAGAGTGCCCGGCTTGTTGATGTCAAAGGATCTCGCCACGAACATCTTCGGTGGTGCATTAGCATCGCGCTCGGGAGTCGGAATTATTTCCTCAATCCTCTGAATCAAGAGATCGATGTTGGCCCCAAACACTGCAGAAACTGGTATTATTGGTGCCCCTTCAATAGATGTCCCTTTGATGAACTCCCGAATCTGCTTATAGTGTTCTTTCGCCTGTTCCTCAGAAACGAGTTCTATCTTGTTTTGAACAATGATGATGTTCCTTACACCAACTATTTCCAGTGCATGAAGATGCTCTGCAGTCTGTGGCATTGGGCACGGTTCATCCGCTGCAATCACCAAGATTGCACCATCCATTAGGCTTGCGCCACTGAGGCAGGTTGCCATAAGCGACTCGTGACCAGGACTATCAACAAACGAAACTTCACGTAGTTTCTCTAGCTCAGACCCACAGTGAGGGCATTTCCCATCCTTTGCCAAGTGTGATGTTGTGTATGCCTCAGGTTCTGGACAGTTGGGGCACTTCAATATCGTTGTCGCAGCGTAGCCCAGCCTAATGGAGATTCCCCTCTTGATCTCATCGGAGTGCCTATCAGTCCACTCGCCAGTGAGATACTCCACAAGGGTTGTCTTCCCATGGTCAACGTGACCCAGTGCTCCAATGTTTATCTCTGACTGTCCTTCATATTTCCTGGTCACTAATGCTTCACTTCCACTATCCCTTGTTACGTCAGCGAAGCTCAACAGGACCACATATGAAGTCTATGGTCGCTCCGCTCTACGCTAAGCATATGACCTGGGTCTTCGTCGAGCCACCGTATCTGAAACGTCGCTTCATGCAGCTTTCATGACAAGCTCTTCGAGCGGCGTGGCCCCTTTCTCCTCAATTCGCATATTGACCTGTACGATATCCGGGGCCAACTCCCTACCACGCACAGTCTTTCTGCGAGCAATCCCCTTCCTCTTGGGTCTGAATCCGGGCGGGCCGCGAATGAGAACCCTCTTCTTTCCGCTGCCATGAACATCGGGACGAATTGGAAAACCTGACGAATCGCTGCCCCCCGTTATCTTCAGCTTGTATCCTGGCAGCCCAATCACATCACCCTCGACAATCTCTCCGACCTTCCTCCCAACCAATGCATTCGTCTTTGCTTCATCCAATTCGTACTGGATGGCCCTTCCAGTTTCTGGGTCAGAGATTACAAGCTTGAACGGCACGGTACTTCGCCTACCAGTTAGTGCTATACCATCACTGTGTGTGGACTTGGTAGCGATTTATGCTCACTTTATGAGGGTTGTGGTCGGGCATGCGCCTCATCCTCGTTCACAACCGTTATATCTCAAGGCGGGCCGGCGTTGAGAAACGCGCCCGGACAGTGACTCTGATGGACACTCTGACTCTTCTTGGGATCATCGCTGGAATCTACATCCTCATCTATATCATTGCCCAAGTCATTGGGCCGGAACGTTTCAGTGAGAGGGGAATTGAGGCTGGTACTCCCTTCTTCATTATGTTCAAGACCGAACGACTGAACGCATTTCTCACACGTCTTGGCAAGAAGACCCCCCGGGTCTTCTTTAACATTGGAATACTGGTCGGCCTTGGTGGTATGATTTTCGCCTTTTGGATGTTGGCCGACAATCTCATGAAGTTCTTTTTCGTTCCCTCGTCTGCAGGTGGTGTGGTTCCGATAATTCCAGGCGTGACGGTCACCGGTCTGCCACTCATCTACATCATGATTGGTCTCGCAATCACTCTAGTCACACACGAGTTTGCCCATGGTATCGCATCAGCAAGAGATGACATCCCCATTAGAAGTTCGGGCCTCTTCTTTTTCCTAGTTCTCTTTGGGGGTTTCGTGGAGCCTGACGAGGAGGTCTTTGAGAAGGAGGCAACTCCCCAGTCTAGAATGCGACTGTTGGCCGCCGGCTCCTACGTGAACATGGTGTTCGCACTTATTGCAATGCTCCTGATTGCCAATTTTGCGGCTCTGATGTCCATCGGATTCAATCCGCCAAGTGGCGCATACATCTACGACATCGATCCCAATAGTCCCGCTGCGGACGCACTTCAAGTTGGGGATGTAATAATCGGCTTAAACGACACCGAGATTGAAAACTGGGCAAATGTGTCACAGTTCATGTCACATGCAATTGCAGGAAGCAACCTTACTATAGTGACGCTCAGGCACGGATCGGTCAACATAACTCTTGCAGCGCACGAACTCAATGCAACACGAGGGTATATTGGAATCTACGGGGCAGACTATTGGGAACCAAAGCCTGGTTGGGAGTGGATTCCAGGTGGGCCGATGTTTGCATTCCATGTTAGGCTCACATTGATGTGGACCTTCATGATTCTCTTCTCCGTGGCCCTGTTCAATCTTCTCCCAATTCCTGCCTTTGACGGTGACAAGCTACTCTCGAACGCCCTCGGCCTCGTAATGAAAGACGAGAGGAGGGTGCGTCAGATAATGTGGCCGCTGCGAGGTCTTGCCATTGCTCTCATCCTACTCAACATCGGTCTGTCGCTCTGGTTCGGGAAGGGCCTGTTCTGACCTTTGGCAAATCTTAACTGCTGAGCCTCGTGTCACTGACATGACTAAGTGATGGTACTACAGTGTTCTAAGTGCGGACAACCTGCAATCTACCTTAGGAGGTACACATCTGAGGCACTGTGTGCCGCCTGTCTGATACGGACAACCGAACAGCGTGTGCGACGAACAATCAACAAACGCAAAATGCTACGGGATGATGACCGCATTGCAGTGGCTGTGTCCGGCGGCAAGGATAGTGCTGTTCTACTTGATGTCATGGTACGAATTGAAAGGGATTTTCCGAAGGCCGAGCTGATACCATTCACAATTGACGAGGGTATCATCGGTTACCGAGATCTTGCTCTCAAGGCGGCCCATCGGCTTGCGAACTCTCTCGATCTCGACCTTCACGTGTGGACATTCAGAGATCTCTTCGGCTTCACTCTCGACTCTATCGTGCAGGGCCGGGGGCAAAATGACATTGGGGCCTGTTCGTATTGTGGAGTTCTTCGTCGCCGTGCCATTAACGATGCAGCACGTGAGTTGGATGCCGATGTCGTAGTGACGGGCCACAACTTGGATGACGAGGCTCAGACCATCCTGATGAACATGATGCGAGGTGATGCACGTCGAATCGCAAGAACTAACCGTCTACGTGAACTGGCCGTCGAGGGTTTCGTTCCTCGCGCGAAGCCGCTAATGGAAGTGTCTGAGAGAGACATTGTCGCTTATGCGCATTTTGCTGGTCTTCCCTATCATGATATGCCTTGCCCCTATGCGGCAGAAGCCTATAGAAATGACATCCGCGACTTCCTGAATCGGATGGAACACAAACGTCCCGGCACTCTTCTCGCCTTGCTCCACTCAGCTGAAACTGTTGCTGGGGCTCTTCACAGTTCTCTCAAGGGCATACAACATTCAGTGTGTGTACGCTGCGGGGCGCCCACAACAGGACAGGTGTGCAAGACCTGCCAGCTTGTTGAGAGGATTGCAAACAGGTGATTGTCGTCATGGCAAAGCGTCCCGAGATACTTCATGAACAGCGGCATGTCAGGTACGACGAGAAGCACTGGGAGCGTCTGTGGCATCTTCGCACACGTGCCGCAAAGGTGATGAGTTTCTTGGTGAACAACGGCATGCACCCATTTGTATACGGCTCTCTCGCACGAGGTGATGTCAGTGAGTCCTCGGACATTGACATAGTGATTCCGTATCCCGTCCCAAGCTATCGGGTGGAACTTGCCGTGGGGAGATGGGTTCACCGTGAACTTGTACAGGCGACTCCCTCCTCTGTTCTGAAGGCACATCTCCATGTTGATGCCGACACCGTTGTGACCTTTCCATTATTCAAGATGATGTCTAGAGAGGAAGAGTTCTACAGGTGGGGTGGCATGATCAACCTGTCACAGCTTAGGAGTCGGACGCGCGTGCCAGGTGTTGATAAGCGCCTCTTGTTAATCATTCCTGTGGCCGATGGTCACCTTGAAGAAGGAGTCATCGGCCGGGAACACGAGGTCGCCCGACGCATTGGTGTGAGCGTAGATATAGCCATGGAACGCGTGAGAGTTCTTCTCAGAAGAAGTGACATCGGCCGTACAGGGGTGTATCTAGATTGTGTGGTTCCTGAAGGAAAGACCTTCGAGGAGGTCGCAAAGGACCTGTGCGACTCGGACCCAGCTCTTCGAAGAACGATGACCCGACGTGGAGGCTAAGAAGTGGTTTCTCAGGAGATACACGAACGGCCCGGGGGTTCCCTATATGTGGGAAGTATCCCCCGCGGATGCGTGTTGTGTGAGCATGGATCAAAGATGGTACTGTTCACCACGGGCCTATGCGATGCGTCATGTTTCTATTGCCCCCTATCTAGTGAAAAGGCCCATCGTGATATCGTGTTTGCTGATGAGATGCCGGTAGATAACGATGAGGACATTCTCTACGAGGCGGAGGCAATTGGTGCCGAGGGGGCAGGCTTGAGCGGCGGCGATCCATTGTGTGTGTTAAGTCGGACACTGCACTACATTCAGTTGCTGAAAGACCACTTTGGGTCGGACTTCCATCTTCATCTCTATACTGCTCAGTCGGACGCTTCGTCCAAGACCATACAATCACTCGCTGATGCAGGTCTCGATGAGATTCGTTTTCATCCCCAAGGCCCAGATTGGTCAGGAATCGAGGCGGCATTGAGGACCAACATGACAGTTGGTATTGAGATTCCTGTACTGCCCGACCACGATGACAGCATTAAGAGGACAGTTGTTCGTGCAGATGAACTTGGTCTTGCGTTTGTGAATTTGAATGAGCTAGAAGCGAGCGAAACCAATTTTCAAAGACTGCGTTCGCGTGGCTATCATTTGCGTGACATGTCCAGTGCGAGCATCGCGGGGAGTGCAGAAACAGCAGTTCGTGTCCTACGTTGGTGGTCTGACCACGGGGGCATCTCTCTCCATTACTGTTCATCACGTTACAAGGATACTGTTCAGATGCGAAACAGACTGTGGCGCCGTTTACAGCACACTCAGAGAGAGTTTGAGGAGGCGGATGACGATGAACCCCTGCTGATTCTGGGTGTCGTGAGGGCGCACCATGGCGAGAGGGCCGAACTTGAAACTCTGAAGAGGGTCTACCGAGTGTTGGCTGAAGAGTTCGAGGTGCCCCGTGAACTCATGAATCTGGATCTCCAACATGAGCGGGTAGAGGTTGCCCCTTGGGTGCTCGATGAGATTGCTGACGTGCTCCAAGAGCGGCTCCCCGAACCGAGGGCTCTCGAAATCGGAATCGCCTACGAATATCCCACTCGGGATAGGCTTCAGGTTCGTTTCGACCCACTGTGATTCATTGCTCCACCTTGAAGCGCAGAATAGCTGCAATTCCTCCTAGGCTCTGCAGCTGGTCGCCTGCCGGATGATCAGTCGACACTATGTGGACCTGTCCACGTGCATGTTCGGTGTTCCTGATTAGAGTGTCCAATGCTTTTCGTTCGTCGTCGGCAGCTCCTCGGAGCTTCCTGTCTGTGATTAACAGGTGTTCCACTGCTCCAAATTGTACTGCCCGGGCCACTTCATCATCACCGTAGGCGCCAAGTCCGTCCTCCTTAGCGATATGCGTTAGCAGCTCCTCAATAAGGCGAGTTTCCGTTTCGATTTTTACCTCTGACAGAACTCTCGATATGACTCCACGAAAGAGAATCTCCTTTGCGGCAGGTATACCAATTGTATTGGTGCCCTCGACAACGATGGGTGGACGGTTCTTTATTGGTGCCGACAGCAGATACTCCTTGAAATGATCCTTGACAAATCCCGGGCCGCATATGACAATCAGTCCTATCTCATCCTGTTGCAGAATGGACTCCACTTGTGTCGTCACATCTCGAAAGAACTCCCTCATGGTTGCATCATGGGTCTTCTGGTCGCCGCGTTTCCTTGATATGCTGGTCCTTATCCGCGCTGCCTCTCGAACCCCAAAGTCCGCCACTAGCAGTAGCTCCGCTGCCCCATCTTCTATGGTGACGAGCAGCGCCATTGGGCTAGCCCTTGCTCTCTGTGCCATCTCTATCCTATTGAGCACATACTTGGGCCACTGATCCTTGACAATAGTGAGTATGGTTCCTGGTTCGATATTGAAGGTGTGATGAGAGCCAATGTTCACAAGGTCTGAGGGGCCCTCCAATATTCGTCCCTTGATTCTCACTCGATTTGAGAACGTATGGAACGAAATGTCTTCGACCTCAAGTACGAGAGTCATCGGTTTTCTCACGCTCTCTTGCTTTCTGTCGTCTTCGCTGCCTATTCGTACTCGGCGCACGGTTCTTGCAATCACTCTGTCTCCTGCTGCTACGATGTTGTATAGATGCCACAGATCATCGAGCGTTTCGATCTTGAGTGTGATCCGCCCCTCTTTGGGAACTCGCTTTATGACCTTCACCGTGATGACCGGGACAACAACCTGTGGTCAGAAGAAATAGCTTCCGTAGTCATCCATGTCAATAACGTGTGAACCCTTGGATGCAAACGAGTGGTCGGGGACTCTCAACTCGCGTGCGAGTTTCTTGGCCCTTCTCACATGGTCGCGCTCTACAAGCCCTGCATCATCATGAACTGCGAGGTCGCCCGCAGATCTAACCACTCCTCCCAGTTCTCTAAGGCGAAGGGTCAATGCATCTCGCTGCCTGTCGATGGTCCTAGCCATCTCCTCCGCGACAGACAGCACCTCTTCAACAGCCTCGCGTGCAAAATGTGGAATCTTGCCGTCCTCAACTACAGTCTGCGCCACAAATCTTACAATCTGATCGATGGCCTCGGGCGTCTTCTTCATCCAAGAAGACAGCATGATCTCGTAGCCGTACCCTCTGATTCGCGACCTTAACGGCGGAAGAATCGCAGAGAGGTCCTCTGGGTTTGCGGAGGCGAAGAGAACAAAGTCACATGGAACACCGTCCACTCGAACTGCTGCGCCGGAGCTATGTGGATTGTGTCCGACTATCGGGTAACGTTTCTCCTGCATGGCAGTGAGAAGATGTTTTTGCAGTGGTCCGAGCGTGGCAACCTCGTCAACATACAGAATCCCCTCATGTGCCTCATGGATGGCTCCTGGTATTACCCGCCTGAATGCTGGGACACCCAACCCCTCGGCACTTCCATACGGGTCATGTTTCACGTCCCCAAGCAACTCGACGGCCGTGCCGCCAGTGACGCGCACAAACCTCGGAGTGTCGATTCCAACGATGACGTGACTCTCGGTGTTGTTGTTAGTGTCATCATCTGTTGCAGCTGCAATGGCAGTCACGCGAATCGTATCGAACGCATCCCTCTCGTAGCTCACGGTCCACGTAACACCGTTGCGTTCCTCACGGCACTCGACTCTTGGCATCGCTCTCTCGTGTATAACATGAAGCACACGAAAGAGACCGTGGTATGAGTTCTCCCCTACCCAGTCACATCTCTTTGCCGCTCCACACTCTAGACACATGCCTTGGTCGGGCGTGGAGAGAGATCCACAGGAAGGGCATCTGTACCCCATCTTGACTGCGACCTCAATGGGCAACTCTTCCGGTCGTACATAATACACATCTGAAGACCGTGTTGTCTTGTTCTGTGCGGAGGCTGGGGCATTGCGGCGTTTTACAATTGATACGCGGGGTCTGTCTGGTTGTAACGGATTATGATGGACTCTTATCTCTTCAGTGGGAGGCGGGAGAAGGGTAGCCGCCGCTTTTGCCAACAACGACTTGCCCACCCCGGGTGGGCCGCACAGGAGCACATGCCTGCGTTGAACCACCGCAGACTTGACAAGTGTGACCGCATGGTTCTGGCCCACTATTCTTTCGAAGGGATCCGATGGAATTGTGACATCTGCCGTTGATGAGATGTGTTCCATGAGGTCTGTCAACACTATGGTCCCTCAACTGCGGTGTGTGGTCTACAGCACCTCAGTTGAGATAATTGTGAGTAATACACTGACTGGATGGAGCTCAGTCGCCCCCTCGGTCATAGTCTTGTCGCTTCTACACCTCATGACCGCTGTCTATCCACATCTTCGAAGGTGAGGTATTTCAGGCCTGGTGGTCGCGTTTCTATGTCTGCAACCGCTGCTCCGATGATCAATTCGACCCCCTTCTTGGCCGCTAGGTCAACTAGTCTTTGAGTGACTACCCCATCAAAGACAATCGCATTCACGCCCTCAAGGCTCTCAAGCTGCTTAGTGAGCTCAGCTACGCCGCACTCGACGATTACGTTCTTGTCCTTGTCAAAGAGAATCGCCCTGAAGGACTCACGAATCTCATCAACCTTGGATGCATATTCCTCGTCAACTTCGCGGGAGTATCTGGGTTGAGGACGAGGCCTCTTGGAGGTTGTGGCCCTCACCGGTGGTGTGACTGGTGCTGATACAACTTCCTCTCTCTTTGGCCGTGTGGGCTTCCTCGTGGTCTTCCTCCTCTTCGGGGCGGGAGCCTTTCTATCACTCACCAATGCTAATGCTTGGTCTGCAGGAATCTTACTCTGCAGAGCCTTCTGAATCTCCCGTTTGGTGAGTTCTTCTACTTCCTTCCCCTCTGGGGCTCTCGCTATGTAGTCGACTCTTGCAACCTGCATGAGCTCCCGAAGAATGAGGTCACCGCCTCGATCACCGTCGAGAAAGGCTATCACGGTCTTGCTCTTTCTCGTGAGATCCACGATTGACTTTGGAATGTGGGTCCCCTCAACGGCAACAGTGTTCGTTATTCCATTCTTCATGAGATTGATGACATCAGCGCGCCCCTCCACTATGATGATCTCGTCACTATCGGCAAGATCAGGGCCAGCGGGGAGACTCTCCGGGCCGAACTTGACAACGGTCTTTCGGCTGGCTCGAGTCACTGCGTCAGTGATTTCCTCAGTGCCCGGGGCAACTTCTTCCTCCCAATCCTTCAGTATACTAATTGCCCTGCTCACAACTCTGCGTCTCTTGGCTCCGCGAATGTCCTCCAGCTTTTCAAGTGTGACTTTGGCCGTACAGGGACCGACCCTGTCGACAGTTTCCAAGGCAGCGGCAAGTATTGCGGTTGCGGTCTTGTTGAGTGACACAGGGATGACAATCTCTCCCTTGCTCATACCGCCCTCCGACTTTATGGCAATCTGTATCCTGCCGATTCTGCCGGTCCTCTGCAGTTCTCTGAGGTCAAGGTCTTCTCCAAGGAGACCCTCTGTCTGACCAAAGATTGCCCCCACAACATCTGGTTTGTCAACAACGCCATCAATCTCGATCCGAGCTCTGATGACATATTTCGCAGTACTCTGATCGAAGTCGGTTCCGATTTTAATACACGTCTCCTACTATTGACTCTGCCACGCGCCCTCACGTGACCGTCAAAGACGGTTTCTCCCGCGACTTCTCACATACTGGAGATGCTCTCTTTACACTCCTACATTCCTCAAGTATTCTTCCGGTTGAACTCCCGTCCTGCCATCTGCATCTGTAAGGAAGTGGTAATCCGGTAATCCTGTGATATGATGAGTGATGATCATCTCATTACCAGCGTGACGGTCGCTCACCGACCCATCGCGGTTCACAGAGTCGGGGGACCCCGTGGCATATGATGTGATAATCCTATGATTGACATCTAGTGGTCCATTGGGACCACTCTCATCCTCCCTAGAGATTTGCCCTGTATTTGAACGTTGTTGTATAAACTAGCGACCATACAGATGGTGTGCCGTGTCACGTCGGCAATACTAATAACACAATAGTACCAAACTCTATCTGTTCAGGAGATACACCCACTCTCGAGGGCGCACTGAGATCAAGACGATGACGTGTTGCGCAAGGGGTGGGAAACAGCCTGAGCACACCTGCCGAGAACTGACCTAGGCGAACCATAACGGACCCTGTTGATGTGGGCGTTTGCCCTCATGTGAAACGGAGGCCACCCATGGTTCACACATCGGCAGGAAGGTCGATGCCGTCACATGCCCGACACGAGACAGCTCAGCAGAGCCGGAACTACTCCGATGCTGTGAGGCTGGGAGTTAGTGTGCAGGGCGACAGGCATCGGTCCCTTTGTGGGGGATTTTGTTTTATGGTAGATCGGCTGACTCTCCAGGTTTCAGAATCTTCACCTTGGTGGATGTGGCCGTCCTGCTGACTAACTGTGCGAACTCTTCTGGGTCCGCCTCGATCACCGGAAAGGTGTTGTAATGCATTGGCACCACACATTTTGGTCGTAGTAGTCTTGTGGCCAGAGCCGCTTGCTGTACATCCATAGTATAGTAACTACCTATAGGCAAGAGTGCCACGTCAGGACTGTATAGGTCACCAATCAACTGCATGCCGGAGAACACCCCAGTGTCACCCGCGTGGTAGAAGGTCCCACTTGGAAACCTGACAACGAAACCTGTCGGCGCACCCTCCCCACACGAGTGAAACGCCTGCACGAGAGTCACAGTGACCTCCTCTATCTTGACACTACCTCCGATATTGAGTGTGTGTACTCGCTTGGCGCCTGCGGACTGGGCCTTTAGCCCCAGCTCGTTGATTGCTACAAAAAAGGCACCGGTCTTCTTGCAGATGGCCACAGCCTCCTCATAACCATGGTCGCCATGATCATGAGTGACAAGAACGATGTCTGCGTGGTCAACGTCGTCGACTTTCAAGGGGGAGGTAGGCCCCCCGAGCCAGGGGTCGATGAACACGGTCTTGTCATCAGCCTCAACCTTGAATGATGCATGCCCAAGGTACGTGAACTTCATGCTCAAGACACTCCTAGTCTGTCACATGGCTGAGCTATACTTCTCCTTTTCGCTATCTCTTTGCTCTGTGCAGTGATCATCGGTGACATATGAAACATGGCCAATGGTCACATCCACTGATAGATATAGTGGTGCTTTTTCGAATCGCACCGGAGAAGAGCCATGATGGACCGCCATCCGCATCCAGACAGTGTTCGTGCAGGACAGATTGCAGCCAGGGTCATCAGTGAGGTGGCCAGCGCTATCAAGCCTGGTGTCAGTGTCTTGAAGATATGCCACCTCGCAGAACGGAAGATATTGGAGTACGGTGCGACGGGGCTGGCGTTCCCATGTAACGTTTCAATCAACGAAGAAGCGGCGCATTATACTAGTCCTCGTGGCGACAAGCGTGTATTCCCTGATCAAGGACTTGTCAAGTTGGACTTGGGGGCCCACGTTAATGGCTACCTCTCAGACACTGCAGTGACAGTGGACCTTGACGGGTCCTACGATCGCTTTATCGCCGCCAGTCGGGCTGCCCTTGACGCTGCCATCGAAATAGTCCGTCCAGGTGTGAGGGTCGGTGAGGTGGGGGCGGCAATCGAGCGAGCCATTCGGAAGACTGGGCTCCGCCCCATTCATCAGCTATCTGGGCATGAAATGAAACCTTGGACTCTACATGCTGGCAAGACTGTTCCTAACATCCATATGGGCGGAGGACCAATAATGAAGGAGGGGGAGGTGTACGCGATTGAGCCATTTGCTACCAATGGCAACGGCACAGTCCGCAGCAGGCGCGATGCATACATATTCTCCAATGTGATGTCAAATCGTAGTCGTGTCGACAGGCTTGCCAATGAGGTGCGCAATATCGCTAGGCGTAGATTCAAGACACTACCTTGGGCGTCACGTTGGCTCAAGTCTGACAGGTACGATGTTGACGCGGTGATTCACACTCTTGTGAGAGCCGGCGCTGTCCGTGCGTATCCGGTTCTAGTTGAGGGTGCCAATGGGATGGTGTCCCAGTTCGAGCATACGGTATTCGTTTCGAAGAATGGCGCCATTGTACTGACTGGGCGAGGTGACGAGTGAAAGGCGCCATCCGCTCATCTTAAGTGTCAGATGCGAGTGGCAATCTTCTAGTGAATCATGGAGTCATGCGTATGACACAAGGTCCACATCCTGCACATGTCCAGTCTGGCCGCATTGCGGCTAGGGTGCTACGAGAGGCCTGCGAGATGGTCCGCCCGGGCGTAAAGGTCATCAGCATCTGCACTCGGGTGGAGCGCCGGATCGTGGAGCTTGGTGGGCGGCCTGCTTTCCCTTGCAACGTTTCCATCAATGAGGTGGCATCTCATTATACATCACCACGAAATGACCCCTCCACGATTCCCGACTTTGGTCTTGTCAAGATAGATGTGGGTGTTCACGTGGATGGCTATATCGCCGACACTGCACGCACCGTTGACATAGACGGTACATTGGAGGGCTTCATTGCTGCCACCGACGAGGCTTTGGATGAGGCAATCCGGTTCATTCGGCCGGGAGTGAAGCTTGGCGATGTGGGCCGTGTCATCGAGCGCGTCATCAAGGACTATGGTCTGAAGCCTGTCAAGGAGTTGACGGGTCACAGTCTGAAGAGGTATAGGCTTCATGCTGGCAAGAAGGTTCCCAACACCAGAACACGCGATTCCACTGTGGTTGAGGCTGGCGAGTACTTCGCCATTGAGCCATTCGCCACAACTGGCTCAAAGATAGTCGACAGCAAGAATGTCTACATCTTCATCAATACTGGGCGAAAAGAGCCTCTCAAGGGTGTCACTGAGAAGCTGAGACTGCATCTGCTGAAACACTATGGGTCGCTTCCCTTTGCCTCTCGGTGGATTGGGACATCGCATAAGGGAATTGATGTGACACAGGAGCTAGCACGTCTCTTGAAAGCAAAGGCGATTCGTGGCTTCCCGGTCTTGCTTGAGAAAGGTGCACGTCCGGTCTGCCAGTCCGAACACACTGTATTCGTCGGAGAGAATCGGACGATTGTTCTCACAAGGCCCAACTAGATTGAGCTTTTCCCCTCATCCTCCTCCTTCACTACATAGACGCCCTGAATCGTCATTGTACTGTTGCACTTGGGGCATCGTACATCTAGTGTCTTAAGGATGTAGTCGCCGCTCTCAAAATTACGGATCTCTTTGAAGTCGCAATCCGGATTATCACACCGTATCTCTGTCACAGTCGGCGGAGGTGGCTTCATCTGCCTAGTCTGTCGTCCTGCATTGATAAGGCTAAAACCGATTGTGATTATGACCATCCCAACAAAGATCCAGATTGCGGACATCATTGGGTCTGGTACTGTACCCATCATCATTAGAATAATCACACCGGCTGCAGTGAATAGCAATCCAACCAGCTTCGATATCATTCCCACAGAACATCACCTCAGAGCCCGATGCCCATTGTGTTCCCGATTCCGGCCAAGATGACCTTGTCGCCAGGCTTGGTTCGTTTCCTGATTGCGGTCTTCACCCGTTCAATCACCTCTGGGACCGCGTCGAGAATCTTCTTACGCATGACTCCCACGGCCGCAGCTTCGTCCTGCTTGATCACAATGGCCTCGATTGGAATCTTGTTCTGCGTGGCGGTTTCTTCGATGGCGTACTTCTCAGGGCCTGGGTCGCCGATTGCCGCACCGGTCCCCTCTGAAACACGCCCAAGATTCTCTCCCTCTAGTTTTAGTGCGGCATCCACAGTGATTATCCGTGCAATCTGCCCCTTGTTCTCCTTAATAATCCTCTTGATTGCAAATCCTGGTTTGCCCACTGTTCCTCCGGGGCCTGTGGCACGGACCGCGTAGACAGTCCGTCCCTCTACCTCTACCTGATAGTATCCAACCTCACGGCCAACCTCGTGAACATAGTTCTCAGGAGTGGCACCGTATTCTCTTGCAAACTTTGTCACGACCAGTGGTCCCACGCCATCCCCGATGGGTTTGCCCTCTGAGAATGCGTCCATCGCCTCGTAGTATGCCTTTGCGATTCTGAGTAAGTCTGGCATCTGCATGTGAATCTGCATAATCAGAATCTGGCTCCCGGTCTTCTTTCCCAGCAGATAGTAGTGCCGTACAATCCTGAATATCTGGCTCAGAACTTGTGTCACTTCTAGAGTGTTCTCAAGGTTCTGATTCTCATGGCAATCTGCGTTGGGTGCAAGCTCGGCAACGAACTCCTGATACCTGTCCCTTCGTTCATCGAGTAGATGATCGAGTCGCTGGAGCACACCTGCTGGATCAAGATCAACGGGTTCTATCAGGAAGTAGTCCAGCCACCTGTCGAGGTCAGCAGCAACCTCCTCCTCACTCTTGCCATACTTCTTGAAGGTATCTATCGCCGTCTGCCGAGACTCTATCGCCATACGCTTGAGTTCGATGAGTCCAGCCTCTATTTGCTTGAGCCACTGCCACATCTGAATCTTGGTGCCATACAGGCTGAATATTAGAATAAACGCAAAGAACGCCAAGTTGATAATCCAACTGAGGTCGCTGGTGTTTCCGAACTGCATCTATATCACGCCGAGGAAACCCGGTTAGGCTTTAATCATTTCTATCTGTGCTGACTCAACCAGCATGCCTTTCTTGTACGAGAGTTATCACAGAGAATGAGGAGAAAATGTGGCAGCTTGCCGGCCTGTCACGCGCTCGCGCAGCGCACATCTCCGGCAACGGCGCCAGCCTTAACTTCGGAGATCGGAACGGGTTCCGGTGGACCCTGGCGCCTATGGCCGCCATCGGTCCAATGGGAATTTCTCTGCTGTTTTAAACATTGCTCTGTGAATATGATATACACGTCGAGTCACACCGACTCACGATAGAGGTGCGATCGTGTATTTAGCCTTCCTCGCAGGCGCGGCAGTGTCACTACGCTCGCAATCGCTGCAGCGACAACTAATGCGCCAAAAGTCACGGTATCGGTAATAATGATGATTGGTGGTTGACCGTTTGTCTTGAGCGCAATGACTCCTTCTCCGACCGCATATGCGGTATTGTTCACTCCAAGTACTTGGGCCTCCTCTGGTACGTGATTGTTCAGCCTCTTGCTGAACGAGAACCTCAGTTCGTCGCTTCCAATGCTGACTGTTTCCTCAGTACTTAGCACGAGCCTTAGGCCGCGAAGTACGAGAATGCCCCCGAAATCTGGAATGTAACGTGAAACCGGATTATCATCGATGACTTGGCTTCCACCCACCATGGCACCATCGGCAAGTGAACCATTGATCTCAAACAGTGGAGGAATGTCGTCTGGCCCGTGAGAGTAGCCTGCGCTGTCATGCCACCGCGGAAGAAACGATAGACTATCAATCGTGACGTTGGTGAGGAGATGTCGCCCAAGTATGGTCTTTCCATAGTAGAATCCCAACGTGACGCTCATCACATGCTCCGAAACTGTGGGATGATGATGCCGATAGAGGTAGAACACCTCAAACCTTCCACGCAGAAGGAGTGCCTCAGTACCGTCTGTCAGTAGGAATGAGGCACGGTATGTAAAGGAGTCCACTTCGAACACGGTAATGCCCGGTGGTATCTCAAGAGAACTGGCACAAGTAACAATACACAGTATCATGACCATCATGACGGCCATGCTCTGTATCGTTCTCCTCATCACTGAACCACCTGATAACAGCATAAAGTGGCATACAATCAAGAAGGCGCTTACTATTCAAGCAGACACATGAGAAAAAGCAGTGCATTGGTGGGGACGCTGGGATTTGAACCCAGGATCGACGAGTGTCCTCTTCTTATGACCCCGTTATTCACAAGATCTGGAGCCCGTCGCCATACCGGGCTAGGCCACGTCCCCATGTCAATGCATGACCCTATGCGGCCGAGAACGTACACCAACTGATAGAGATATGAAGCTTTCTGTGAACCAACAGCAAGAGTGAAAACGCGCCCATCTGAACACGACATATGCATACTCATCCGGCCCATCTTCATGTCGCAGGCGTTGATGAGGCCGGGCGCGGCCCAATGGTTGGACCTCTTGTTGTGTGCGGTATCATGATGAGTTCGAATCAGATAGCATACCTCGTTGAAATTGGGGTTCAAGACTCAAAGGTGATTTCGGCGAAACGCCGAGAGTTTCTCTTTGCAGAGATTATGGCCCTAGCTGAGGGTATTGCGATTAGACGCATCACGGCTGTCGAGATTGACGAGGGGCGAGCAAGAGGTGTTAGCCTAAACCGTATCGAGGTGTCCGCCTTTGCCTCTGTAGCTCGGGAGCTACATCCTGATGTTGTGTATATGGATGCGGCTGATGTTGTTCCCAGAAGGTTTGAGGAAACGGTGGCTCATGAGAGTGGTCTGGCGAACTGTCAGTTTGTGGCCGAACACAAAGCTGACAGCAAGTACCCCATTGTTGCCGCAGCATCTATAGTTGCGAAAGTGGAGCGTGATCGTGAGATTCAGAGGCTACATACTATCTATGGGGACTTTGGCTCCGGCTACCCATCGGACCCGAAAACGGTACGCTTTGTTGAACACATTGTCAGAACTGGCGAGCCACTTCCCCCAGTGGTTCGCAAGTCGTGGAATTCCGTGAAACGAGTGATTGAGGCCTCTGAAACGAAGCAGTCCCGGCTTGAAGGCTGAACTACATCTCAGCACGTTCCGTGATGATCTTCTTCAGCTCTCGCGGCTTGTTAATCTCGTCTAGCTCTAGCTGCCTTATCACGGGAACCTCCGACACGTTCTCTTCTGCCTTGCCTTCTTCTACAATGAGAACTGCGTTCGCCTCCGTGATTTTGGAAACGCTCTTGAGAATCTCTACTCGTTTCTTTAGTGACCAGCTCCTGAGAGACCCTACGCCTGACATCAGCGGGGGCCCCTCCTCCTTTGCCGCAACGTGGAACGGGGCTCGGTCAGTCCACAGAACACGCATCCCGAGTCGCTCGAAGAACTCATTTACTCTCTTCTCCAAGTCCGAGATATCGGCAGGTGTGCTCGGCTGCCTGAGGTGTTCACCCCTCCCCCTCTCGTGAAAGATGTCAATTGGGATGATCAAGTCGGTTTCAAGAACTCGCTCAAGCCGCTCCGCCACCTCCGTGCTGACATCCATCTCGTCCTTCTCGTAGGCAAGAATCGCTCTTGCAGACACCTGTACGCAATCAGCAAGATCCTGTTTCGATAGTCTGCGCTCAAGGCGCACTTTCCGCAGCTTGGCACCATCAATGGCCACAAACCGGCCGCCACGCTGAATGTACTCTCTTGGCAATCTCTCCTCGGCGATTATCCTCCTAAGGCTCACCGGTGTGATGGTCGGAATGCCGTGTCTCTTGTACACCGCGTCCTCGTCTAGCGTGCCACGTCGTGTCTTAGCTCCTACCACCAGCGGGGTTGCATTGAAGAACTCTGCGACCACCTGTAGAGTTTCCGCATCCTCTCTTGTCAGAGCATCAATATTGCACAAGACCTTGATTAGCACAAGTTGATCATCTCTTCTGGCCACAAGATCAAAACAGGTTGGCCTAACATCGCAAGGGGATGATAATCTGAACCCAGCACCCTCTAATTGAGTACATACCTCCTCAATCAGTTGGCTTCGGGCTCTAGTCATATTTACATCCCATTGGTTTCATCACAAGTGAATGCTTTTCAGCATTCTGTTAGGATATACCTTTACTCCAATCACCATGATACACCAATGGCTCATTGCGACACATCATATACGAAACCTATGCACGTTGTCGTGGGCAGTCTTCTGCGAATCATCTGCACTTGAGGCCTTGCAAATGTGTCATTTTGTCGCCACACCGCGAGATCCTCCCACTCTAGGTCAACCTGTCCTAGCATCCTGTGTAGAAAGAACAGCACCGGCTTGGTCCCCGCGACCGTGTACAGACCTGGTCCCAGATCCATTCTCCTGAGTAGTATGATTGGCAGACGAATCTCCCCATGATAACGCTCGGGAATCTCCTTGGCAATGAAATCAATCTCCTCCGGATGAAACGCGGAAGTTTCTCCGGCACGGGTGACATACGTCGGACGCTCATTGTTGAGAAGATCACACAGCGGTATTCCCGTGCTCGGTAGATGATCGTTTATAGTTTCAATCTCCTTCTCAATGGCTCGCTCAATGAATGAACCCATCATATATCCCTCGCAACCCTAGCGACCACCATGATGTGATCCCTCTCATACGGTTCGAGTTCAACCCGTTCTACCACTTCGATGCCCTCTCTCTCAAGGGTTTCAATCTCACGTTCGAAGACTGTGCTGACCGGCGCAACAGAATCGATGCTTCTTGCCTTTATTGCAATCATTACCCAAGTCCCTATCGAACAGTACACCAGTAGGTTGTCACAGAGTATTCTCGCTTGGTCAGGCTGTGCAATATCCTGATATACAACATCTATGGGCCCTGCAACAAGGGTCGAGTATCTCATTGGATGCCGGGCGTCCTCTACTATGGGAAGAATGTTGGGGCGGCTGTCTGCAAGTCTGACAAGACTACGTGCCGAAACCGGTGAGAATTCCACAGCATTGACCACCCCCTCCGTCCCCACGATATCAGAAACATGGCTGACTGTTGTTCCGGACGCCGCTCCGAGATACAAGACTCGCGACCCCGGCTGAATTGGCATGTTCTTTAGGCCGTTCCTTATCGCAGCTGCAAGCTTGGATCTTCTTGGCATCCAGAGCCTATAGTCTTCATCGCCAATTGTTACAACCTTCTCCCCATAGACGCTCTGCCCTCTCACGATGCTGCGTGTTGCCAGCGAACGCCTGTCGCCGTCACCAATAGCGAAAACGCCGGGAAACGCCGTTCTCTTAACGCTCATCGTCGACGCCTCCTTCTCTTCTTCGTGGTCCTCTGGGCCCCACTATCCCTTTGTCGCCTCCTCTGAGGGCGAGTCGGAGGTGGCTCGGGACTCTGGCGTCTAATCTCCTCAACTCTCCTCTCCAAGTCATTCCTCAGAGAGTCTCCCATACTTCGTCCCGAAAATGCATCGACCCTTGCGGCGATGGCCAGTTTTGCCGCGAGAGCCCGTGCTATCTTCCCCCTCTGCCAGTAGGGGGCAGTACGCAGCAGAGGAACTTGAAAGATGACACCATGCTTGGGAGGTGCTGTGCCAGTCCTAAGGCTTCGAAAGAGCGCTTTCTCCGCTCCCAAAACCTGTATAGTGCTCGAAGGCTTTCTAGCAAGTTCCATTAACGAGCCAGCCATACTAATCAGGCGTGCTCCGATGAGCGGCCCTACAAGAGCCGTGATATTCGGCGCCACTGCCACCATCGCTTCAGATATGTACTTCTCAATCTCTCGTCGCCTGTCAGCAAGCTCTCTTATTGCCGATGCCAGGTCTGCCATCGGAGCCAAATTTGCAGGTAATGAACCCTCCACTGCTGGGAGAAACATCTCGGTGAGTTCCTGCGCAAGTTGGGTGGGAATGCCCGCGCCTGTGAGTTCGTCCATCGAGAACTTCCCCTGGGCCCACAATGATACTATCACGGCAAGATGCTCATTGTCCTCTATCTTGTTGCTCACAAGTGGGTGATATACAGAGAACCATTCTCGCAGATGCATTCCCAGCATGTTGATTGACTTGTCAAGCTCATCAACTGCATCAATAGCGTGTCGGACTGGAAGATCCGGTACTTGACTGGCATCCGCGATCACTTGCTGGCCAACGAGGAGAGTGACCTGGTGTCTGTAGTGTCGGAGTGCCTGTGGGGACTCAATAAGGCCCTGCTCGACGAGAAGTCTATCAACCATGTTTCGGAAAGTCTTGATGTTTCGGCTGTCAGTTGTAACGGCATCAAGCCCCTGTATGTCTTTGAGGGCCCTTGCTATCTGGGTGCTCTCGACGGCCACAGTCGTGGTGTGTCTTCGAATGGCTTGACTGAACAGATTTGCGACCTCTTCAGAGATCTCTCCCTGCAGAATGTCGCGGACCAGCCGTGCTCCCAATGACACATCTGGATAGGCAAGTGCGTGACCTACGATTCTGTGGTCCTCATCATGGAGAAAGACTCCGAGTGCATTTGGCACTAGATACAGTGGCATGGATACCAAGTCCTGCCAACATCACTGGTCTACAGTCGAATAAGTGTGACTGAATAACCTGTCTGCAACTCATCAGACACATCATCTTATTATGGTCTGCAGTCCAAGTACGCATCAAGGTGTGAGATTGAGGTTCGAAGGCTACTGGCTTGCATCAGGAATCCTCGGTGTGTCCGCCTCCATTCTACGAAGGGTTGCAGATGCAGGTGCCGACGTCGTGGTGACGAAGTCGATTGGCATCAGGCCCCGAGAGGGTCACCCAGGTCCCATAGTCACGGCATCACATGGTGGTCTTCTAAATGCCGTGGGGCTAACAAATCCCGGAATAGACGCGTTCGCCGACGAAATCCTTCTCTTGCGAGAGTGGAATGTCCCCTTTGTTCTCAGTATCTTCGGATCAACTGTCGACGAGATCGTACGTGTTGCAGTCCGTGGTGTTGAGGCGGGTGCGCCTGCCCTAGAGCTGAACCTCTCATGCCCACATGCTGAGATTAGCCAAATTGCTCACGACCCTGAAACAACGTACGAATACGTTCGCGCCGTGCGAGATGCAGTGGATTGCCCAATACTTGCCAAGTTGAGTCCGAACGCCTCAGACATCGTGGCGGTGGGCTTGGCAGCTGAACGGGCGGGAGCCGACGCAGTTGTCGCAGTCAACACACTCCGTGCTATGCGAATTGACATAGATCTTCAGCAGCCCGTTCTTGGGAACCTTGTTGGAGGGCTATCTGGTCCCCCTGTGTTTCCCGTTGCAGTCCGTTGCGTCTACGATTTGTTCAGCGCGCTCTCGATTCCAATAGTGGGCGTTGGGGGTGTGACGACTTGGAGGGATGCCATTGAGATGCATATGGCTGGCGCAAGCGCGATCCAAGTTGGAACGGCGGTGTTGAAGGGCGTTGAGGTGTTCAGACGTATCAAGAGGGGTGTGCAAAGATATCTTCGTGATAGAGGATTCTCCTCCACCAATGAGATAGTTGGTATCGCTGCGGGGCGTTGACTATGAACATTGAGAAACTCTTGGGATCCCCAAGGTCCACTCTTGTTGAGAAGGTCATTCAAGAGAACAGGCGTGACCGGACTATTCTATTCAGTCGAGATGTCTTCTCTCGAGAACCGAAGCCGGGTCAGTTTGCCATGGTGTGGATACCGGGTGTCGACGAGGTTCCCATGAGCGTGTCGTATTGCGGAGAGGATTTTGCGGGTCTGACAGTTCGTCCTGTGGGACCAGCCACGGAGGCACTTGCTGCTCTCAAGCGCGGGGACTTGATTGGGATACGTGGCCCCTTTGGCAACGGCTTCGTAGCGACTGCTCAGGTACCCCTCATTGTCGGCGGTGGGATTGGTATGGCCCCATTGCGGCTCCTAGTTCACGAATTCGCGAATATGGGGGTCGAATCAGACGTCGTCATTGCTGCACGGAAAAGTGACGAACTACTCTTTGCGGAGGAGCTGCAGAGTCTTGCTCGTAGCGGTGTACGCGTCCACGTGGCCACAGATGACGGATCGATGGGAGTAAAGGGTCTTGCAACTGATGTCGTACAGGAGCTACTTACAGCCCACCATTTCGACATGATATACACCTGTGGTCCCGAGAAGATGATGGTTTCTCTCTGGCGGCTCGCAATGAACAAGGGTATCGACATTGCCGCCTCTCTCGAACGGTACATGAAATGCGGATGTGGCCTCTGTGGAAGCTGTGCTCTCGATCCCACGGGCGACTTGGTGTGCATTCAGGGCCCAGTGTTTACGGGGGAACAGTTGTCACGGATCAAAGAATTCGGAGTATACAGCCGAGATTCCACTGGTGTCAGGATACCTCTGTAGGAAGAATGAGAGTGTGTCCGCCGCTATAATGTTCATGCGGCGGCATTCATGCACGAACGCCGACGGTGCGTCCCCGTATGAACCTCTTGATGTAGTTCCTCTTGTTTCTTATACGGGGAATGGGTGTGTGTCGCTCGCGACCCTGCACCTTTGGGGTCGATTCACGAACCTTTCCTGCCTTTGTGAGTGAACCATGTGAACCTGGCATGATGTCCTACCTCTGTGGTCAATAGAGGTCCCGAACCATGTTCATAAAAAGCTATCCAATAAGCAGTTTAGTGGCCAACTGTTACGAGCAGAACGGCACGGTTCGAGGATTAGGTACGATGCAGGAATCCCCCCAAGACTATGAGCTTCACCGGGCTATCATTGAGGCACTCCTGTCTGCAGAGGAGCCGCTCGATAAACAGGCAATCAATCGTATCAAGAACAGAGTATGCGCAAGATTCCGGAGGGCTGACATTCCCACAAACGCCGACCTTTTGGAGTATGCAGTGCCTGAGGAGCTGGAGATATTGCGGCCCCTGTTGAGAAAGAGGCCGGTTCGAACTGTTTCGGGTGTTGCAGTTGTTGCCGTCATGACAAGTCCGCAACCCTGCCCTCACGGTAAGTGTGCCTACTGTCCGGGCGGTCCGGATCTTGGTGTACCGCAAAGTTATACCGGCTATGAGCCAGCCACTATGCGGGGCATCCAGAACGACTTTGATCCATATCGTCAGGTGACAAAGCGTCTGGCACAACTGAGAGCGATTGGGCACTCGGTCCAGAAGGTGGAATTGATTGTCATGGGCGGGGACTGGTGCTCGAAGGATCGAAAATACCGGGAGTGGTTTGTGAAGCGTTGTTTCGATGCGATGAATGGTATTTCCAGTGGATGCCTAGAGGATGCGAAGAAGATCAACGAAACCGCCTCCGTCCGCAACATTGGCACGACATTTGAAACACGCCCCGACTGGGTGACTCCTGAAACCATCGATGAGATGTTGAAGATGGGTGCCACACGTGTCGAGATTGGGGTTCAGACTCTCTCGGATGACATTCTCAGGTTGGTCAATCGTGGTCACGGTGTTTCAGCGACTGTGGAGGCCACGAGGTTGCTTCGTGACAGTGGTCTGAAAGTCTGTTACCACATCATGCCGGGGCTTCCAGGATCCTCTCTCCAGCAAGACCTCAGGGCATTCGAGCAGATGTTTTCAGACTCACGGTTCCGACCTGACATGTTGAAAATATATCCCACACTTGTGGTGAAAAACACGCGGCTCTACGAATGGTGGAAGAATGGGGAGTATACACCCTATACGAATGACGAGATTGTGTCATTGGTGGCAGAGGCTGTGAGCAAGATGCCGGAATATGTTCGCATCCAGAGGATGCAACGTGATATTCCCCTCCACCAGATTGAGGCCGGCCTTACTAGGGGTAACCTCAGAGAACTTGTCCATGCGGAGTTGCGTTCAAGAGGCCTTCGGAATCCCACAATTCGGTTTCGTGAGGTCGGGCATTTCGAGATGCGATCTGGGCGCCGTGCCGACCCAGAAACCATCACTCTCATACGGCGGGACTACCGTGCATCTGGAGGCATCGAGGTGTTCCTGTCGCTTGAGGATCCAATCGACGATGTTCTCTTCGGGTTTCTGCGTCTTCGTCTTCCCAGTGAACATGCGCATCGTCCGGAGGTAACATCTGAGCCGTGCATGATAATTCGTGAGCTGAGAGTGTATGGTCCAGTTGTCAACATTGGTGAGCATGATCCAAAAGCATGGCAGCACCTTGGTCTTGGGGAGCGTCTTCTCCGAGCCGCGGAACAGATTGCGGGGGAGGAGTTCGGCATCAAGAGATTGTTGGTGCTAAGCGGCATCGGTGTCAAGGAGTACTATCGCTCCTTGGGATATAGGGACATGGGTCCATTTCTTGTTAAGTCGCTGTAACAGTGATAATCAATATGAGAATAGAGTAATGGAGTGGCGCCGAGGAGGAGATTTGAACTCCTGCGTGCAGAGCACACTGGTTTTCAAGACCAGCGCCGTAGTCCAGGCTTGGCTACCTCGGCCCTTGTAATCACTCGGCAGAACGAGTGACACAGTTTCACCCCTTGAGAACCGCTTTTAAGCTTCATGGAGCGAATACACCGAACGGGATGTGCGGTGAAGAAGGACGACAGCCGTGGTTTTCGGTATCATGAACATACGGCAGACATCACAATTGAGTGCTGGGCTGCCACCCTTGAGGAGGCATTCGAGGAGGCCGCGTTGGCGGCATTTGAGGTGATTGTCGATACTACAACGGTCGAACCTCGCGACCGTATGACGGTGGCAGTTGAAGGAATTGACTTGGAGGAACTACTGGTCGAGTGGATTGGACAGCTTATTGCAATGATAGACCTCAATAACCAGTTCTACTCCAAGTTCAAGGTCCGGTCGATAGTGGAGGGCGAGCCGTGGCGCCTCGAGGCAGAGGTCTGGGGTGAAACCATTGACTATCAGAAGCATGACATTCACACTGAGGTGAAGGCCATGACTTACGCCGACTTGAAGATTGAACGCTCACCCGAGAGGACTACTCTCTGGTTCACTCTTGACCTCTAGGAGAGAGGATATTGACGCTCGAGGTCGCCATCCCAGACACCTCTCTGACAAATGTTCCTGGGCTCCGCGAGAAGACCATGAAAGCGGGGCTGATCGCTCGTGCCCTCGCCATATTTCGTGTGGATCGCGTCATCGTGTACAAGACTGGTCGCCTCACGTCCGGGCAGAGGCGAGATGCTGAACTACTGCTAAGAATCCTCCAGTACATGGACACCCCACAGTACCTGCGTCGTCGCGTCTTTTCGAGATCACCTCTCATGCGATTCGTTGGGCTGTTGCCTCCTCTCCGCACTCGCAGTCATCCTCTCAAGATCTCTGTGGCCGAGCTAAGGCCCGGTGATGTGCGTTGGGGCCTGCAGATTCGTCCGGGAAAGGTGGACATCGGACTTAACGAACTGATTGACCATAGAGGCGAGATTGATTCACATGCTCCCGTGCTCTTCCGCGTCGTATCCGTTAAGCCAACGGTAAGACTTGAGCCGGTTGGGCGCTTGGATGTGGAACGGTACTTTGGTTACGAAACCACACATGTCGATGACTTGGCTGCATTGCTCAGAGAGTCCAGTGCGAAGGCTCGTATAGCTTTCTCTCGATACGGCCAACCGTTCCGCGCTGTTGAGTCTGAGATCATGTCAACAGTCACATCATCAAGACATGTGGTGGCTCTGTTTGGGGGGCCTCGCCATGGCCTCTCGGATATCATGGCGCCAGGTTGCTTAGACATCAAGGATGAGATTGATCTCTGGGTCAATACGATTCCCAATCAAGGCACCGAAACTGTTCGACTTGAAGAGGCATTGCTGATTAGTCTAGGTCTGCTCAACAATCTGGTCGGATCTATGATTACGCGTACCGGCTTCTATTGACCGTCGGCTCCTTTGGTAAGAAGGCAACTTTAAAAAGCAGACCTCTGGCTTGTCGCCAACAGTAGTACGAATAGCCCAGTCCATAGGCCATTCGATACGGGTACCAGAGTGGTGTTACAGATGGCACACAGAAAGAAACACGCACCAAAGCGCGGCAGCTTGGCATACTTGCCAAGAGGTCGGGCATCCAAGTTCGTACCCCGTATCAAGAATTGGCCTGAGTATGACGGCTCGGCTGCAAAACTACTTGGCTTTATCGGCTACAAGGCCGGCATGACACACGCGGTGGTGACGGTTGACAATCCCAACAGCCCCTTCAAGGGCCAAGAAACTGTGATTCCTGTGACCGTAATCGACACACCACCGGTGCGTCCATTCTCTATCAGGGGCTACGAGGCCACACCCTACGGTCTCAGGCTCGTCACTGAGGTTCTTGCTGAATCTTTGTCCGATGACCTTCGCAGGACGATGCCTCTGCCCAAGGAGTACGATTATGAGGCCAAGATGTCAGAGTTCGAGGAGAAGCTCGACTCACTTGCAGAGATTCGCATGCTTGTTCATACTCAGCCAAGACTTGCCGGGGTGCCAAAGAAGAAGCCGGACGTGACTGAGTACAAGATTGGCGCGCCCAGTGTCACTGAGGCGTTTGAGTATGCAAGAGGCATCCTCGGAACCGATCTCCGAGTCGCTGACATCTTGGAAGAGGGAATGCTGGTTGATGCCGTTGCTGTGACGAAGGGCCACGGTTTTCAGGGCCCTGTCCGCAGATGGGGTGTCAGGATTCTCCAACACAAGTCACGAAAGACGAAGCGTGGCGTGGGTTGCATTGGCCCATGGAGTCCAACCAATATCCGGTACACCGTGCCACGCCCCGGACAGACAGGTTTTCACACACGTGTGAGTTACAACCACGCTGTCGTGAAGATGGGGGAGCGCGGTGAGGAGATTACACCTGCGGGCGGCTTTGTGCACTATGGCATAATCCGCGGTGACTATGTGATGGTCAAAGGCTCGATTCCGGGTCCAATCAAGCGCCCCATCCGCCTGAGGCATGCGATTCGCCCGAAGAAGGGCCACACGGTCCAGCCGATGCAGGTGAGTTACATCAGCACCTCATCGAAGCAGTAGTGGGAGGATGAAGGTCAATGGTCAAGACGAAGACATATTCGCTGAAGGGGAAGGCCGGGGCGGCAATCGACCTGCCCACGCATTTTGACACACCCTATCGCCCAGACCTCATCAAGAGGGCAGTACTGGCTCTCCAGTCCCGTAGGTATCAACCACATGGCGTCGATGAGATGGCTGGTAAGCGTACGACTGCTGAGAGCTGGCAGACCGGCCATGGCAGATCCCGAGTGCCCCGTGTAAAGGGCGGTGGGACCTCGGCAGCCAACAGGGGCGCCTTTGCTCCCGGCACAGTCGGTGGAAGGGTTGCCCACCCACCTGAGGCACGAAAGGTTCTGATAGAGCGGATTAACAAGAAGGAACGAAGACTGGCAATTCGCTCAGCCATTGCTGCAACTGCGAACAGAGAGCGGGTGGCTCGACGCGGTCACAAGGTTGACTCAGTTCCAAGCATTCCTCTCGTTGTGGATGACAAGCTGGAAACCCTGAGTTCTACAAGGGAAGTGCGCGAGTTCATCAACGCACTAGGCTTGGGCGATGACTTGGAACGTGCTATTCGGGGCAGAGGGATTCGTGCCGGAAAGGGCAAGATGCGTGGCCGAAAGATGAAGACCCCCAAGTCATTCCTGATTGTCGTAGGGGAGGACCGCGGCATCAGTATGGGTGCACGAAACCTGCCCGGCGTAGATGTGGTAGAGGTTCACGGCCTGAACGCGGAGCTACTGGCACCGGGGACGCATCCGGGGCGGCTCGTTGTGTGGACCAAGTCTGCCATCGAGCGGCTGGAGAAGGAGCGCCTGTTCTTGTGAGGTGAAATGTGATGAGAGATCCGAATCTAATCGTTCTTGGACCTGTTGTCACTGAGGCCAGCCTCGACGCGGTGGACAACGAGAACAAGCTCACATTCTTCGTCGCCCGTGATGCGAACAAGAACACTATCAAGTGGGCCGTGGAAACGCTCTACGATGTGGTGGTGGAGAAAGTCAATACTCTCATCCTTCCAGATGGGAGAAAGAAGGCGTTTGTGCGACTGGCACCGGAATACAGTGCCGCTGATGTCGCGACCCAGCTGGGCATATTCTAAGGAGGTGCAGGAATGGGCAGAAGAATTCTAGTTCAGAGAAAGGGGCGCGGAACCACCCAGTGGCGCAACCGCAGCCATTTGCGAATCGCCCCCGTCAGGCACCCCAAGTGGGCACCCGACAAGACCTATGTCGGCAAGGTGGTCGCCCTGTATCATGAGCCCGGTCGAGGTGCGCCTCTGGCTGAGATTAAGTACGAGGGCGAGAAGAAACTGCACTATATGGTCGCTCCCGAGGGCATTCAGGTGGGTCAGACAGTTGAGTGCGGTCCCGACGCTGCGCTCGCCAACGGCAACACCCTCATGTTGGAACACATTCCCGAGGGTACCCCGATTTTCAATATTGAGGGTTCTCCTGGCGATGGCGGGAAGTTTGTTCGGGCCTCAGGTCTGGCGGCGACAATAGTTTCGATTGACAAGTCAAAGGCTATTGTGAGGCTACCCAGCGGTCGTCAGAAGGCCTTCAGCCCGCGCTGCAGGGCTACAATCGGAATTGTGGCCGGAGGAGGTCGACCCGAGAAGCCGTTCTTGAAGGCAGGTGCGGTCTGGCATCATACCCGCCCGAAGGCCCGAAAATGGCCTGTGGTCCGTGGTACTGCTATGAACGCATGTTCTCACCCGCACGGCGGTGGTTCTCATCAGTCGCCTGGCCGACCCACGACAGTGAGCCGCCATGCGCCACCTGGCCGCAAGGTCGGAAACATTGCAGCCCGCCGAACTGGCAGAAAGACCAGGTAGGCAAAGTAATCAAGAAGAGAACTTTCGTTCTCTTCCTCCTCTCTCTTTTCCCTGCTCTAGTTACGCCACATCCCTCAACACATCTGTCTGGAATCACAGCACGGTGGTATTACACACGTCCAAATGGTGCATCGGATAAGTTCTGTTCGAGGACTTCCAATGCGTCTGATTGCTGTACATCTGCCTGAGAAGATAGTGGACGACATCGAGCGTCTCGTGCGTGAAGGGCACTACCCGAACCGCTCGGAAACGATTAGGATTGCCATTCGCGATCTTCTCAAGAGGGAGCTCTGGGAGCGCAGCGGACTTGAAACGGTGAAGATTGGTGAGGGCAAAGCACCATGAGGTCTTTCATAGAGTCAGCCAGAGAACACAGCAGACTTGAACGTTCATCGACGACAACACGAGATGTTGGGCAGGCAAGGATAGTTGTCGTGGGCTGCGGTGGCGGCGGAAACAACACGATTCGCAGGCTCATGACTATAGGCGTTCAAGGTGCGGAGTGTATCGCAATCAATACTGATCGTCAGCATCTTGCTGTCACACCTGCCCACAGAAAACTCCTGATTGGTGAGCGGATAACACGAGGTCTTGGTGCTGGTGGGTACCCGCATGTTGGTCAAGCCGCTGCTGAGGAGTCCGCCCAGCAGATTGCAGAGATGATCAGAGATGCTGACCTTGTGTTCATTGCATGTGGAATGGGTGGTGGCACTGGCACGGGAAGCGCGCCAATCGTCGCCGAGATTGCCAAGAAGAATGATGCCATAGTCGTGGGCGTAGTGACAATGCCCTTCAATCTTGAACGTACACGCATTGACAAGGCGAAGGCTGGTCTTGCGAAACTGCAGGAGTATGCTGACACGGTCGTGGTAATTGACAATCAGAAGCTAATGGAACTTGTCCCAGACCTTCCACTCGAGGAGGCCTTCGGAATCGCTGATGAGGTACTCGCGGGAATGGTCAAGGGCATCACCGAAACAATCACCCTCCCTAGCCTGATCAATCTCGATTATGCTGATGTACGATCAATCATTTGTAACGGTGGTGTCGCTCTTGTAGGCGTGGGTGAGGCCTCGGGCGAGAACCGTGCAGAAGAGGCAATAAGAAATGCTCTTGAGAGCCCTCTGCTTGAGGTGGAATGGGCAGGAGCCACTGGCGCACTAATCCATATCACAGGCGGCCCCGACATGTCCCTTGCGGAGGCGAATCGCGTCGGTGAGCTTGTTTCCGAGAAGATGAGTTCCGACGCTCAAGTGATATGGGGGGCACGGGTGGACCCGCGGCTGAGTGGCGTTCTTCGTGTAATGCTGATTCTGACCGGGGTGAAGAGCCCTCAGCTCTTGCCGCGATCGAAGGATGACAAGAAGGCATCTGTTACCCCTGGTCGTAGGAGATTGAGTGAGCTTGGCCTATTGACCGGTACAAGTAGTTCCGCGGGCGCGCTCGACCCGCGGAAGATTCGTGCAGATCTGCGGAGCATTGGAAAGTTTCCAATGAGTTCTCGCCGTTCGTGGGAGGACAGGCTTCTTCCGATACCACGTGCCCCTCGTCCCTCGACATCAGGAGCTAGAGAGGATTCTCCGAAGCGTAGCTTGGACGAGCTAGGCATCCGGCGTCTGATAGAGTGAACGCTTAGCTAGAAGGTGTGCGTACTCGTCAGCCATTGTGCAGTTGGGTTGTCGCAGCAACACGCCTACTATCGACTGTCCTTCTAGAACTCAGGTGTGCTCAATCACTCGTATCCATGTCACTCGAGTCCGTGCTGCTCCATCCATTCTCTCGCGATGGCAGCGACACGCTCGTATAGAGGTCCCGAGCCATCTACACCCTCTGGGGTCACGCGAATCTTATTCATGACAACTATTACTCCCGTATCGGGGAAGTATCTGACCCCACCCGGCGGGAAGACCTTCTCAAGCTCTTTTGCAAGGCCCTCCAGACTGATCTCCTTCTCGGTCACCGAGAATGAAACGATGCTGCTGCCGTAGATGAAGATACGAGGAATCCGGGTATCATCGTCGGTGGTCACATCTGCAAGGACCACAGTCAGGGTGTTCTGATCTACACCCTTCAACGTACCAGTATAGCTCTTTCCCGTGTTGGTCACGACACTAACGGTGGCACCAATCACGGATGCAATCTCTCTATTGAACGCTCTTGTTGCTGCGACTTCCGACATCCATATTCACCACTAAGATAACTGTGACTGCGGCACGCCCGCCGTTGGCAGTCTTAAAAGGATAGCCATGCAGCTTGTGCGTGCTGTCCTCATTCTGATGAATTGAACTTGCACTTTAAGATGTTGCCGCCTGAGAACAGTTAATAACACACTCCATACTGCGTGCAGGCCGACACAGTGAGGTGTGCCCTTGATAGACACCGACGTTCACTTCTCCAGACATTATCTACGTGAGGAGGCCCTTCCCACTCCGTTTTGTCCCGGTTGCGGCAATGGCATTATCACTAATGCATTCCTAAAGGCAGTTCGCGATCTTGGTCACAAGGATCTCAGCGGCTTCGCGTTTGTTTCAGGCATTGGCTGTGGCGCGTGGATTCCCTCCCCTCATTTCAAGGCTGACACACTTCACACAACTCATGGCCGGGCAATCGCGTTTGCCACGGGCCTGAAGCTCGCGCGACCCGAGCTTGAAGTCGTTGTGATAAGTGGTGATGGCGACCTTGCAGCGATTGGCGGGAACCATCTGATTCATGCGGCCCGCAGGAATGTGGACATGACGGTAATCTGTTCTACAAACTTCATCTACGGGATGACTGGCGGGCAGGTGGCTCCCACGACCTTCACCGGTGATAGAACCACCACATCACCGTACGGCAATCCCGAGAGGCCGTTCGATCTCGCAAGACTTGTGGCTGCCGCGGGTGCTAACTATGTTGCACGCTGGACCACGGCACATCCTATCCAAGCATCACGAGCAATCAAGAAGGCACTTCAACGCAAGGGCTTCTCATTCGTGGAGATACTGAGCCAGTGCCCCACTGCCTACGGTCGGCGGACTGGTGCCGGATCTGCACCTGAGATGCTGAAATGGTTCAAGAAACTGCCCGTGCGCAAGAGAGGTGCCACAGTCGAACAGGCGGTCCCGACAAAACTTGGCCAAGATCTGGGGGAGTTTGCTGACCGTGAGGACCCAAGCCTGTTGGAGGCACTGGGTCGGCTCCCGAGATGAGGTGACATCGATGCGAACAGAGGTTAGAATCGCAGGAACAGGAGGGATGGGTGTCGTGCTTGCAGGCGTGGTACTAGGTCACGCTGCAGTGGTGTATGGCGGCATGGATGCAGTGCAAACGCAGAGTTATGGCTCGGAGGCACGTGGCACAGCAGCCAAGAGCGAGGTGATAATCAGCGATGAAACCATCCGCTACCCGAAGGTCATCAAGGCTGACTATAGTATCTTCATGTCACAGAAGGCGCTCGACATGTACCTCTCCGGTGCGAAGGACGGCAGCGTGATAATCATAGACCCAGACCTCGTCCAGAGCGATGTTCCAGGTAACTTCGAAGTTATTTCTGTCCCCGCCATGCGTACCGCCGATGAACTAGGTGCACGAATGACTTCCAACATGATCATGCTTGGTGCACTTGCTAAGAAGTCTGGAATAATCACACTGGATGCACTTGAAGCCGCGCTGCGTGACCTTGTTCCTGAGAAGACCATTGAGATGAATACTCGGGGTCTGCACGCAGGTGCAAGGTTGGTCTAGCCTCCGTGCACGAGTGGGAGTATTTCTACCGTATCACCATCTCGGACGGTAGCATCAAGTCCTCCCAGAAGTGCACTATCAATACCATTCACAAGTACTAAGGCCTCACGTTCGATGTCCCCGGGATTCGACCAGTGCTCTCTCACCTGCTGATGCGACTCAATGGCTCGCAAGAGGACCCCTCCCAGCCTCATTTCGCCCTCTGCATCCACCTCGATGATTGGTTGTTCCATACTAATGGCGAGTGGCCCTCTGAACTTGACTCTCACAGTCATCCTTGAACCTCCTGGATGCTCTCTTCATGTATCTTCGAGATTATTAGCTGCACGACTCCAGCGAGTGTTTCAATACTTCCACGTTGAGTGCTCCTGCTTTATGGCCCGCTTGAGATGTGATGTTTACCAGTGTGATCTCCGCCGGACTGAACAACAATGGGTCCACCTTGTAGAAGTCGAATCCTTTCAACTTGAACAGGTCATAGAAGGGCAATCCGTACTGTTCTGATGCGGATGCCGGACACTTCTTCACGAGCTCTGCCAAATTGTCGGTTTCGTCGGGCAGAACTGAGAGCACAACCCTTCCTCCGTACAGAATGCAGTCGTTCGTCACACCCATTGCCCGCATGTCATTCTTCGCCACCGGTGCCACCGGTGCCACTCCCTGCCCACTTCGTATCTTGGACGGTGAGAATCCCAAGACGTGAAGCTTGTGGACTGCTACCTCAACGATTCGCGATGCGATTTGAACTGACCCTGCGATACTTGCAGTAGGGACAACAACACAATAGAGGTCTGAAGCTGAGATTCCGCACTTCTCTGCTATTGTCCCTGTGACGGCTTCAGATGGTATCATTGACGTTTCCAAGACAATCACCCCCCTCTCGTACGTGTCCTCGTAATCAAGCTCTTCAAACAACCTGCTCTCCACGCGGGCCAGTGCTCTTGCGGGGCCCGAAGCCATTGCAGAGAAGTCGTCGACCTTGAGTGACCAGCCTGCATATTGCGATCCAAGCGTCGCGATTGCCGGATTACGGGTGCTCACGACCACTGCTGGCAATGTTAGATCCTCGACATGCATCTCTGTCAGTCTGACCACGCCAAGTCCGCCAAGACAGACCTCCCCAACCAACCGACCCAGCTCCATTGATCCCTCGCACTCTACGCCAGCGTCAATGATGGTTGTTCCGTTGGCAAGCTCTCTAACGACACAGCCCAGACGCTCGCTCCTGTCGATGATGTCCTCCACGATTCCCATGGCCTGCCTGTTGACGCTGATGCTGTCCATCATCAGTCCTCCATTGTGACAAGGTGCTCATTGTCTTCGGCCCATGCGTATATCTCAGCGTAAGGATGATCCTCTGCAAAGTCGCCTTGTAGCTTTATCCACTTGGCGGAAGGATTCGGCAGCTCGAGGAAGTCTGGCCTGCGCGACGTGAGGTAGCGGAGATAGTATCCCACGAACTCCCGCTCAGCAGTCCCGCTGTATCTGAACGTTGGCAGTACAGAGCCCAGCCGGCCCAGTACTATCATCATTCCCCTCACAGCCTCAACTCCAGCACGAGGCCCCATCTCTCCACAGACAATGATGGTCCCACCTTGCATTCTCGCTGCCGCAAGTTCGCCCACGTCACCTCGGACGGCTATGAAGCCCTTGCGCATGTGAGATGCCATCTCCCGACCAGCATCCCCTGCCACGTATACGCGCCCGCCTTTCATTCCTTCTATACTTCCTCTCAGGCCTGCACAAAGGTAGTCGCCAGCATTGCCCTCAATCTGGATGTTTCCACCTCTCATCTCAGCGGCCGCCCACGAACCGACAGACCCCATCACACGGATTCTTCCACCCCTCATCTCTGCCCCAAGATACATACCTACATCACCATGGATAACTATTCTCCCTCCCGTCATCCCTCGGCCAATCATCTTCACGTTTCTCAAGTCGCCTTCAATCTCTATGGCGGTGTCTGTGAGATGAGCCCCTGCCCTTCCTCTCACCTCGAAGAACTCGGAGAGAGGGTATGTCCTGTTACCCTGATACACTGGGAGCTGCTCTATCTCGGTGATGGTTCTGCCTGCAAAGGCATCAGGTCTGATCACCTCTGCCTCAATGGGGATGTCAGGTTTCTCCATCAACATGAGGCGGACGGTCATGTTATGCTCCTCTTGCCACCACGAGGCACCCCATTGTCTGATAAAGCCTCTGACCTCTGATGACAACGATGAAAAGGTGGAGCCTCCACACTCTGTTCGGAGGAATCCACATGCGAATCAACGACGTGCCCATCGACGACACATTCGCAGAGGCCTTCTCTATGCACATGAACCGGACAATCATCACGGCCTGTGACGAGGAGTGGGCACGCGTCACGGCTCAAGAGGCCACGGGATTCGGCACATCGATAATCATGTCGCCTGCTGAGGCTGGCATCGAGTCTGTCCTCACACCGGAAGAAACCCCGGACGGTCGTCCCGGTGCCAGGGTGATATTTGCAACCGCGAAGAAGAGTGCACTGGAAGAACAGCTACTCGCGCGGATAAGCCAGTGTGTCCTCACAAGCCCCACAGCCTGTGCATACGATGACACTCCCAATCCCAAGGAAACATACCCTGTCGGGAGGAAGATTGCCATGTTCGGCGATGGCTTCCAAGTCAAGAAGGGCCCCATCGGCGGACGAATACTCTGGCTTGTCCCGCGCATGAGCGGTACATTCGTCATCCAGGAGAACTTCGGGCGCACGAAGGGTGTCGCTGGCGGCAACATAATCTACTTCTGTCGCGACTCGGCCGTCGGCATGACCAGCGGGCGGGCCGCTGTGGCCGCTATTGAGCATGTGGAGGGTGCCTACACGCCGTTCCCAGGTGGCCTCGTTGGCTCAGGTTCCAAGCCCTCCTCACAGTATAAGGGGCTCTTGGCCTCCACCAATGAGCGCTACTGTCCCACAATTCGCACACTCGTTCCCGAAACCGAGGTGCCCCGCGACTGCAACTTCGTCATGGAGATTGTCATCAACGGCCTCTCTGAGGACGCTGTCCGCGTTGCCATGCGCACCGCCATCGAAACGGTCTGCCAGTATCCCGGTATCCTGCGCATCACCGCTGGTAACTTCGGCGGCACACTTGGCAAGTACAGAATTCCCCTCCACGAACTGTTCTAAGCACAACAGATCTTGCACAGTTCATGACTGTTGAGTGCAGGTTGGGCGATATTGGGCACGAGGTCTGTGTCCGCCCAACAACAGCACTGGGAATGTTGAGAGATGGCCAAGTGTGGTTGCTCAGGTTTCATCCATACAGCCCGAATCCGACTATCTATGATCCTATAATCTTCCAGCGAGAGAATGTCCAAGTTCTCAGCTGCTGTTCACGCCCGTCTGAGAATGAGATGGAGCCCCAGGCGGGATTTGAACCCGCGGCCTCCTCCTTACCAAGGAGGCGATCTGACCGGGCTAAGCTACTGGGGCATCGCTGGGGCCTCTCGTTCGAGCTGGAGATAAAGCTTTCTGACCGTACAGGTCATGGCCTTCGTATCGCCATTCGATTATGTGTCATCATCATTATCGTCCTGCAGGTCGGACCATCTCTCCGTCGAGGTTTCCCGCATGACGAGCGTATCAGAGGCTGTCGTACAGGCGATCTCCTTGAGGTTCTCGGTGAGGCGGAGGCGGGAGAGAGAGCGAAAGACAAGGTAGCCGCCCACAATGACAAGGACAACTACACCAACCGCAAGGCCAACCACGAACGGTAAGACCTCAGTCACATCGTAGTATCTGGATGTTGCAATGAGAATGGTAACTAGGGACATAGGTACCGTAAGCACGCCAATCCCGGTTCTGAGCTCTGCAAGGTAGGTACGCTTCTCAGCCTCAATCGTCCGTATGAGTGCAAGAGTGGTCCTGATGTCTGATGTCGACCTTGCCAGTTCCAGTTCAAACCTATGTCGTTCGGTCAAT
>Ga0164318_10000141_pt1 | contig 43532 bp, 40 predicted proteins | sample GuaBasSedimGuay9_FD_113734 | JGI IMG/M metagenome (GOLD analysis project Ga0164318, IMG submission 113734) | Subseafloor sediment microbial communities from Guaymas Basin, Gulf of California, Mexico - Guay9, Core 4571-4, 0-3 cm | ecosystem: Environmental > Aquatic > Marine > Hydrothermal vents... | reverse complement strand
AGTAAACCCGGCTCAGGGAACATTCAACATCAACATCCAGACTGCGTCTGCAGAAAATATCGAGTTACGTATCTACGACTCTGCCGGTCGTCTGGCCGCTTCAGTAGATTCAGAGGGATCCTGCTCTGTTGTCGTGGATGCCGGTTCAATGGCAACTGGTATCTATACGGTTGTGGCCGGGTCAGGCACAGAAGTATCAACATGCAGAATCGTTCTTACCCGCTGATACAGAGACATATGTAAAATAGGGGGCAGCCATGCGGCTGCCCTCTGCTGTAGGCGATTCTGCTTATTGCACCATGAACAGCTGCTGGTATCCGAGTTCCGGATCGTCCTCCCAGGCCAGAATACCGCCTGAATTCATGGAGAAGTGCCAGGTCCAGCCCGATTCCGGGAAAATTTTGTGACCGATAAGAGTACCTTCCATGTCGAAAACATCGAAAAAGGGCTGTTCCTGAGTTCCCCGCAGTACCCAGATATTGCCGTCCGGTCCCACGTAAACACCAACAACCATGTCTCTGTAGGGTTCCGGAGTGAATTCGCTCATGCCCTGGGCACCCATCTGTGCGAAATAGCCCTCCATGTAGGCTTTCTCTTCTGCTATTTCCCCTTCGGTTTTGGCGACCTGTTCAAGGGGCATTGTTATGGTAAAGGCTTCTGAACCGTCGGGGTTGTAGGCGTGAACTGTGTAGTTGTCCGATTCCTTCAGAGAGAAAAGTATGATATCGCTGTTTCCCCCCATGGCTACGCCAAGGAAGAAGTCGTTGATCAGACTGGAGCTGTTGGATATCAGGTCACTCATGGTTAACTCCATAGAATCTCTCCACAGAACAGTGTCGTATTCTTCTTCTCCGCGGGAAAAAAGAGCTATCGTTCTGAACATAATGAAACTGCCTTCTCCAGCCTCTTCAAAATCCGGTTTGTAGGAGGCAAAAACACTGTCGGAAACGGCTACACTCTGCATAGGGGGATTCTGCGGCCACAGAGGGATCTCTTCAAGGTAGTTCAGAGAATCATCGAAAACAACAAAGCCCTGCTTCATCATGTTGAGAGCAAATACATTCCCGCCCATCTGAAAGAACTCAAGGGTGACAAAAGAGAGCTCTCCAGGGCCGCTGCCCTGTCTGGAGATCTGTCTTATGTAGTCACCATCTGGAGTGTATTCCTTGAAGCAGGCTGCTCCGTTGTCCAGCAGAAGAATGTTACCGGAACCTTCGCGGTACTCTGCGTCTGCAATGATACCGAATGTGCTGGTGGAGTCCCCCAGTTCCTCGCCGATGTATCCTGTTATTTCAAGGGTATCAACTGGAAAAGAAGGTGCGTTTGCCTGTTCGGCTGCTGGCTCCTGATTTGCTCCGCAGGAAGCAAGAAACAATATCGAGAAGACCAGCATTATTGACAGCTTCATTTTTGCTCCTTTCTAGTGGGTTTCCCGGTGTAAGTTACCGCGGTAACAGCAGAATGTCAAAAAATCACCGGAAACACTATATTGTCTGCAACAGGGAAAGGAGCCTTCTGCATGAAAATATCAGTGCTTGGCTGTGGAAGATGGGGTAGTTTCCACCTGTGGTACGCAGCTGAACAGGGGTATCGGGTAACAGGCTGGGAACCGGCGGACAGCACCAACTTTGCTCTGCTTGTGAAAAACAGGGCAAACCCCTACCTCAGCCTCCCAGATTCGGTGAAATTGACAACAGATCTGGAGCAGGCTCTTGATGCCGACCAGATCATTATTTCGGTACCTGCCCAGCTGTTCAGGGGGCTTGCATCGCGGCTTTCAGGATACGACCTTTCTGCCATCGATGTGGTTCTGTGCATGAAGGGGCTTGAGCTGTCTACAGGTAAACGGCTTTCCGTTGTAGCCGAAGAGGAAGGGCTTGAGCCGCGCTCGCTGAGCATCTGGGTCGGTCCCGGCCATCCACAGGATTTTGTAGCAGGGGTGCCCGGCTGTATGCTGATAAGTTCCCTCCACGAGGAGACATCTGTAAGAATTACAGAAAGAATGGGCTCCCCGCTTGTAAGAATGTACCGTTCCACAGACCTGATCGGCTGTGAAATAGGGGCGGCTGCAAAAAATGTGGTCGGTATTGCCGCCGGTATGCTGGACGGTATGAAAATGAGTGGTTTGAAGGGTGCTCTCATGGCCAGAGCTCCCCAGGAAGTGGCCAGACTTGTACAGGCTTCAGGCGGTGACTGGCGAAGTGTTTACGGCCTTTCTCACCTGGGGGATTACGAAGCTACTCTGTTTTCGAAGTTCAGCCGAAACCGGAGTTTCGGAGAGTCCCTTGTAAAGAATGAAAAAATGTCCGGACTGGCCGAAGGAGTACCCACTTCTCACGCCATGCTTTCCCTTGCGGAAAAACTGTCTGTGGAACTTCCGATAACATCCATGGTACGAAGTATTATTGACGGCGAAACAGATCTTAGAACTGCAATAGGGCAGCTTTTCCTGCGCCCCCAGAAAGAAGAATTCAGTGCTTCGCTTGAGTAAACCGGTTTTTTTGTTCCTCCTGCTTCTGACTGCTGCAGCTGCGTACGGTGAGTCCGGGTGCAGATACTTCTGGGTGGTGAGGGACGGTCTGGCCAGCCCCCGGCAGGTAGACAGGCTGCTTGAAAGGGCACAGGCTGCCGGAGCCAACGGGATTCTTGTTCAGGTGGTGGGAAGAGGGGAAGCTTACTATCAGTCGGAGATCCTGCCTCCTGCGAATTTTTCCGGTTTTGAAGACCCGTTTGCCTATATAATTCAGAAAGCAGGCCCCATGGGCATGGAGGTTCACGCATGGATAAACGCATACCTTGTGTGGTCTGCGCCGTGGCTGCCGGAGTCTCCCGATCATGTATACCACAGCCATCCCGAGTGGTTTACCGCTAACAGGAACGGAAGAAGCTCCCGGTCCTACACGAAGGAGGAGGCTGAAGCGGCAGGTCTCGTGGGGGCCACTCTGTCTCCGGCGTACCCGGGAGTGCGAGAGTACATCTCCAGTATTGCAGTGGAACTGGCTGAAAATTACAGCATAGACGGAATACACCTCGATTACATCAGATACCCCAATTCCTCGTTCGGATATGCGTCAGGCGAAGTGGAGCTTTTCCAGATTGCCACTGGCTTTTCACCGGATGAAGCACCGGAGCAGTGGGGAATCTGGAGACAGCAGCAGGTTACAGAAACCGTTGCCACTGTGAGAACCGCCCTTCGATCTGTGGACCCGGGTGTGCTGCTTTCGTGCGCGGTTATGGCCAATCCGTATTCGGCTGCTTCAGAGTTTTCATGCGACTGGCAGAGCTGGCTGGATCTGGGGCTCGTTGATTTTGTATGTCCCATGGCCTACACTTCAGACACTGCCAGGGCTCTTGAGCTGGCATCTTCCACCACATCTGTGTACCCGGAGAAAGTTGTCTACGGAATAGGTGTCTGGAATCAGACTGTAGGTAGCTCCCTTGTGGGTGCTGAAAAAGCTCTGCAGCTGGGTGCAGGAGGGATCTGCGTGTTCAGCCTGAACTCTCTGCCTGAAGGTACCGAACAGATACTGAAAAACGGGTGGGGCGAAGGCTCCTCGCCTGAACACGGAGTTTCACCTGCATACTTCAACACAGTGAGGCTGCCGTGAATCTGGCAGTGCTGGCAAGCGGATCATCAGGTAATGCCGTTGCAGTTGAATACATGGGGCAGATGCTGTTCTTTGATGCGGGTCTCAGCGGAAAGCAGCATCTTCTCCGTCTTGAAAGCTCTGCTCTGCCCAGGGCAGAGGCAGTGGGGTTGTTTGTCAGCCACGAACACAGTGACCATGCGAAGGCAGCAGGTATTCTTGCAAGAAAGTGGAAGATCCCCGTATTCGGAACCAGAGGTACCGTTGAAGGAGCACGGCTTACCGGCCAGAAACTCAAGGGCATAGAGTTTTTTTCCAACGGTGATACAATCCAGATAGGTCATTTTACTATAGAACCGTGGAGTATACCCCATGATGCCCGGGATCCAAGCGGGTTTACCATAACCGCCGGAGGAAGAAAACTGGGTATTGCCACAGATATGGGAGTTTTTACTCCATTGGCGAAAACTATGCTCGAGGGATGCAACGGGCTGGTGTTTGAATTCAATCACGACATCAATATGCTCTGGGACGGTTCGTATCCGTGGCCGCTGAAACAGAGAATCGCTTCAGGGGAGGGGCACCTTTCCAACTGTGACGCTGCAGATGCTCTTGCAGGTATAGTACACAGTGAATTGAACTTTTGTGTGGCGGCACATCTCAGCGAGGAGAACAACACAACTGATCTGGTATTGAAATCGTGCGAACAGGTTGCAGATGGCAGATTCAGAGTATTTACCGGAAAGCCTTACGAGGCTTTGCCATACATTAAAGTATAGGAGGCATTTTGTACAAAGCTGCTGTTCTGATAATGACGATTGCCACCGCTGTTACAGCTGGAACGGTAAATCTGGTTTTTGAGGGGGCTGGTATAACACCCATTGGCGGCTGGGGGGAAAACCTCAGTAACGGTCTTTCAGGCGGTTTGTACGGCAACTGGCTGTTTACGGAGAAACTCAGAGCAGGTCTGGGAATAGATGGAGCAATATTTGCAGATGCCAGCCAGGGCAGTGCCTCCTTTTCCCAGCTGAAACCAATGGCTGATGTCCTGTTCTACTTCCGCCCCGGAGGAACGATTTTCAACCCCGGTCTTTCTGCCGGTTTCGGATACTGCAGGAGCCGCCTTGCTTCCGGAGGAGGGGTTGATCCGGAAAGCTGGGACCTGTTCTGGCGGGCTGGATTGCGGTGGAACTTCAGCCTGGGCGCTCCGTGGAGGGCAGGTCTTGGGCTTGACCTTGAAAGCGTTATGGCGACAGAGAAATCCGGAGACGCCTTCAGATTGACCTTCGGTGTTTCAAGGGAGGTGCAGCTGTGAAAAAGATTGTAATACTTATTTCTGCCGTTTTTTTTGTGCTCTACTCCGCGTGTGAAAGCAACCCCGTTTACTTCAGACTTTCGTCGGATTATTTCCCGGTGTCACCTGCCGGCGCCACATGGGAGTACTCCATTGATGGTGGAGGAAGCAGAATAGTAACCGTCGTGGATCAGACTGTGGTGGGAGAGCGTCCGTGCTGGAGGCTCCAGTCCGGTGCAGACTACACCTACTGGATCAACGAAAAAGGCAGACTGGAAAAATACGAAGATCACACGGTTCTTTTCAACGGGTTTGAAGTGCCTATTTATCAGGCCTGGATAACCATGTTTCAGTGGCCCCTTGCAGATGGAATGACCTTCAGAGATTCTGTAACTGCTCAGGCTGTGAGCCAGGGCGTTACCCTCAGTCACACATGGATACGGAATCAGATTGTCACTGGCCCTGAAGTTTCACCTGACGGTGCATGGAGCAACTGCTACAGAGTGCATCAGGAGGAAATGGTAATAAACTGGATTCAAACTGCAGGTTTTGCTCCGGAAACCACACTGTCTGCAAGAAACATCTGGCTGGCACCTGATGTGGGAATAGTTGTGATGCAGTCTGCCGACAGTCTGATCACCCTTACATCATTTACCGGCGGAGAGGAATAGGGTTTACCCTGCGCTGATGTCACAGGAATTCACTTTTTCCAGAGCTGATGTCTCAACTGTTGTTCGCACAGTGGAGAGGCTGGAAGATATTTCTGTTTCTCCAGACATGCTGGTTGTTGATTCAGAGGTAAAAAGACTGTACGGGAACAGGCTGTCACTGTGCAGCAACATTGTTGAAGTCGTCGGTGGTGAGGCAGGTAAAACTCCTGCCGCTGTGGAAAGACTCTGGCTGGAAATGAGCCGGGCGAAACTTCAGAGGGATTCCAGAGTGGTTGTCGCAGGCGGCGGAACAGTATGCGACCTGGCTGCATTTGCCGCATCCACATGGAAGCGGGGAGTTAACCTGACTCTTGTACCAACCACCCTTCTGTGCATGGTGGATGCATCGCTGGGCGGGAAGACCGCAGTGAATATCGCAGGAGAAAAGAATCAGGCGGGAACGGTGTATCCGGCTTCACAGGTTGTTATATGCCCGGAATTCCTGAATACCCTTCCGCCTGCGGAGACCGCAAACGGCATTGCTGAAGCATTCAAGACAGCAGTAATCGGAAACAGGCAGATCGTTGATTTCCTCAGGGAAAAGGACTATCTGCAGGCGGTTCCAGCCTGTCTGGCGGTAAAAGGAAGAATTGTGTCTGCTGATCTGGAGGAAAAAGGCGAGAGAAGGCTACTTAATCTCGGCCACACCACAGGTCACTGTATAGAGGCTGCCAGCGGTTTTACAGTGGGTCATGGAACTGCCGTTGCCATGGGTATTCCCATTGCGGCGGAAATAGGCGGTGATCACAGCTTTGCCGAAGAACTGAGAGAGGTTGCCCAAAGTCTTGGTATTGAAACAGCAGTTCCCTCTTCCATCACCCTTAAGGAAGTGCTGAAACACCTGGATGGTGATAAAAAAACAACCGGCCGCGGAAGAATCTGGATAGTACCCAGGGGATGGGAGAACTGCGAACAGGTTGTGCTGGACCCTGATTCCGAAAGAAAACTGCTGGAAAAGGTATGGCAGTAAAACCGCCGGAGGAAGGATCTTTCTGGGACCACCTTGAGGAGTTCAGAAGAAGGCTGTTCGTGATGCTTGCGGTGGTTGCGGTTCTCACTGCGGTATCTTTTTCCCTCAGCAGGTACACAACGGGATACATAACTTCCACCTCACCGTGCGACCTGGTGGCTCTGGCTCCTGCAGAGGCAGTTACGGCTCATCTGAGGTTGTCTGTGGCGATTGGAATAATTACCGCGTCTCCTGTTCTTCTTTTTCAGATCTGGAGGTTTGTAGCTCCGGGGCTTTACGAAAAAGAGCGCAAAGGGGTGATTTCAGTTACTGTTGCAGGAACCTTACTGTTTATCGGCGGGGCGGCGTTCGCCTGGTTTGTCATGCGCAGGCCGGCTCTTCTTCTGTTTCAGAGTTTTGAAACGGGAAACATACACGGCACATGGAGTGTTTCCGCCTATCTGGGCTTTATAGGTTCCTTTCTGCTTGTATTCGGTACAGCTTTTCAACTTCCCCTTGCGGTACTGTTTCTAACGAAGACCGGTGTTATACAGCCGCGAACGCTGGGAAAATACCGAAGGCATGTGGTGGTAGGTCTTCTTATCATGGCTGCGATTCTCACACCACCAGACCCTCTTACACAGGTTATGCTGGCTCTCCCGCTGTATATTCTGTTTGAACTGAGTCTTGTCGTTGCCAGAATATCATTCCGGAAGGCAGAGCGTGCTTCTGAATAAACTGCGCCCTCTCATGGAAAAATGCGGAACAGTTGAACTGGTTATACCTGTGCACAACGAGGAAGCCATACTGAAAAGTCAGCTGGAGCCGCTGCTGAACCAGCTGCCGGAAGGTTTCACCGTAACAGTTGTAGAAAACGGTTCAACAGATGCGACAGTTTCCATACTGAGTACAATGAAAGCAGAGGCTGCAAATCTCAGTGTTGTCTCCATTCCAGAACCGAGCTACGGTAATGCTGTAAGACACGGGCTTGAAGGCTCTTCCGCGGATATTCTTATGCTGGACGATCTGGATGTGCTTGATACGAACTTCTGGGTCCAGGGGCTTGCAGTAATGGCAGACGGCTCAACCGACATGGTTCAGGGCTCGAAGGTTCTGGCTGGCAGAAATGACAGACGCCCGTTTCTGCGCAGAATGGCCACCCGTGTGCTAACTTCACTTCTAAGAATTCTACTGGGGTTCAGGGGAACGGATACCCATGGCCCCAAGATAATGAAACGGTCATCTGTGGCGTCCATCTTTCCCCTGTGCGGAAATGAACCTGATCTCTACCCGTCTGAACTCATCATCAGGGCACAGCGCAGGGGGCTTGTGATACAGGAGCTTCCCATCAAACTGGAAGAGATAAGGGAAACACCCCTTGCCCTTCACAGAAGGGTTCCCCGGGCGGTAAGAGATCTGATTCTTCTAAGGATGAAACTTGGCAGAGCTTAGAGGAATCAACTTCCGTCTTTCTTGACGGGTAAACATAAGTTCACTATTGTTCCTCCGGGCAGGATGCCGGAGGTGGTTGTATGCAGGAGCTCGGGGAAAAAATTGAGATGATCTGCCACTTTGCAGGGGGTGGTGTGACCCCGTGCAGGTTCCGCTGGCAGAATCGTGTTTATCACATAGTAAGAGTTTCCTCTTCCTGGGAGAGCAGGCGGGGTACTGTGAAGTATTACCACTATGTGGTTCGCACATCTGCCGACGATGTGTACGAAATTCATCTCAACACCGAAACAATGGGCTGGGTCATAGACTGCGAGTATTCCAATGGAGCCTGACAGGCGGATACTTCATGTAGACATGGATGCCTACTTCGCGTCTGTGGAGCTGCTTGGCAGGGAAGAACTGCAGAACAGGCCTGTTATCGTGGGAGGAGATCCGGGCTTCCGTTCGGTGGTTACATCGTGCAACTACATAGCCAGGAAATACGGTGTACATGCAGGAATGCCCATGACCAGGGCACTTAACCTGATTCCAGGTGCTGTGGTGCTGTCCGGCAGTTTTGCCCGTTACAAAACCTACAGCACCCGTATTCTTAAAGTGCTTCTTTCGTTTACCCCCATGGTGCAGCCGACCAGTATAGACGAGGCGTTCATGGACCTCACTGGAACTTCGGGCGGTATTGTTGAAAAAGCTCTTGAGATACAGAAGGCGGTTTACGAAGCCACATCCCTGTGGTGTACTGTGGGTTGTGGTCCAAACAGGCTTCTTGCAAAAATGGCATCAAATTTCTACAAGCCCAAAGGTGCAGGTTTGCTCATGCCCGACGATATAGTTGACTTTCCTGCAGGTGCAATATGGGGCATAGGCCCAGGTACAGCGGCGAAGCTGGAGATGTTCGGTATAAACACAATTGGGAAACTCCGCAGTCTCAGTCGCGGACTGCTGAAGTCGATCCTGGGCACTGGCGGTGAGGAGATATTCAGGTACGCCAGGGGTATTGATGACCGCCCGGTAAGATTTTTCGGATACACAGAACCTCCTAAATCCATGGGACACGAGCACACATTCACCCGTGATGTCTCTCTGCCCTCAGAGTACATGCCGGCTCTGGCGGCAGTGTGTCAGAAAACTGGTTTCCGTCTGAGAGAGGGTAAATGGCTGGGCAGTGTGGTTACATTGAAATACAGGCTGCGGAACATGAAGAGAGTAACCCGTCGCAGAATACTCGCGGTCCCCACCGATCAGGATCAAACCATACTCACCGCTGCTGAAGACATGGCAAGGCAGCATATACAAGAACCCATACGTCTTATTGGGGTGTCTGTCAGTCATTTTGTACCGTCAGAAAATGCTCAGCTTTCATTTTTTCCGGAGAGAACAGTCGAATTGAACAGAGTGGCCGACAGGGTAAGAAAGCGGTACGGAGAGAAGGCTGTGGTAAGTGCCAGGTCACTGGAATACATTCAGGGGAAGTACTGATCGTGGATCTGTTTAAGACAAAGGCAGAGAAAAAACTCTTGTCCGGAGGAGCAGATCTCCACCTGGGAACATCAGGTTACAGTTTTCCAGACTGGACGAATGCGTTTTACCCGTCACGGATCGCCAGGAAGGACTGGCTCAGGTACTATGCTCTCAAGTTCAACTCCGTTGAAATAAATTCAACCTGGTACAGAATACTCTCTGAGAACTCCGCCGGTAAAATGGCAGATTCAGTACCGGATAACTTTTCCTTTTCAATTAAGCTTCATTCATCCATGACCCACTCACGCAGTGCCGGCAGGGAAGACTGGGCTGCTTTCCACCGTATGCTTTTTCCGTTTGTTTCATCTGGTAAGATGGGAATGGTCCTTGCTCAGTTTCCGTGGTCTTTTCCACTGGAAGAAAAATCGTTCAGCTACCTTGCATCTGTGAGGGAAAACCTGTCAGCCATGAAGATTGCCATTGAATTCAGGCACAGGAAGTGGTACACGGAGGAATCCCGTAACAGGGTGCAGAAGATGGGTTTCGTTCCGGTATCAGTTGATCTCCCGACTCTGCCAGGGCTTCCCCGAACAAGTTTTCTCGACAGCGGCATTGCGGTTTATCTCCGCCTTCACGGAAGAAACTCCGGCAGCTGGTGGGGGAACACACAGCAGAGGTATGACTATCTGTATTCAGCAGGTGAAATTGGGGCATTGGCAGGCAGGCTTCAGAGGCTGTCAGAGGATGTTAAGAGCTGCTATGTTTTCTTCAACAATTGTCACATGGGAAAAGCGGCTCTCAATGCCGAAGACATGGCGCGTTTTCTGGCAGTAGTGTGAAAGGTTGATCATGAAAAGAATTGCCTTGTTTGTAACTGTGATTGTAACTGTGGTTGTTTTGTCTGCCGGTTGCGGTACAACTGGTCCATCCATAAACAGCGAATTTCCCGCATTTATGCTTCAGGCAGTTAACACAGGCGGTCCCCCCACTGCATGCGACTTTCTGGGTGGAAGCGGAGACGGTGTTGCTGTTGCAGGAACCTATATGTACTTTGTAGACAGTGATGCCGGGTATGTGAAAGCTGAAGTTTCTCTGGGTGCACCGCTGGCAGACGCGGGAAGTTCCCCTGAAGGCGGTTACGGTCTTGCCACTGGTGGTAACATTCTCTACGTGGTTTCCAACGAGATATATACCCTTCACCAGCAGGTTCTTCTTCCTGAAGTGGGGTCTTTCATAGTTCCCAGGCCATCTTCCACAGTTGTTTTTGTTGTGTGTGCTGACGGCACGGTGGCAAAGGTGGAAACCGTTGGCTGGACCATCACGAAAACCGGTGCAACTGACGCAACCGACCCAGTGGCCGCAGTTCTGGACACAAGCGGAGAGTATCTGTTTATCGCTGACAGCAACCACAAGGTCTACAAGGTATCAACCGCTGATTTCTCTACAGCAGCGGAAACAACTGTAGAGGGCGGGGTGAATGGGATGTGCTCTACGCCGTTTGGTGAAGTTTTTGTTTCCCCTGCCGGAAAGAGCGAGGTGTGGGCTATTGACTGCGGAACAGGTCAGCATTCCAGAACACTCAGCGTTCCCTACCCGGCTGCCGCGCTGGCTGTTACCAGTAGCGGCAAGTACATGTACGCCACTGTTCCCGGCCACGGTTTTGCCGTGGTAAACACACTGGACGGCACTCTGGAAGCTGTGATTAACGGTTTCGGTGACCCTGTAGACATAGCCATCAACAACCAGACAACAAGGGCACTGATCTGCACTGCAGACCTTTTTGTTCTGCAGCGCTAACCGGATAGTTTTTTCAGCGTATTTTTGAGTTCCGGAGGATTTCCCTGACGGCGGCTGCGGCCTTGTCTCTAAGGGTTGAAGCAGGGTCTGTGGTACTGATCACCGTAAGAACCGGAATGGCATCCTGATCACAGATTTCAACAAGAGCATCAATGCAGGCTCTGCGGACGGAGCGCCAGTTGTTGTAGTGGAAGCGATTGCGAATGATATCAACTTCCAGGTTTGATCCCCGCCGGTTCCATTCCTCTTTTCTGCACGCGTCCATGGCTCTTGTGTATCCGGGATCCTCAAGAATTTCAACAAGAGCCGGTAATGCTCTGCCTCCAGCCAGTCTGCCGTAGTCTCTGATCAGGTCTGCAGGTATAGTCCACGGAACAGCTCTTGCTTTTTCAAACTCTGCTTCCACAGCCATGAGAGCCCCCTGGTCTCCGGTTTCAGCCAGGAGGGTCAGAAGCTTTTTCTGAATATCGGGATACCTGTTTTTCTGCAGCAGGCGGGAGATATCTGCTGCCTGCAGTTTTCCTGAACGCTTTGAAATTCGTTCCAGAGCGGTAACCGCTTCCCTGCGAACGGTGGCATCCTCATCAGACACCACAGCAAAAAGTGGTTTCAGGGATGCAGGTGTTCCAAGGCGTTTGAGGCACCGGACAGCCTCAAGACGGCACGAGGATCTGTCATTTTCCAGCAGCTCTATGAGACGGGGTTCCAGGTCATCACTGAACTGTGTGGTCAGTATCTCATGGGCTGCAGCCTCTGCAACATGAATGTTGCACTTCCGCATCAGTGCAAGGTAAAGCTCCAGAGACTTAAGCAATCTGAAGCGGGGCCAGTCTATGTTTGCTTTCCCAGCTTCAATGTCCGCAATCCTCTGTCTTATTTCTTTTCCATACTTCAATCGGTGAAACAAGTTGTCTGCCATTCGTTTACCATATCATGGTGATGTAACTGTGCCACAGTTCGCTTCCAAAAAACAGAGCAAGTACTGTTCCAAGAGCCATAAAGGGTCCGAACGGTATTGGAGAAGTTTTTTTCTTTCCGCCGAATGCAATCATTGCCAGGCCAGCAAGTGCCCCCAGGATGAACGACGCGAAGAAAGCGATCACAGTTAGAGCCGGTCCCAGGAATGCTCCGATGCATGCGGCAAGTTTTATGTCGCCCCAGCCCATTCCACCTTGAAATTCATCCTCTTCATCCTCATAGCCCTCTGGAGCTTCAGTCCGGATGTTATTCCTTTTCAGATAGTACGACGCGCCCAGTCTTATCAGAAGGAAGAACACTGCACCTGCCACAGCGGTTATCAGCGAGGTCAGTATGTCTGTGCCACCGGGCAGCAGGGCAAGAAGAATTCCTGCAACAGTTCCTCCAAGACTTACCTCATCGAGAATTATGTACTGTTCCAGGTCTGTTCTTACAACTGTGATCATCAGGGAGATAAGAACCGCGTAGTTGATAAATTCAATTGAGTAACCTGTTTTCACAGCCGCCAGAGCAAACAGCACACCTGTGATCAGCTCAGTTATCGGGTACTTCGGTGAGATTGTCATGGAGCAGTTTCGGCACTTTCCCTTCAGAAGGAGGTAGCTCAGCACTGGAATGTTGTCTATGGGTTCTATTTCCTTACCGCAGCCAGGGCAGGCACTGGGAGGTGAAACTATGGATTTTCCCAGAGGAACGCGCCAGATTACCACGTTAAGAAAACTTCCAATGCAAAGCCCGAAAAGCCCTGCAAACACGGTGAACATACTGTCAATACTTATGATACAGCCCTTTCCCTGTAAGATACTTGCGTTGTTCCGTACATGGGAAGTATAATTCCGCCAGACACAGACTGGGAGATGTGGTTTCTCCTGTCAAAACACAGAGGGGTATATTTAATGAAAAGAACTCTTGTTGTTCTTGCAGTGTTCGCTCTTGTTGCCTTTGCCGGCGACATGGTAAGCGGCAGCTCGGATCTTACAAAGTTTACAGGATACGGCAATTTCCGCTGGACAATGTATGGTGAGGAAGATGTCAATCCAAGCTCAACAATGAGCACCTACAGCTACCTCAGCTGGGTTCCAAAGCTCAACGAGTACGCTGATGCCAAGGTTGCCGTAACCGTTAACACACCAGGCGACGAAGACTTCAAGGTCAGCTACGCATACCTCAACCTTCACTTCACAGAGAACTTCACCCTTTCCGGCGGCCAGATGAACATTCCGTTCGGCTACGCATACACACGCAGCGGCGGATCCATGTACTTCGCAGACAGATCCCTGCTTACAGTCGGTGGACAGTTCGCCAGGTACGCAGGCAAGGATATCATGACCATGCTTACAGCCGAGTTCGCTCCTGTAACAGTTGACCTTGCTCTTTCCAACGGTGTTGACATGAATACAGCCGCTGACAACGATGTAAACAAGCAGTTCACAGCCAGAGTTGCAGTTGACCCTGTAGAGTGGGCCACTATTGGTGGCTCCATTGCGATGGTCGGCACACCTGACATTGAAACAGAAGAAGATACCACAGAGGCTTTCAGCAGCAACGGTATGGACTTCTTCGCCCTTGCCAACTACCCGGTTTCTTCCACAGGCACATTCCGTTTCGTGGGCGAGTACATGATACTCGGATTTGACCACGAAGTTGCAGATACCGTTTCAACCACAGACGCAACAAGAATGAGTATAATGGGCGGCTACGACATGGACCTCGACGGCGATGTGTTCGTCAGGATCATGCCTGCCGTTCGCTACGATGCTGTTAACCCGTGGTACGAAGGTGATACTGATCCGGAAAGCAGTTTCTCCCGCATCGACTTCTGTGTTAACGTTGGTCTGTTCAGTGAAAACAATACTCTTCAGATTGGTGCCCGCAACTACGGCTTTGAATACGACAAAGATGGCTACACAGACATCTATACCAACTGGAGAATGAACTTCTAGGAAGTTTTTCAGTTAGAGAGCCGGCTCCAGCAGGGGCCGGCTTTTTTTCTGCCGTTTTCCCGGATTGTGTTTGTTTGTATAATGCACTGAGGTACGGAATTGACTTTTCATAACAACAGGAGGGAACGCCATGCAGGAAGAAAAAACAACCCCCGGGGCCGATGCTCCCGAAGCACCCGAGGTGCCGGGAATGCCGGAAACCGCAGAGGAGCCCGAACAGCAGGAGTCTACAGCTCTTGCCCACGACCGTGAGCTGGCCTGCCAGAACTGTGCAGCCCCCCTTGCATACATGGAAGGGGAGAATGTTATCACCTGCCCCTACTGCGGAACCACAACAATGCTTGCCGGTTACGACAACATTGTTAAGATAGACGGTCATTCCATGCTTCCCATTGAGGTGAATGAGAATGATGCCATCAGCACCCTTATAACATGGCTTTCGAAGGGATTTCATCGATCAAAAAGCTATGTTGCCGCGGCAAAACTGAGTTCTGTAAGGGGGTTGATGCTTCCCTACTGGATAGTTAAAAGCAGTGCTTCAACATCATGGCACGGGAAAAAGAAGAGAACAAAATCCACGGGAACAGGAGACAACAAGAGAACACAGACCTGGTACGAGCCTGTAAGCGGCCGCTTTGATGAGGATTTCACATGGCCGGAATACGCCAGGGAGAATCCCGATGAGTTCTGGGGTATAGCAAACATACAGCCGGGTAAGAAGTCAATATTCCCCGACTGGGGCAAGTTCTGGCTCAGACTGGGCGGCAGCAGGGAGTCTTCAAACAGAGACATGCTCGACGGGAAAATTCCCTTTGATATTGAGGCTGTAAAGAATGCCGGAATGAACGAGAACCTTGTGAATGGCCAGATAACCCAGGAAAGGGCGGAGGCCAACGCCAGAGGCAACATAAAGAGCCATCAGGCGAAGAAGGCGGAATCGAAAACCGATGTTATTACCGATGTAGACACAACGGTTAACGTGAACAAGGTCGATCTGGTTTACGTGCCAATGTGGGAGCTGAAGTACAGCATAGACGGAAAGCAGTACAGTGCTCTGGTTGACGGCTCGAAGAAGGAACTTCTCTCCGCGGAGTATCCCGTGAGCAAAAAAGCGAAGATTACACTGTTTGATATCTTCCTGGGTATTCCCGCTATTATCGCCGGAATTATCGGTTTCGGGAACGGAGTAGGTCCTGCGAAGATCGCAATGTTTGTGCTTGCCGGTCTGATGCTTGCATACAGCCTTAAGAAAGGGCTGGGCAGCAAAAACTGATGGCGGATATTCCTGAAGCTGCTCTCTCGTGGGCATATCTTCGAGCAGGAGGTCCCGGAGGTCAGCATCAGAACAAAACAGAAACAGCGGTTCAGCTCCGCTACACGGTATCCCTTGGAAACCTTTCCCCGGAAGTTGCTGAGCGGCTGAAGAAACTGGCAGGAAAAAGGCTCACCGGTTCCGGAGAGATAGTTATAGAATCCCGGGAGTACCGCAGCAGGCTTATGAATATGCATGCTGCTGTGCGAAAGCTTGAAGAGCTTGTTGCACAGGCGGTTGTTGAACCGAAGAGGAGAAAGCCGGTAAGACCGACCAGAGCGTCCAGAGAGAAACGACTGGCTGCAAAGAAGCAACAGTCGGAAAAGAAAGCCGGTAGAAGAAAACCTATTGTCTGAAAGGTTCGAATGCGTTTTTCAGCATGGAATAAACCCAGGTACTCAATGGTGGTTCTCAGCGTGATTTCACTGCTGGCAAGACTGTTGTTTCTTGGCAGCAAGAGTTTGTGGATAGACGAGTGTCTTGCATGGGGGGCCACCCGCATGACATGGCCGGATATGTTTACTGCAGTTGCTGCAGGTACCCCGCATCCCCCGTTTGCCTTTGTTCTTATCAAGCTTTCATCACTGCTTGCAGGCGACAGTGAATTTGGTTTGAGGCTGCTTGTTGCTGTTGCTGTTTCGTCTGCTGTTGTTCCGGTATTCCGGCTTGCATCAAGAAGAACCACTGTTCAGGGTGGCTTCTGGGCAGGAATGATCTGGGCGGTTTCTCCATTTGCCGTTTCGCTGGGACAGGAAGCATGGGTTTACGGAGTAAACGCGGCAATATCCTTGTGGTTTGCAGATATTGCGGATCTGGCATGGCGGGGGTCAAAAAAAGCACTGACTGGAAGTCTTGTTCTCGGTATTTTTGGAATACTCACACAACATATTTTTGTAATCAGTGTGGCTGTAAGTTGTGTTTTGTACCTTACGGTAAGCAAAGAGAAAAGAATTCCGTTAAGGCGTTTTCTGATTGTTCCCGGTATTCTGGCTGTGTTCTATGCTCCCATCATTCTGTATTTTTCCCATCAGTTTTCATTAAGAAATTCTAGAATGGTATCTGCGGGAATGTATCTTGGATTCAGCAGGTTTTCAGGAGTGCTCCCGGCATCACAGTTTTTCCGACTTCTCGCCGGTGGAATTCTTCCTGAGATATCAGAAAACCTGCTTGAAAGACCAAGAATGCTTGCCGTTTTTGCTGTCAATGCGTTTGCCGTTCTGTTCCTGACCATCAGACCGTTTTTTGCGGGAATGCTCAGGCTGGTCGAGAGGAAATACCTGTGGCTGGCTTTACTGATTCCTTTCAGCCTGTTTCTTGCAGATGAACCAGGTATCAGGCAGTTGTCTGTTCTGTGGATTCCGCTCAGTATTACTTCTGCGGCTGTTTTCTCAAAACTGCGCTGGAGCGGTGCTGTTGTTTCGGCAATATGCATTCTGGTACTTGTTCCATACTACAGCATGAAGACCTTTCCCTACCACAGAAGCAACTGGAGAGAAGCTGTCGCTACTGTTGAATCTCTGGCAGAGCCGGATGATATCGTTGTGGTATTTGGCGGGAAATCAACTTCACTTGCCTGGGAATACTACTCTGAAACCGATATGGACTACCTTACTCCTTCAGGAAATCTGCCTTTTGTACCTGACCGGGAGAGAGACAGAGTATTTCCGGAACAACTGCTGGACAGTCTGCTGGAAAACGGCGGTCATTCGCAGGTATGGGTTGTTCTCGATGTGTGGGGAATTCCATCTATTCAGAGCATAAGAGGTTCTCACAGTTTCGAATTCTACAGGCGAATCAGTGAACATATGGAAGTGGCTCTTCTTGATGAATGAACACAAACGGTAACAAAGTGTAATAGAATTTGCCAAATCGAATGCTATTTTGTTAGCTTACACCATCAGAATCAAAATTCGACTGCCCTTGAGAGAGGGGGATCTGCTTGAAACTGTCTATTATTGCCGTTTCCAGGCCTGTTGCCGTTACAGTTGTTTCCGTCGTCGCCGCGGTTCTTGGTGTCATTGCAGTGCTTCAGATGCCGGTGGACCTTCTGCCTTCTGTGGAGTATCCCAGAATATCCATTGAAACGAGGTATCCTTCATCCAGCCCATACGAGGTGGAGCGGCTCGTTACCGATCCACTGGAAGATGCGCTTGCCGGTGTAAGAGGGCTTCGTTCGTACTCCTCAAGGTCTTACGGAGATATGAGCAGGATCACGCTGGAGTTCGACTGGGGAGCCAATATGGACTACACCAGGCTGGAGGTCCGCGAAAAGCTGGATGTTGCCAGCTGGTCGCTCCCCGACGCCGCGGAAAGGCCAACAATAGTCGATTACGATCCTTCCAGCAGACCTTTCATGGAGATTCTTCTCACAATGGACGGCGGATGGACAGATATCACCGATTTTTCAAGAAGGGTTATTGCCACCAGAATAGAACAGGCAGACGGTGTTGCGGCGTGCGAGATTGACGGAGAGGCTTCCCCTGCGGTTTACGTAAGACTTCGCGACGGTGCAGTAGAGGAGCTGGGAATTGATCCGGCCAGTGTTGCCGCTGCAATAAACGGAGCGAATGCAACCTCTTCAGGCGGGCAGGTCCGCGACGGTGACAAGGAGTTTTTCCTGTCTCTCCAGGGGGAGTTTGAATCTCTTGAAGATGTGAAGAACACAGTTGTAGGCTCGCTGGGAGAAACACCTCTGCTCCTGGGTTCAATAGCGGATGTCTACATAGCAGAGAAACCTCCCACCGAATGGGCAAGCTACAACGGAGAACGGGCAATCATTCTTCGAGTAAGAAAGATGGCGGAGGCCAACACCGTTGAGGTGGCATCAGAGGTAAAGGCCATACTCGATGAGCTGAACCAGGCCCATGAAGGTGTTTCTCTCGAAATTATTCAGAACGATGCGGAGTTTATAGAAGAATCGATAGGCGGTGTTGTAGAGGCTCTTATACTCGGTGGAATCCTTGCTTTCGGTGTTCTTTTCTTCTTCCTGCGAGACTGGAAAAGCCCTCTTATCCTCGGTCTCTCCCTTCCTCTCAGTATTGCTCTTGCTCTGTTCTTCCTATACCTGGCCGGTGTAACCGTCAACATCATGTCTCTGGGAGGGCTGGCTCTGGGTACAGGCCTTCTGGTAGACAACGCTGTTGTTGTACTGGAGGCCATTTTCAGAAGACGGGAAAAGGGTGAAGCCAGAGTAAGCGCGGCTACTTCAGGTACCGCAGAAGTAGGCCCGGCCATAGTGGCCAGCACACTCACCACAATTGTGGTTTTCTTCCCGGTTGTATACATGGAGGGAATTACAAGCCAGCTTTTTCGTGACCAGGCGCTGGCTGTTGGCTCTGCCCTTCTGGCAAGTCTGCTTGTTGCGGTAACGGTTATTCCAGCCCTTGCATCCCGTATCAGGAAAACAAAGTTAACAGAAGATGTAACAGGCGGCATGAAAGAAAGATATGCCATCACAATGGACCGGTTCCTGAACAGGCGTAAAAGAGTGCTTGTTATCACTTTTCTGATTACTGCTGCCGCTTTTCTTGGGGCTCTTCTGCTTCCAATGCAGCTTCTTCCCGACACACCTGCCCGTGAACTTGAAATGACTTTCAGTGCACCTGAAGGAACTTCAATGCAGCAGCTTGTTGATCTTTCAACGGCGGTCAGTGAGATGGCTTCCAGTGCCGGAGCGCAGTGGACCAGCGGGCGTATTGGTGTTCGGGCTGATGAGGGCGTTGATGCCCTGTCTGTAAGCGAGTTTGAGAATGCACACGATGCAGACATGGCCATTCAACCTATCCGTGATGCCTGGGATGAGGTTTTCAGCTTTCCCCTTCAGGTTGGACCCAGAGGAACCCTTCTGGGGGAGATACTGGGTGGGGGAAGCGGTTTCACCATCTACGTTGAAGGTGAAAGCATAGAAACAGACCTCCAGGCGGCACAGGTTCTTGCGGAGTCTTCGCAGAACGGAATAGACGGTGTTGTAAGCGTGGATGTTAATTTCCTGCCCGGCAAACCTGAAATCGTGGTCAGACCGGACAGGGAACTTCTCGAGCTTCTGGGTATTTCTGCAGATGACATTGCAGACTACCTTGAAAGCCTTTCCAGAGGTATTGTGGCAACCACTTACTACCGTCAGGATGAGAAAATTGATGTACTGCTGCTTGCAGGCAGCGGGGAAGGAATACCTGTTGATTCTCTGTTCCAGCGCTCTGTTCAGGCAAACGGAACTCTGATTCAGGTAGACAGGATCGTGAGTACTTTTGTCCGGCAGACTCCCGGGTTCATAGAGCACTATCAGGGGAACAGAGCAGTGGGTGTTTTTATTCAGGGCAGCGGAACCAACATGGCCGGAACCGCTGGAGTAATCACAGACCTGGCAGATTCCGTTCTTCGCGGCGAGCCTGTAAAACTTCGAACAGGCGCTGAAATAGAAGAGATGAGCAGAACTGCTTCAAGTCTTATTCTGGCTGCGCTGCTGGCCATAGCTCTGGTTTATGTTCTTCTGGCCGTTCAGTTCGAGTCCTTTGTTGAACCTCTGATAATAATGATCACAGTTCCTCTGGGTGTAATAGGAGTAGTTGCAGGTCTTGCTGTCTTTGGACAGAGCTGGAACGCTCTTTCCGGTATTGGTCTTGTTATTCTTTCGGGAATCGTGGTGAATGACGGAATCCTGCTGGTAGAGCGTATTACCCAGTTGCGTAAAACCGGTCTTTCGGTAAGACAGGCTGTTATAGACGCAGGAAGAGACAGGTTTCGACCTGTACTTATGACAACGGTAACAACTGTGCTGGGTCTTCTTCCCATGGCAGTCGGCCTGGGTGAGGGAGCAGCACTGAGGCAGCCTCTGGCCATAGCGGTTATCTGTGGAATCTCTGTTGCCACCCTTCTTACCCTTGTTGTTGTTCCGGTTCTTTACAGCGTACTGGTGAGAGAGAAGAGCCAGTCGTGATTGCCGGTATTCTCAAAAGGCCCCGTGGAACCGCCATTGTTTTCATGGCTCTTCTGGGTCTGGCTGTGGTAAGTTTTTTCCGGATCCCCATTGAGGGCTCGCCAAGCACAACTCTTCCCGAGCTGAATGTGGTAACCGGCTGGTACGGCGCAGACCCTGAGGCTGTGTGTGAACAGCTTACAAGACCCATCGAGGAAGCCGCCAGACAGCTGCGGGGTGTCAAGGATGTTTCGTCCTCTTCCAGCGAGGGCAGAAGTGTGGTTACGGTTTCCTTTGCCCAGGGTACCGATATGGATGTGGCGTCCATGGAGCTCACCGAGCGGATCTCAATGATAAGGGATGACCTTCCGGGGAATGTATCCGCCAGTACAATTACGCAGGCAATACCCCGGGAAATGGACAGCGAGGGTTTTCTGATCTACGCAATTACCGGCGCGGAGAAATCCATCCTTAAAAATCTTGCTGAGGACATTGTTGTTCCCCGCCTTGAAAGAATAGACGGGGTAAGTTCCGTAATAGTTGAAGGACTGGGTTCCGAGGAAGTTCTTATAGATCTGGACATGGAGGCACTCAGGTCGCTGGACCTAACCCTTGCTCAGGTTGTTTCCTCGATCCAGAACGGCATTGTAGACAGAAATGTAGGGGTAGTCACAGATTCCAACGCACTGGAAGCGGTGCTGCGGGTTTCAAGTGTCCCAGTGTCTCTGTGGGAGATGAAGCAGCTTGTTGTAAAGCGGTCAGGCACAGATTTTGTAACCCTGGACGATATCTCCCACGGTATATACCAGAGTTACTCCGAGAACTCCGGGCTTATTTTCAGATACAACGGTCTTGATCAGATAACCATGGAGATAGACCGTACTGCCGGCAGCAACGCAGTGAGAGTTGCGGCTGCGGTAAAACAGGAGGTGGAGAAAATACAGCAGGACCTTCCTGTAGGAATAATGCTGGATCTCACCGAAGACGGTACAGAAGACATTACAAACGATCTCAGAGCTCTTTCCTGGAGAGCTCTTGTTTCGCTGGCGCTGATAATGCTGATTCTTCTCATTCTTAATCCCAGTCCGCTTACCACACCGCTTATTCTAAGCTCCATACTGTTTAGCAGTGCTCTTGCTGTAACAGCTGTGTTTCTTGCAGGGTACAGCATCAATGTGCTCACTCTCAGCGCTCTTGCGATTGCTTTCGGTCTGCTGGTTGACGGTGCTGTTGTTGTTATGGAAGCCATAGCCTACAGGCGCAGACAGGGCATGAATGCCATTGAAGCTGCCGCAACCGGGGCAAAAGAAGTCGCAATGCCTGTACTGGGGGGTATACTGACCACCCTTGTGGCGCTTGTGCCTCTTCTTGCAAGCGAGGGTGTTCTGCGTATTTATTACAGACCTTTCGCTTTCACCGTGGCGGCGACTCTTATGGCATCTTATGCCGTGTGTCTTACATTCGTTCCATCCATAGCCGGGCACTGGAAAAAAGGAAGCTGGTACCGTCAGAGAAAGTGGGACAGAGCACTTGCAAAGGCAGTGTCAGTTCTTCACCACAAGCCCTGGATTCCTGTGATTTTCACCATTCTTCTGATTGCAGGCTCGGTTTACGTCCTTCTTGCCAAAGTTGAGCACGGTAGAACATGGAATTTCGGAGGCCAGCGGGATTACCTGATAGTGTTCTACTCTTTCCCGCCTGGAACGCCTCAGGAGATAACCGATGAAGTTGCCACAAGGTTTGAAGAAATAGTTGCCGGGCGGGAAGGTATCGTTTCCACAAGAACAAATGTGTACGGTGAAAGTGGAAATGTGTACGCCCTGTTTGATCAGGAAGCTCTGCTCAATGGAACCGCACTGCGGATAGAGTCTGAAGCCGTTGCTCTTGCAACCACCATAGGTGGTATTCAGAGGATATACGTTGGCGGTATCAGCCCCGAGGGATACTGGAACAACCCGGGCAGCAGTGCCGGTATGATGCAGACAGTGGAACTGCGGGGTTTTGACTACGAAGGTCTCCGGGGTATTGCCCTCAATCTCAAAACACTCCTGGAACGGCATCCCAGAGTGGAAGAGGTAGACATAAACTGGAACCCGCGAATGGCGAACAGAGATCAGCTGGCCATTGTATTTGACAGAATAGAGCTTGCCGATCTGGGTATAAATCCCTACCAGCTTGTGATGGCTCTGAGGTACAACATGGCCGGCGGGTACGGAGCTCAGATAAGAATAGGAGATCAGACAACAGATCTGACCTTCCGTCTGGAAGGTCAGAAAGACCCGGAGCTAAGCGAAATTCTCGACAGCAGAATAGCCACAAGAGACGGTTTTATGAGAATGCGCGATGTAATAAGTATAGATACCGTAGGGGTTCAGGGGTCTGTAAACAGGGAAGACGGAGAGTATGTGCGTACAGTTGCCTACTCGTTCATGGGGGCGGAAAGAATGGCAGCCCGGTTCCGGAACTCTCTGCTGACCAGCCTTGAGCTTCCTTCAGGCTACAGAGTGTACGAAGACACAACCTTCCTGCCGGACTGGCTGGCAGAAGAAGAGGGCATGGATATGAACCTTCTGGTTGCTCTGGCCATACTCGCGGTGTTTGCTGTTACAGCTGTTGTTTTCGAAAGCTTTACGGCTCCTCTGTACATACTGGCGGTTATTCCCATGGCTCTTGTGGGTGTTGCAGCCGGGTTCTGGGCTTTTGACAGGATTTTCAGTCCTGAAGCCTACGTTGGAAGTGTTTTCCTTGTCGGAATCGCGGTAAACAATTCAATTCTTTTAATAGACAGTTTCGAAAAAAAGAAAAGGGCAGGTATGGACCTGCGCAAAGCGGTAGATGAAGTTGTAGGAGAAAGACTGAGACCGATTCTGCAGACCACAGCCACCACGGTTCTGGGATTGCTTCCACTTGTTCTATGGCCCATCTCAAGCCAGGACCTGTGGGGAACTCTGGCTTTTACAGTGGTTTGCGGTATGGTTATTTCAACACCGCTTGTGCTTGTTACTTTACCGGCTCTTATCCAGATCACTTCCCGGAGGAGGAAAAATCATGTTCCGGAGAATTAGTCTTTTTCTGTTTACCGTAAGTTTCATTCTTTTCTCAGGATGCGGAGACAAGGAAGAACTTGAAAGAGAAACCCTGGAGCCATCTCCTCTTCCTGTTACAGCGTCTGTTGCGGCAATTGATGTTCTTTACGAAGTAATTTCCTCAACTGGAAGGGTATCAAGCAGAAGAACGCAGACACTTACAGCGCAGATACAGGGTCAGATCGTTCAGGCACCGGAGTACGAGGGAGAGGAATTCTCAGAGGGAGAAGTTATCTTCAGAGTAGCCAGTGGCCAGCACGCGTCCAACCTGTCTGCCGCCAACAGCGAGTACAGAAACGCACAGGCTCTCTACCAGTTTGAGATAGATAATTACCGCGGTGAGATAACCGATGGCGTAAGGAGCATGCTTAGACAGACAACCGGTCTGGAAGCTGCTTCCGCATCCCTTTCAAGTGCCAGAACCCAGTACGGAAATTCTGCTGTCTCCGCCGGTTTTAACGGTGTGATCTCAGATGTGACCGCCCAGGATGGAATGACAGTTTACCCAGGGTCCCCCCTCGGTACCCTTGTTGACCCCTGGAGCCTTCAGGTAGAGGTAAATCTTGATGAAAGGCAGCTTGCCCGGTGTACTCCCGGCCTGAAAGCCTTTGTGATAATACCGTCTTTAAACGATACCGTTCTGGTTGGTGAAGTAAGGTCGGTGTCTCCTGTGATAGACCCCAGCTTCCGCTCGGGTACCGTTGTAGTGGATGTTCCCCCTATACCGAACCTCCGGCCCGGGGCCACAGCCAGAACCGAGATAGTGTTCGCCGAGCACGAAGGTTCTCTTGTCATCCCCGAGCAGGCAGTTCTTATCCGTGATGACCGGCCAATGGTGTTTGCTGTAACAGACGGGCATGCCGACTGGCGTTACGTAACTCTGGGCCCTGCCGGCAGAGGCTTTGTCTCCGTTACAGACGGGATCACAGAGGGAGAAACCGTTATTACAAGCGGCCACTATTCCCTTGCCCACGGTGCACCTGTTGCGGTGGTAAACTAAGCACCCCGCCAGGCGGAGCTGACGGGGTGGTAATTGCTGAAATTACTTATTCCTGGTTGAAGGAAGCCTTAACGCCTGCCCAGGTATAGCGTTCAAGACTTGTGTCATCGTCGTAGTATGTACGAAATGCGTAGTCGTAGCTTGCAAACTGAGAAAATCCTGGATTGGCGTAAACACAACCGTAGGGGTAGGGGTTGTTTAAGTCACCGTCAATTCCCAGTGTGGAGTTGCCTGTGAATACAAGGTAGTAGGTTGTTCCGGGAACAACTGCAACAGGAGTCCAGTAAACATCTACCCATTGCCCGGCAGTGCCAGTGGCACTTGCTTCGGTAAGCATGGTTCCCGAGGCGTTGGGAAGCCCGTCAGCCCAGAGCTGTATAGTAACGTTATCTGAGCTGCCTACACCGGGGTGCAAAGCGATTCCGGCACCGGAAATATTCGTGTTTGTCTGTTGAAAAGACTGGGCAAGATCGGTTTGAGCGAAGGCAGCCATGTAGGTCGTGGCGCTTGGCTGATTCTGATCGATCTGGTTCGCAAGTGGAGGGGTAGATACCAGAGCGGAGGATTCAGCATCCTGAACCACAGGCATGGTGAGGATGGTTTGCCCTTCTGAAGTGGCAGGCTGGATTGCCGCATAGGCACCGAACACGAAAACACCGGCAGATACCATAACAAGCAAACTTAAAAATTTCACCAGAAACCTCCTTGAAGAGAAACAACACTCGCTCTCAGACAACCACCTGAAATCATCTTCAGCAAAGACAAAACGCCAGTGTCCAATATATGTACAGTTGTACTGGATAGTCAACTTCCCGGTGACAGACAAAAGACAGAACCCCGGCTTGGCTTACCGGTAACAGAGCAGGATGAAAACTGGGAATAGGGAGGGATGTCTCTCTATGAAATCACCTGTCCACCTGAGAAAGTTTTGCATATTAAGCTGACAGAGACAGGAGCTTTCGAACCAGGGGATTCAAACTGTTCTTAAGTACGGATTTCGCTACCGGGTTAACAGTGTAACAGCAGCTACCTTTCAGCTGTCCTTGTGTATGTAACCCGAGAAGAAAGGATAGCAGAATGGGTGAAGTACTGATACCGATTGTTGCAATAACAGCATCGATAGGACTGCCTGCGGCAGTGATTGTAATTGCCCTGTTGGTGTACCACAAAAGAAAACTGGCAAAGTACCAGCTCATTGAGAAGGCCATACAGAGCAATGCCTCTCCTGAAGTTCTTGATCAGCTGATTGCAACCATCAACCAGGAGCCCGGAAGGAAGCCTACACCTCCGAGGCAGAGAAATCTCATACATGGCACGCTTCTTCTTGCTCTTGGTCTGAGCTTTTTTGCCATGCGTCTTGTGGCTTCATCTCCTGAAAACCTTGACGGTGTTACAATTACCGGCCTGGTTCTCACTCTGCTCGCTGTGGCAAAGTTTATAATTGCCCTTTTCATTGTGAAGAAGGACCCAGAGAAGTCGTGAAACACGAGACGGCAAAGCTGGTGCAGTCTGCCGCTGGTGGGAATAGAGATTCCTACGGTACCCTTGTTAAGAACTACACCGGCTTTGTTTACACCATGGCTCTTCGGATGACGGGAGATCACCATATGGCTGAGGATCTGTGCCAGGACATATTCCTTAAGGGATGGCTGAAACTGAACAGACTGCGAGAACCGGCAGCATTCCCCGGGTGGATTGCTGCCATTGCCCGTAGAACCTGTCTTAACGCCGTAGAGAAAAGAAACAGAAGAATGGAAACCAGCGGGGTGGATGAATTTCTTGATAACCTCAGCCCTTCCTTTCCAGTTGCCTACGACGGTTCCCGTATCATTCTTGAGAAAGCCGTATCTCAACTTTCCTTTAGAGACAGGCAGCTTGTTACGCTGTGCTATTTTGAGGAGCTTACCTCATCAGAGGTGGCTGAGATCATGGAGATTCCCCCTGGAACGGTAAGGGTGTATCTTTCCAGGGCGAGAGCAAGATTGAAGGAACTGCTGATAGAGAGGAAGGATGAACTCATTGGTTGATAACACACTGAACGACAGAATTGACGAGATGCTTGCAGCCAGTGTAAGCAGTGGTTCCGAGCCGGAAGGATTCAGCGTAAGGTTGATGCCCCGTCGTCCTGTGTTTCCGTGGCTTACCGCTGCTATTGTAGTGGTTGTATTTTCAGTAATGGGCTACTTTGTGGCTCGGTGGCTTGGCGAACAGGATCTGGGAAGTGTTGATTACGCTGCGGTATTTTCAGTTGAAACACTGGGCGGGCTGTTGAGAGGTGTTCACTGCGGTCAGCCGGTATTCTGCCTTGCCATAGTGCTTGGTCTTGCCGGAGCAGTTGCTGCCTTTCTGCCTGAAAAACAACAGATGCTGAAGTATTTTCAATAGCTTTCACTCACCGGACAGCTTTTCGAGTTCTTCCGCATCAGCCTGATCACGCAGACGCCTGGATGTTTTTTTTGCAAGAATTAGGTCTGCTCTGCAGATAATGTTCACAGTAGTTCCCTCAATTGCAGTCTGTTCAATGTTGTTGAAAACAGTGTTGTTGTTCATGCCTTCCAGGTGTGTTAGCAGGTCTATCCGGTTTGGTTCTACTCCAAGGTGTACTGCAGCCGGAGTGTTCAAACAATTCCTGTTGTATACCTGCATTTCCAAAGCCGAACTCCTCCAGTGCATTCATTACATTCTCAGCATTTTCTTTTGATGGAAGAAGCAGAAAGTCGATGTCCTGAGTCATTCTGGTGTAGCCGTAGTAGTTTACAGCATAACCGCCTACAAGAGCATAGGCAACATCATGTTTGTGAAACAGAGAGATAAGGTCTTTCATATCATCTGAGAAGAACACCGATTTACCAGTCTGTTTTCTCGTATGATACTACTTTTTCGATTGGTCTCGAACCCCAGTCAGCCCCCCATCTGCGTTCCTGAAGAGTGGCGAACTCGTGTAGCCGTTGCTCTATTGATGTTCTGGAACGCCGAGTAGCTTCGGCTCTGTTCTCCTCCTCAAAACTATGAAAGACTTCCACAGTGATATCCCGATTCATGACGGTAAGGCCTCCTTCAAAGGTCAGCACACATACAATACGGCGGAACTGGAGCATTCTGCAAGTGGATTTCAGAGTAATCATACCAGGGGTTGCACCCAGTGCTATACTTAACGGTGTTGTTTCCGCGCGCTGACTTTAACAGGGAGAGAGTATGAAAAGATTTCTGTTTTTCCTGCCGGTGATTATGCTTCTCGGTTGCGGCGATGGCGAAGCACCGGTTGCAGACAACACGGCAGAGCCGTTTGTAGAACCAGAGCACGTGAGTTCCGACAATTCGGAAAGGCTTATTCCCAGGCAGATTCTGTTCGGGAATCCTGAAAGGGTTGGTCCGCAGATTTCACCGGACGGAAGCATGATTTCGTACATAGCTCCTGTTGATGCGGTGCTTAATCTGTGGGTAATGAACAGGGATATGTCTGAACCCAGGCAGCTTACCTTCGACACCAACAGAGGCGTTACTAACTATTCCTGGGCCGAAGACGGTATTCACATTCTGTACATGCAGGACGAAGCTGGTGAAGAAAACACCCACGTGTACCGTCTTGATGTTGCGACAGGTGAAGTGGTTGACCTCACTCCCATTGACGGTGTAAAAGCTTACGTAAGTGCCACAGATGAAGACCAGCCCAACACAGTGCTCATAGAAACCAATGAAGAGAATCCCATGTTCTTTGATGTTTACAGCTGCAACCTGGAAACAGGCGAACTAACCATGGTTGCCGATAACCCGGGTACGGATGAGAACGGCGATATGGTGCTGGGTTACATGCCTGACGAAGATCTCAACATAAGAATGTATAGCGCTATTAATCCGGAAACTGGCTTTTTCACCGTGTATCACAGGTGGAATGAGAATTCCCAGTGGGAGGAGCTTGCCAGCTTCTCATCAAATGATGCATGGGAGCCAAGAAGATTCAGTGATGACGGAAAAGGTATCTATCTGGCTTCCAACCTTGAATCCAACCTTTCCGCTCTGTACTATCAGAACCTGGAAACCGGTGAGCTTTCGTTCATCACATCCGATTCGCTTGCAGATGTTGGTGGAGTGAGTTTCGATCCCAATACAGGAGAGCCCAGATCTGTGTCTTTCAACTACCTCAGGCGCAGGCGCGAGATCCTCGATGACTCCATTCAACCGGACATGGACTTTCTTGCAGGTTACCATGAAGGCGATTTTGGAACAGTTTCCAGAGACAACGCGGACAGTACATGGATAGTTGTTTACTACACTGTAGACAACCCTGCAGTTTACTTCCTCTACGACAGAACAGATACAACCATGATGGAGATGTTTACAGCCATTCCAGCCCTTGCCGACTACAAACTCGCTTCAGTGGAACCGGTAGAGATACAGTCACGCGACGGCTATACGCTGCCCAGCTATCTCACATTACCTGATTCAGAGTTTTACGGAGAAGGGCCATATCCCACAATTATGTACGTACACGGTGGCCCATGGGCTCGCGACTACTACGGTTATGAACCATTCTGCCAGCTGTTTGCCAACAGAGGTTTTGCAGTGCTGCAGGTTAACTTCCGGGGTTCTACCGGCTTTGGGAAAGAGTTCCTGAATGCAGGTAACAGGCAGTGGGGGAAAAACATGCAGAATGACATTACAGATGGTGTCAGCTGGGCAGTGGAGAACGGTATTGCCGACCCGGAGCGGGTAGTTATTCTTGGTGGTTCCTACGGTGGTTACGCAACACTTGCAGGAGCTGCATTCACACCGGAACTCTACTGCGCTGCCGTGGACTTCTTCGGACCTTCCAATCTGAACACATTCATGGAGACTGTACCACCTTACTGGAAACCCCTAAAGGCCATGATGGATATCAGAGTGGGCGACCCTGAGGACGAAGCGGACAGAGCAATGCTGGAAGAGACTTCCCCGGTTAATTTTCCTGAGAACATGACAATGCCCATGTTTATCGTTCAGGGAGACAACGACCCCAGAGTGATAAAGGATGAGAGTGACCAGATGGTCAGTGCCCTTCGCGAAATAGGAACGGAGGTTCTGTATGTGGTTTACGGTGACGAGGGTCACGGTTTTGCCCATGAGGAGAACCGCCTTGATTTTGCCGGCAGGGTAGAGGAATTTCTGTTCCTGAATGTTCCCGGAGTAGAGTGTGAGCTGTTTACACCTGTTGAGGGCTCAACAGCCAGAATAGAGTAGTTGGGATACGAACAGAGGCCGGGCATTTCGCTCGGCCTCCTAAGTTGAAAGTCCCTTTATGAAAACATCTATGGCAGATGAGATCTGCTCTGAAATCTGGAGATCGGCTGGATTTTCACCATCAACTGAAAGAGCGTGTACGGCGTTTCCCTGCTCATCAATTACAAGAAGATTGTTGTTGATCAGTAATGAAATACCATGAACAAGAGCCCAGGCTGTATTTACGTTCACGGCTGTCTTTTTAGATGAATTCATACTGCTTAGAATTTCTTTTATTCCAATGTAGGCACCGGTGGCCGCTTCAAGCAGTTCTTCAGATACAGGTAATTTAATCACTTCTCTACTAAACATAAGTCTGTAGAGTTCAGGATTTCCCGTGGCAAAAGCAATGTAGTGTTCCATAATAACTCTCAACGCAGTCTGAGGATTTCTTTCATTTGTGGTTTCCTCGAATGAACTCCTCATTTTTCTGAATCCTTCTGCAGCCACAGCTGCCAGTAGAGCGGCCTTGCTTTCGAAGTGTCTGTATGGAGCTGCTTTTGAAACACCTAGAGACTTGCTGAGTTTCCTCAGTGTAATAGAATCGATGCCGTGATTGCACAGAGCTCTCATTGCTTCATTGATCAGCTTTTCTCGCAGGTTGCCATGATGGTAAGGTTTATTGTGCATCTGGAAACTCCCGGTTTTTTAGAGTACCAGAACATTGTCTGGTATGTAAACCAAGTCAACATATTGTTGATGAATCGCATACTACTATGTTGACAACGTCCACATAGCATCATATGTTATCGTCGTTAACATAAGCATGTTCATTAGTATTTTGGGAGAGGAAATGATGGAATCAACAATGCCTCAGTTGGAAATAGGATCAGTAAAAGCAAAACTACCAATCGTTCAAGGGGGCATGGGGGTAGGGGTGTCCCTTTCAAGACTGGCTGCAACAGTGGCTGATGAGGGTGGCATTGGAGTTATCTCAACAGCAGCAATTGGACGGATAAAACCTGATTCCGATGAGAGTGATTCTACCATTCTGAGAGAGGTTATAAGAAAAACAAAAGCGTTAACAAGGGGAATATTCGGCTTGAATATTATGATGGCTATATCCGATTTCAATGAACACTTAAAAGTTGCAATTGAGGAGAAAGTAGCGGTAGTATTTCTTGGAGCGGGACTGCCTTTAAGAATACCGGAAATAATCTCTGTAGACCGGGCAAGAAATTGCTTTACTAATCTAGTGCCCAAGATATCTTCTTCACGGGCAGCACAGGCAATTTGTAAGTTCTGGGACAGACACTACTCAATTGCTCCAGATGCTGTGGTGCTTGAAGGGCCAAAGGCAGGCGGGCATCTGGGATTCAGAATGGAAGATATTAATAATCCTGAATTCCGTCTTGAAGTTTTGTTACCGGAAGTAATCAAAGAAATTATTCCATATGAGCAGAAGTATGGTAGATCCATTCCTGTAATCGCTGCAGGAGGAATTTACAGTGGAGAGGATATTCATAAATTCATAGAATTGGGCGCAAAAGGCGTAAAGATGGGAACAAGGTTTGTGGCCACAAACGAATGTGATGTCGATTCAAAATTCAAGCAGGCTTACGTGGACTGTAGTGAAGAGGATTTGATTCTAATCAACAGTCCCGTAGGTCTTCCGGGAAGGGCGATAAAAAGTAAGCTGCTGGCCGATGTAAGCAGAGGAATAATAAAACCCATTAACTGTCTCTGGAAATGTCTAAAAACCTGCGACAGAAGGAAAGCTCCTTACTGTATTGCAGAAGCTTTAAGCAATGCCAGAAACGGTGATCTGGTAAACGGATTTGCTTTTGCAGGGGCCAATGCATTCAGGATAAAGGAGATCATCTCAGTAAAGGAACTGATGAGCACTCTGGTTGAGGAATTCAATTTGGTCACAAGCCCTACAGCTTGAAGAAAGATTTAATTCTAGCCAGAATGTCTTCTCTGTGTTTTTCGCTGGATTTGCTTTCCACTTTATTCCGGCGCTTTGAGGCTTTGGTCTGCGAAGCAACCTGTTCTTTCCTGCGATCTTCAAGCATGGAACTGAGAGGCTCAACCAGAAGAGGATTGGATTCAAACAGAGCCTTGAGACCCTCCTTGCCAACCACAACAACCTGGGTTTCCTCAAGTGCGGTTACCGTTGCAGAACGGGGCTCACCGGTTAAAAGGCTCATTTCTCCAAAGCACTTGCCGGGGCCAAGGCTCGCAAGAACAACAGGCTCATTCTTATCTGTCCTGAGTGTGACTTCCACGGAGCCGGATCGAATCAGGTACAGGCTGTCACCTGTATCACCCTGACGAACCATTGCCTCCCCCCTGGTGTAGCGAAGAATAGAAGAATACTCTGCCAGGGTTGTGATGTCTTTGTGTGTAAGGGGTTTGAACAGGTCAAGGTTCTTCAGTTCTTTGATGATGTCTTCGCGGAGTTCAGCTCTGAGTTTTTCTTCGTGGTCAGGAGTAACAGTGTGAAGGTACACATCGCTGATAGGGAAAGGAATGCTCATACCGGCCCTCTGCAGACAGTACCATATTCTTGATCTGACGGCATCAGTGATGTGCAGCTTTCGCGAGAAATCCGTGATCCAGAAACGAACATCGTACTGGATGGAGCTGTCTCCGAAGTCTTCAAGAAACACCACAGGTGATGGTTTTGCGCTGATACCGTTTGTGTCGGAAACAGCACCGAGAAGCACCTTTTTTACCCTCTCCGGCGGGTGAGCATAGCCTACCCCCACGGTAACATGGGAGAGATGCAGTTTTGTGGGCTTGCTGTAGTTCGTAACAATAGTTTTTGACACAGTTGCATTGGGAACTGTCATCAGATCGTTGTTTCTGGTTCTTATTGTAAGAACGCGCCAGTTCATTTCCTCCACAGCACCTTCAATACCGTCTACTTCAATCCAGTCTTCCATATCGTAGGGTCTTTCCAGCTGCAGAGACAACCCCGCGAACACATTACCCAGTATGTCCTGAAGGGAGAGACCTATTACAGCGGAAAGAACTGTTGAAGTAACAAGAAAGGCGGTAAGTTTTACACTGAACAGGGTGTTCAGAAGAACCACGGCCAGGGTTGCCATGATGATGAAGGTGAGAACATCGATAACAAGCCTTGGAATGGGAAGCTCCATCTGCCTCCTGGCAAGATGCTCCCACAGAAGAAGAGTCATGAACTGAAGTACAGTGTTTGCCGCCATCATGATGGCAAAAGCAAGAAGAACCCTGATTCCCATAGCCTCAGATGGTACGTCAAGCATCTTCAGGGCCAGGTATATACCCAGGGAAACCCCTGTGGCAATCACCCACAGTTTAAGCCTGCTCTGGCCCTCATGCTTTTTAAGCACCCACAGCATAAGACCTACTGAAAGCCCGAGAAAAACTGCCTCACCCAGATATGTCCAGTTCATAATTCACCCCCTTCTTGTTCCGATTATATCAAAGCCCGGTTCAGCGGAGCAGTGTGAACTGCACTGCTGTGCTGAAATTGTCTGCGGTCAGCGAGTAGATACCACTGGGCAGAGATGAACAGTCTACAGAGAACACCTCTCCAGCTTCTGCGGAAACCGGTGTTTCCAGCACTTTTCTTCCTGCGATGTCGTACAAACTGATGATGCCGGTAAAGGAATACCCGCCGCCTGAGAACATTATTGAAAGGTTTGAGTTTACAGGGTTGTTAAGTACCACAGGAGCAGGGTGTACAGGAGAAGAACCCTGTTGTATTCCCGTTGATACTTCAGTGTAGATGTTCCAGTCTCCGCCCTGGGTTCCTGCCCAGTAGATGCTGCCGCCTGAGGCAACAGGGTTCCACACAGGACCGCCTGGTGAGACGGGCTGGAAAGGTGCCGACCAGCCTTCTGTGGTTAGAACAGAAGTCATTGCTACGGCATCAGACCTTCCTTCCTGCCAGTACACAGCCTGACCGTCCTCAGGTGTAGTACACACCACAGGGTTGATCATGTGTTTTTCACCTGAAGCAACTGTGTTAACAGATTCCCACTGTGATCCATTCCATATTCTGGAGTTGACGGCAGACACAGCTCCGTCAGACTGCCACACGGCCACAAGAACTCCGTTTGCCAGGGCTATGTGAGGAGAATGGCAGAAGTTGCCTGTTGAGATGATCTCCGGTGTACTGAAACCCGCTTCATCTCCATGGCACCACACAACAGAACTTCCAGAGGGGGTCTGTTTCACCCACAGAGCGTGTAGATCACCGCTGTAATCCTCTGAGATCACAGGTGATTCCGCCCATGAACCTGATGCGCTGAGCTGCTGAACCGGTACAGAGCCGTCAAGAGATTTCAACATGATCCTTCCCCCTGTTGCTTCCCAGTCCTGCCACACAAGCCACATTCTATCGGTAAATGCAAGATCGGGAGACACCTGATAGCCTTCCTGGGGAACTGCAGTTACAACAGATTCAAAAGGAATACCGTGTGCTGTTTTTATTCTGTAGGAGTAGGTTGACAGATCAAAATCGCTCCACGCCAGCCAGGGGGTTCCGGAATTGTCAAAACACACAGACACCGCATTGTCCCAGTATTCATCGGCGTCTACGATGTAAACCTGGCTCCAGCTGTCTGAAGAATCGTCGTAGAACCGTGACGCAACATCAAGTCTTCCGTTTTCTCCTGTGAGCCATGCGATAGCTGTGATACTTTCGTGGGTATCCACTGCGGGGAAACAGTCTGACTTCGAACTGGTGGATACAGGGAAAACATCAGTTGGCCGGGAGCTGTGTCCAACACCTGCATTAACCGCCATGGCACCTGTCGGTTTCAGTGTGGGATCACCCAGCAGAGCGTTTCCGTAGAACCACGCCCTTTCTGTGGAAGAGAATCCGCCCTGGGCTTCGTACTCCCACCAGTCTCTGAATGCCTCACCGAAAGTTGAACCGGAGCCCACCGGATTGTAGAAGTATTCAAAGTCCAGCATTGAACCTGTTTTCGCTGCACCTGAGATCAAAAGACCCATGTCTGTTCCAAACAGGTACCAGTTGCCCAGACACCCGGTTTCTGTCCACCTGGCATTGGAGCAGGAAAAAAGCTGAAGAAAGGCGGTATTCGGATTTACCTGCGCGATCTCAGGGGCCATAACGGTACCGGACATCCCCGAGGGCACCTTGAAAGTATGTCCCCACGGGCATGAATGGGCCATGAGGTGCACGAATTCGTAACCTTCTCCCAGACGGGAGAGGTAGTTTTCAGCAGTGGTCTGTGTTTCAGAGTTAACCACTGTAACACCGGAACTGCCGTATATGGAATTAAGGCCGCAGTCGGTGTAGGAACTCCAGTCATCATCGTTGTAGGCCAGAGCCCTTGAGGGAGGAGTGAGGGCTCCTGTACGGTACAGATGGTTTTTCTGGAAATACTGTGAAAGCATGAGAAGTTCGGAGCCAAATTCTGCAGCGTGGGCATCTATTCTGCCCAGCCATATTTCCGGTGCCACATCACCTGTGTGCGTATCAAGAAGACCGTTGGAATCCGTGTCTGTCCAGATCCCGTCCAGATCCATGAAGTAGAGTTCGCAGGGGAATTCCTCCTGTGCCCAGTAGTCTTCCTCGTACCAGGCTGCTGGCAGAAAACCCACGAAAATCGCACCGTCTATATCCGTGGTTCCAAGGACAAGGTCTTTCAGGTCGGATGCCGTTCCCCCGGACATATTCTGAACAGTGACGTTCCAGCCTTCTGCAGCAAGGTCCGTCTGGAACTGGGTGAGTTCAACAGACAGAGCAGATGCCACATAATCAGCCACAACAACAAGAACGGTGTTTCCGTCTGCAGGTTGTGCCAGCGGGGCTGTGATGTTCTGAAAAGATGCAGGAAAATCTTCAAGGGGAGACCGTTCAATGGCAGAGAAGGACACAGGAGAAATGCCTGTTGGAACGGTTGCGCCAAACACAGACAACAAAATGGGCAGAAACAGCATGTTGACCTCCGGATAGTTTTATTTCAACCGCGGGAAGAGACAATATACCCGCTCAGTTGAGGTAGGTCACCACTGCAGAAACATGAATTCTTCCATCGAAAAATACGGTATCAGCCTGCGGCTGCAGCGTACCCTCAATGATAATGCAGTCTACCTGAAGTTCGCGGAGAAGGCTGTCTGCCGCCTGGGAGGGCCACTGGTTAAGAACACGGGCATACTCGTCATATTCGGCCGGGAGCGTTGTGCTGTACCCGTTTACCGATGGAGTAAAACAGCAGGTCGAACCTGCCAGCCGTTCTGTTTCAATTTCAGGCCGGTCCAGGTTACTGGAAACAGGCAGGTAGAGTATTCGCTGGAAGTTTCTGTGCGCAATCCACTGCTGCCAGGGCTGAGATCCAAGTGGAATTGTTTCTATCGGAGGATGCCACACTGCTGCCGCAGTGAATAAAATTCCCAGCACAGCGAGTCCCGGTTTTTCCTGTAGCTTGCGTCCTGCAAACACAGCCAGAGGAACCAGTGCGAAGATACCTGCTCTTGCTGGAAGTCTTATTGAAGAACACCCGGGCAGCAGTGCCAGAATTCTGAAAGGCGCAGGAGCAAGAGCTTTGCCTCCTGCAACCAGCACCGGACCCAGGCTGAAAACGGAAAAGAACACAACACAGGCCAGGAGAAAAATATCCCATCTGTTCTTTTTTCCCCGGAGGAGAAACCAGATGCTTCCGGCGATCACAGCAAGCCCGGGCCACAGAGCTGCTTCAGGGTGTACACTGCCCGCTCTCATCCAGCCCAGAACAGTGCTGTTTCCCCAGGGCGCCAGGAAAGCCAGCACATCTGTTGAAGCTATTGTGTCTGTCGGCCACGCCTGAGCATTTTTAATGTGAGGGATGAGAAACAGCAGGGAAGCAAGGTTGCCTGCAGTCCACCAGATTCCCATGGGAAGAAGTTTTTTTCTTTGTTTAAGGAAGAAGGCTGTTGCCAGTAGCAGCAGTATGGCCAGATTCAGAAAGTACCACAGGTAAAGAGAGCTTAAGCACTGCAGCAGGACCAGTACACCCAGCTGCCAGCCTGTTGTTTTCCCCTTGAGAGTTCTAAGGGCGTAAACTATTGCCAGAAAAGAAAACCCTGCGGAAAACAGCTGAATGTGCCAGATATGCGACTGGAAATACGGAAGCAGAACAACAACCGACCCGGTGAACAGCCTGCCGGAAACAGATGCACCTGTTTCAGCCGCCAGAACCGCGGCAGCGAAACCTGCGAAAGCAAGTGACAACACAAGAAGAAGGTTGTGAATACGAACAGGGTCCATACCGGCAGTCTGCATTGGCAGGGCAGCTGCACTCTGCACCAGAAGCAAGTCATTCCTGCCGTTACCATCGGGAAAGCCTGCAAAGATCGGAAGGTTCAGAGGGTTTTCTCCTGAAAGTACCGCATGAGTGTTCCAGGAGATCAGCCAGCTGTTGAACAGGGTGTCAACGTGGTCGTGGGGACTGCCTGTTACAGCAAGCGGCCAGGTAACCATCACAGCCAGTAGAAGAAAAAGCCCGCCTGCCGCAGTCACGGCAGGCAGGAGCTTTCTCTTTTCAGACACCGGTCAGTAGGCCCGTGCTATGATTGCCGTTGTGGAGGTTTTTCTGCCTGTGAGGAAACAGGTACCGGATCCCGGCCTCTGCTCCAGGGGAATGCACCGCACAGTAGCTTTGGTTTCCTCCTGTATTCTTGCTTCATCTTCACCGTCGCCGTCCCACCACACACGGTAGAAACCCGGCTGCCCTGGAAGCAGCTGTTTGAATTCGTCGTAGGTCTCAATATCGTAGGTGTGGGTGTTTCTGAATTCAAGAGCGGAAGCAAGCATTTCACTCTGTATGTCTGTAAGAATACTGTTTACAGCCCCGGCGATACCTTCCATAGGAATTGTAAACTTGCCTTCTCTGCCTGGTTTGTTCCGTGGGCTGGCCATTACATGACCTTCCGCCAGGTCTCTGGGGCCCAGTTCAAGCCGCAGTGGTACACCGCGAACTTCCCAGTGGTTGAATTTAAATCCCGGGCTCATTCCGTCTCTGTGGTCAACAAGAACACGGATACCTGTATCTTTCAACTGTTTGGCGATCCTGTCGGCAGCCTCTGTGACAGCAGGTTTCTCCTCTTCTTTACGGGCTATTGGTACTATCACAACCTGCACAGGGGCAAGCATAGGTGGAAGTTTCAACCCGTGTTCATCTCCGTGAACCATGATCACTGCGCCTACAAGCCTTGTTGTAACTCCCCAGCTGGTCTGGTGAACGAACTGACGCTGGTTTTCCGAATCAAGAAATCTTGTGTCAAAAGCTTTGGCAAAGTTTGTTCCAAGGTAATGGCTTGTGCCACCCTGCAGCGCCCATCCGTTACCCATCATGGATTCGATCGTGTAAGTAGCCACTGCACCGGCGAATTTTTCCTTTTCGGTCTTTCTGCCGGGTATAACAGGGATAGCTGCCATATCGTGCATGAAATCTGTGTATACCTCCAGCATGCGCATGGTTTCCTGCCTGGCATCCTCTTCGGAAGCGTGGGCTGTGTGACCCTCCTGCCACAGAAATTCAGTTGTTCTCAGGAACGGTCTGGGGCGCAGCTCCCACCTCACAACATTTGCCCACTGGTTGAGAAGCATGGGAAGGTCACGGTAGCTGTTGATCCACTTGCTGAACATGTGATTGATGATGGTCTCAGATGTAGGCCGCACAACAAGCGGTTCCTCAAGCTCTTTCCCGCCTGCATGTGTTACTATGGCCAGTTCAGGGCTGAAGCCTTCAACATGATCTGCCTCTTTCTTAAGAAAACTCTCGGGAATAAACAGAGGGAAGTAGGCATTGCTGTGACCGGTTTCCTTGAAACGACGGTCAAGATCATCCTTCATAAGCTCCCATATTGAGTAGCCGTACGGGCGTATGACCATGCAGCCGCGGACTGGAGCCGGGTCAGAAAGCTCAGCTTCTCTTATGACATCCAGATACCACCTGGAAAAGTCTTTTTCCGGGCTTGTTATGTTTTTTGCCATGGCCACCCTTTCATTAACATATATTACAACAGATAAAAAGCAAAAACCCGCTCTTTCCCCTGCAACGGGGTTTGACGAGAGCGATGATAACCGGTAATATAGTCTGTGTCAGGGGGTCAGAGATCTGAGAGTGGTAGTATACCCATGAAGGCCTCACCCGTCTGCTTCGGAGGCGCCCCTCTTCAAGGGGGGAAGACTCAGAGACCCAGGCGGTTGTTGTAAGCCCTTTAACCCTGTATTAAGAGCATTCCTCAGGGTTTGACCCCCTTCCTCTTTTCCAGACTTTTCTTTTATTCCAGCTTGTCCGCAGTCTTTGAGTGATGTTTGTATTCAGTTATCTTACCCGGGTACTCTAAACATTCAGGGTGGAGGAAAATGGCAGGCGGAAAACTAACTGTTAAAACTCTGGCGGCAATGAGGAAACGCGGAGAAAAGATCGTAGCTCTCACAGCATATGACTACCAGACCGCCCGAATGGAACAGCAGGCCGGAGTCCATGTTATTCTGGTGGGTGATTCCTTTCAAATGGCTGTTCTTGGAGAGGATACCACTCTGGGAGCAACTGTGGATGTTCTTATCGCCCACTGCCGGGCTGTAAGAAAAGGGGCACCGGATGCTCTAGTTGTTGGTGATATGCCTTTTGGAAGCTATCAGCCTTCTGACGAGACAGCAGTTGCCAGTGCTGTGAGATTTATAGCCGAGGCGGGAGTTGATGCTGTGAAGCTGGAAGGCGGCAACGATGCCGCTGTGAGCCGGGTGAGAGCTATTGTAAGTGCCGGTATTCCAGTGATGGGGCACATCGGTCTTCTTCCCCAGTCTATCAGAGCCGAGGGAAGTTACCGGGTAGTACGATCCGATTCCGAAGAAATGCTTCTCCGGCAGACAAAGGATCTTGAAGAGGCCGGAGCTTTTTCCATGGTTCTTGAAATGATAGAAGAGGAAGTGGCAGACAGAATTTCCCGGGCTTCATCGATCCCGACGATCGGTATAGGCGCAGGCAGGTACACACACGGTCAGATTCTGGTTGTTAACGATATGCTGGGAATGAACCGTAGTTTTAATCCAAAGTTTTTAAGAAAGTACGCAGACCTCAACTCTGTGATGGAGAAGGCGATCGGAAACTATGTGAGTGATGTAGCCGGTGGAACTTTTCCCGGTGAAGAGAATGTTTTCAAGGGAAGGGGAAAAGCCAGGTGAAAATTCTTGTAGTTGGCAGTGGAGGCCGCGAGCACGCGCTTGCGTGGGCTCTGCACAGAAACGGTGCAAACCAGATTCTTGTTTCTTCCGGAAACCCGGGGACAGCAGAGTTCGCAACCAATACAACAGGGGATCCGGTTGAAATAGCATTGAAAGAATCTGTTGATCTGGTGGTTGTAGGTCCGGAAGTTCCTCTGGTTAATGGTATTGCGGATGTGCTTGAAGAAAAGGGAATACCGTGTTTCGGGCCGTCTGCACAGTGTGCCCGTCTTGAGGGCAGCAAGTGGTTCGCCAAGGAAATAATGGCCGAGGCCGGTGTTCCAACAGCAACGGGAAAGGTGTTTACAGACCACGCTTCCGCCGTGGACTACATTGGAGAGTACCCGGACAAATTCGTTATAAAGGCAGACGGTCTGGCTGCAGGCAAGGGCGTGTACCTTCCGAACACGCGGAAGGAATCCGATGCCATCATCGAGGAGCTGTTCAGAAACGGCTCCGGCACTGTGGTTGTTGAACAGAGGCTTTCCGGCAGAGAGGTCAGCGTTCTGGCTGTCTGCAACGGAACTGATGCCGTTGTTCTTCCTCCCAGTCGGGACCACAAGAGGGTTTATGATGGTGATATGGGGCCCAATACCGGTGGAATGGGTGCTGTGTGTCCGCCACCAGACATTCCCTTCGATTTCGGAGATGATGTTCTTGAAAAAGTGATACTTCCTGTACTCAGGGTTATGAAAGCACGGGGAACGGAATACAGAGGTGTTTTGTATGCCGGTCTCATGATTACGGAGTACGGATACTTTGTTCTGGAATTCAATGTGCGTTTCGGTGATCCGGAGACCCAGGCGGTTCTGCCTCTTGTAAAGAGCAGTCTTGATCAGTTGTTTCTCGCTGCAGCCAGAGGAAAGAAGCTGCCTCCAGTAGAGATCAGTGACGGAGCTTCGGCCTGTGTTATTCTTGCTTCTGGCGGGTATCCCGGCAGCTATTCGAAAGGTAAGGAGATCACCGGTATCGATAAGGTTGATTCCCTGGTCTTTCAGGCCGGGACCACCGAAAGAAATGGTTCTCTGTACACGGCAGGGGGAAGAGTGCTGGGTGTAACAGCACTTGGCGAAGACCTGGATGAGGCGCTGGAAAATGCTTACAGAGATGCTGAGCTTATAGAGTTTGAAGGCAAACACATGAGAAGAGACATTGGAAGGACAGTATGAAACCACTTGTCGGCATAATAATGGGCAGCGAAAGCGACCGTGAAACCATGAACAAAACCGGGGAGATTCTGGAGGGCCTCGGCATTCCATTTGAACTCAGTGTAATGAGTGCCCACAGAAACCCCGAAAAAGTGAAAAGCTACACACAAACAGCCTCTGACAGAGGTATAAAGGTAATTATCGCAGGAGCCGGTCTTGCCGCCCACCTGGCCGGTGCTGTCGCGGCCAACACCCTTCTGCCGGTGATAGGTGTTCCCATTGAAGGCGGGCCGCTCCGGGGTTTTGATGCCCTGCTCTCCACTGTAATGATGCCAAAAGGTGTTCCTGTGGCGACAGTGGCGATCGGCAGTCACGGTGCCAGAAATGCCGCCTACCTTGCGGCACAGATCATAGCTCTTTCAGACGGGAAAGTGCTGGCTGCGCTGAAGGAAGCCCGTGGCTGGTAAATATCTGCATGTTGATATTTTAGAACCGGATAAAGAGACCGTTTCGGCGGTCTCTTGTGTAATTAAAGCCGGAGGCACCGTTATCTATCCTTCTGACACTGTGTATGGAATAATCGCAGACAGCGGAAACAGAGCTGCATGCCAGGCGGTTGCTGCAATCAAGGGATACTCTTCCGTAAGGCCCTTCATTGTTCTGGTGCCGGATATCGAATCAGCCCTTACACTTGTATCCACCTCTGGCAGTGTGGTACTTATGCGTAAATACTGGCCCGGCCCGGTTACTATGGTTTTCAAGGCGAGCAGGATCGTACCGGACTGGCTTGTTTCCCCAGGAGGAACAGTCGCTCTGAGACAACCTGCAGACAAACTCTCTCAAGCCATTCTGAAGGAAACAGGCAGGTTTCTTGTAACAACCAGCGCCAACAGAAAAGCTGAGCCATTCCCTCTGACTGTAGAATCCATCCACGCTGAGATCACCCTGAAAACAGATATCACCCTTGACGGCGGTTCTCTTCAGTCCCGCAGACCGTCAAGAATACTGAACTGCACCGGTTCGATACCTGTGGAACTAAGAAACTGACCGTTTCCTTTCCCAGTTCTCACAGCAGTTACCTGCCAATTGGTTTACATCCAAAAGCTTATACCGTGTAATCACAGGTTGGTTCTGTAAAGATCGGTGAAGTTACTTCAGACTGGGAAAGGCTTGATCCATTTGATTTGAGTTCTCTTGCGCTTTGGTCAGGCAAAACAATTACAAGTGTTTCTCTCAGCTTCAGAACCACAGACTCGTCATCAGGGGCGGATCCGGTTAGAATTGGATGGGTCAAACTGGAGAATGGAGAACTGTGATATTCCTAGCGATATTCCTGTCAGTACAGAGCTTGATCAGTTACAGCGGCGGTTCTGTTCAGCAGGGTGACTGGTCTGGAGGCCCCGGTACCCCAGGGCCGGTTCAGAACTGGAACTGGGCAGGCGTGTTCCTCAGTGAAACGCACATGACATGGGATAAGACACCAGGTTCAGTTTACCTGGATCTGACGGCATCCAGGCATGTAGTAAGCGGGGCTCCAACTTTCAAGTTTGCCTGCTCCGGAGATATTAATGGAGACGGAAATACAGATGTTGTAACCTGCAATTCAACTACAAGGCAGCTTGTGTGGTCTGAAAATGATGGAACAGGTACATCATGGGTTAGCCATACCATTAAATTTAAATACGGAGCATATCCAACAAGAGGCTGCTCCATAGTTGACATCAACGGAGACGGGTTTCTTGATGTTGTCGGATGTTTCGCGAACCAGGCAGGAGATACTCTTTTCTGGTACGAGAACACAGATGGCACAGGGCTTGCATGGACAGAACACTGTATTGATGAGTATGACTGCCTGATGTGTATATATAGTGCTGATATTGACAATGATGGTGACAATGATGTTGTTGCAAGCAGTACTAAAAAAGGTGTCGGACTAAGCTGGTGGGAAAATCTCGACGGCATGGGTACTCTTATGCAGAAGCACACAATCACAGATGATGATGATTATTGGCAAGCCTGGCAGCTTAACCTCACCGACCTCGATCTGGATGGAGATATCGATATTATTGCCCCCTGTCATACCAGTGACTACAATTACTGGCTGTTCTTCAATGACGGTTCCGGCATGAATTGGGATGTTGAATTGATCAACGCGGATGATGATTACTGTGCACCAACATCTATATCCGCGGGTGACCTTGATTCCGATGGTGATATTGATATTGCTGCGACTTCAGGTGATCCATACAATGGACTATGTTTCTGGTTCGAAAATGTAGACGGTTCATGTTATGATTGGGAACAGCACATGCTGGATGATGAGTTTGCTGGAGCCTATACGGTGCATGTGGCAGATCTCACCGGTGACGGGTATCCCGATATTGTTGCTGGAGCCGGATACCCCATTGGAACAGATGAGGTGGTTCTCTGGGAGAACGCCGGGGGAACCGGAACCAACTGGCTTAAACACCTGCTT
>Ga0164318_10000140_pt1 | contig 43788 bp, 37 predicted proteins | sample GuaBasSedimGuay9_FD_113734 | JGI IMG/M metagenome (GOLD analysis project Ga0164318, IMG submission 113734) | Subseafloor sediment microbial communities from Guaymas Basin, Gulf of California, Mexico - Guay9, Core 4571-4, 0-3 cm | ecosystem: Environmental > Aquatic > Marine > Hydrothermal vents... | reverse complement strand
TTAAGTAAGTTTTTATTTATATCCCTATATGTACTATGGTTACAAAAGATTGTAACCATGGTGTAAATATTGCCTAAAATAAAATACCAACATATAGTTAATAAACTGTTAGATAAGCCGGTATTTACATTCAAGGATTTAGTATTAAATGGTATTCCCTATAATTACGCTAAAAGACTAGCTTATTTACTATTAAGTAAAGGAAAAATAAAAAGAATTGAGAAAGGTAAGTATGCAACAGTTAACGATCCATTTCTTATCGCACCTTTTACAGTATTTCCCTGCTACATCACCATGCATTCAGCTCTTTATCTAAATAAGATACTTCAACAAATTCCTTTTACTGTAGAAATAGCTACGACACGGAGAAAAAAGCACCAAAAGATTGTTTTTGAAGGGATAGAAATAAGATATTATCGTATTAAGAGACGGGATTTCTTTGGCTTTAGGTATATCCCATATGATGCATTTAAAATTCCAGTAGCATATACTGAGAAAGCATTGATTGATATTTTCTACTTTAATCAATACCCAGTAGGATCTATAGATCTAGAGAGGTTAGATCGTAGGGTCCTGAGATCCTATCTTTATCGAATGAATATGGAATCTCTTACAAACAAGGTTTTAGGGTGGTTAGATGCTGAATATAAGAGAGCTTAGGAAATATGCATTTAAAAGAGGACTTAAAGTTTTAGATCATATAAGAAAGGACTATATCCAAGATCTGACTCTTTTCATTTTATATTCCCGTATTTTCCCCAAATTTATCTTTAAGGGTGGAACTTGTCTATGGAAACTATACAAATCCTTTCGTTTTAGTGAAGATATTGACCTACAAGTTGATAGAAAAATGGTATTTGATAGAGAATTGGTACATGAGTTAGAACTATGGGGATTTGACGTCGAGGTTCAGAAGAAGAGATATACGCAGAATAGCTTATTTATGAGACTAATGCTAAGAGGAGCCGATTTTGGTTCTACACAAATATCTATTGAAATGACATTTAGAAAAGGAATTGGTGAGGAGCGAATTCTATATTCACCATATCCAGATATCCCAGATTTTGAAGTTTATTCGCAACCCCTCGAGATAATGCTCCAAGATAAGGTTAACGCATTAATGACTAGGAGTAAACCTAGAGATCTTTTCGATATCTACTTTATCATAACTAGATATAATTTGCAAATAAAGTGCGACCCACAATTATTAGAAAGACGAATAGATATGCTTAAGAGTCAATGGGAATCCCTTAGAGCAATTGTAATGAGGCGGTTACCCAATTTCAATGAAGTCAAAAGAGTTGTCATTAAAAATACTATTTTCGAGTGATTTAATATGGAAAATTTCAGAGCATATGCTTCATATAGGTTTTATTCCTCAGAGAATTTCGGAGAATGCATAAACTCTAAAAAACTATAAGTGTGATGCTTGATGAGTAGTGTTCTTTTAACTGGCGGGTTAGGCTTTATAGGTAGCAATACACTAGATCTGCTTCTAGAACGAGGCTATCATGTAATAGTCCTGGATAATCAGTATTCTGGAAAAATCGATAACATAAAAGAACATACTAGCAATCCGAGGCTAGAGATAATTATTGGTGATATTCTTGATACAGGCCTCCTTAATAAAATAATGAAAAAAGTTGATTCTGTAATTCACTTGGCTGCATTAGTAAGTGTTGATATTGCAAATGAGCAACCACAGTTTGCTTTTAAGGTAAATGCAGAAGGTACGTTAAATCTATTAGAAGTTGCTAGAAAAAGCGAAATAGAAAGATTTGTGTATGCTTCATCAGCAGCGGTTTATGGAAACCCGGAGAGGATTCCAATCGACGAGAAACATCCTCTTCAGCCTCTGAATCCTTACGGAGCATATAAGTTGGCAGGCGAAGCCCTAGTTAATGCATACAGTAGTACATATGGATTAAGTACAATATGTCTGAGATACTTCAATGTTTATGGCCCAAAGATGTCAGGAGGCCCCTACGCTGGAGTTATAAGTAAGTTTATTCTGAATGCGCTCGCAAATAAGGATTTAGAGATCTTTGGGGATGGAAATCAAACAAGAGATTTTGTTTTCGTTAGAGATGTAGCGAATGCTAATATTAGAGCGCTTGAATCTAAAGTTGATGGTATTTTTAATGTTGGAACTGGTAAAGGAGTAACAATAAATCAATTAGCAGATATAATAATCAAATTGACGAAATCTAAATCCCAAAAAATATACTCCAAACCAAGAGCTGGAGATATTTATCTGAGCGTAGCAGATATTAGTGTCATTAGGCGGAAATTGAATTGGCATCCGAAAGTAGATCTCAAGGATGGAATTACCAAGACAATAAAATATTTTGAAAAGGAAAAGGTTTAACCAGGAAATCGGCTAAAACATAATACTTAAAGTTAAATCATGGAGAATATTATCAAATTTGGTTCTTAGAGGCCCCAGCATGTCCAAGAAATATCCTCCAGAGCTGATCGATGCGGTCTATCATGCGAGTAAAGGAGATGGTCCAGTATCTATTTTTATTTATCGGCCTATCGTTCTTAGGCTAATGCGGTGGATAAACCGGCCTATAAGTCCTAACAAAATTTCTGTTGTAAATGGAGTTCTCTTAGTATTTTCATCTCTAATTTTGGCATTACCGATTATCAAGCCCTACTTTATGATATTTTTTAATCTTCAGTTTCCAGAATTACCATTATGGCTTATAGTATTATTATTTACGGTAACCTATCAGTTTTCCTTAGTACTTGATTGTTTAGATGGAGCGATGGCAAGATACTATAATTTGGCATCTACATATGGAGCACTTCTTGATGTTATCATAGACATATTTGGAGATTTTGTACTTTTTACAGTAATATACTTGCTTATTTGGGATTCTCTCATGAAGTATATGTTCCTATTTTTCTTTGTTACGAAGTTTTTATTTGATTTATTGCTTCAAGCTCTTGATGGTAGAATTACAGAAACGTTCTACAAGAAGAAAATTTATGATTTTAAGATGGCTAGGGCGGAAGAAGCATATTCTTTTGTTCCCCAGAAAGTTATGGTACATGGTAGGGAAATAAAGCTCGTTATAGGAAATCGGGATATTTTAGCATTAGTTGTAACGCTAATAGTACTAAATATTCTAGTACTGAAGTATAATCCACTAATGGCATACATCTTAATGCTACTATATATTCTCGGATGGTTTATAGGTTGCATTGTAGGACTAATGGCTAGATTAAAAATAGCACGATTATTAGATAAGTACATCCAGCAATCAGATAAAACAAGGTCATAAATTCTTATATATTGTACTTCCAGTAAGAATTCATAAGAGTTAACAATATTTTGTTCAAACCTTTGGTAAATATCTAATCTGTAGTAAAATAGAGATCTTAGTACGCCGTGCTGGAGGCTATTCTATTGAAAGAAAGGATAAGAAAAAGGAACAGCCTAACCTTCGGAATAGATGAGAAAAAACACGTAATTGTGATTCCTAGCTTTGTAATCGTAGGAGATGAGATTTTAGACCATGTTTTGACAGTAATAGAGTCCCTTAGTGTTGATAGTGCATTAGTAGTAACAGGGCCGAGAACGTATGAGATTGCAGGTCGTTATGTTCTTGACTCATTAAACGACGCTTGTATTGAAAATAAGATACTTATTGTTCATGAGGCATCGAAAAAATATGCTCAAAAAGGAATAGATCTCTTTAATGAATTCGAATTTGAGGCTGTTATTGGTATTGGTGGTGGAAAAAACTTAGATGTAAGCAAAGTTATTGCAAAAGAAACGCGGGCATTTTTTATTAGTGTCCCAACTAACGCAGCACATGATGGTATTGCATCTCCCGTTGCTGCATTAAAAGAACGAAAAGGGAGATATTCTGCGGTCGCAGTGCCGCCAATTGCTGTAATTGCGGACATAGATATAATAAAAAAAGCACCGAAAAGGTTTCTAAATGCTGGCGTTAGCGATCTTGTTGCAAATCTTAATGCTGTAGAAGATTGGAAACTGGCACATGAAGTTAAGGGAGAATACTATGGCTCTTATGCAGCACACCTCTCAAAAGCAAGTGCAGAATTTATAATAAATCTTGCAGATGACATTAAAGAGAAGAATACAGAAGGTATTCGCGGTCTAATAGAATCCTTGATAAGTAGTGGCATGGCAATGGGCATTGCTGGCTCAAGCAGACCTGCAAGCGGCGCGGAACACCTTTTTTCTCATGCATTGGATCAAATAGCTTCGAAACCAGCTCTGCATGGCGAACAATGCGGTGTTGGAACTATTCTGATGCTATACTATCGAGGGGATCCTCGTTGGAAAGAAATTAGAGAATTCTTAAAATATATTGGTGCACCAACCACGGCTAAAGAACTGGGAGTAACTAAGGAAGAAGTAGTTAAAGCGCTAACTATAGCACATACAATCAGACCGGAACGATATACAATTCTTGGAGAAAAAGGTTTAACAATAAGTGAAGCAAAGAAAATTGCAAAAGAAACTGGAGTGATATAGAAATAAAAAAAATCATCTATTGCTCGAATTTCTTTTTATAATATTCGTAGGTTTTCTTCATACCTTCCTCTAGACTTACTTTCGCTCTAAAGCCTAATATCTTTTCAGCCTTTGTGGTATCTGCTTGTGTTCTATAGACATAATTTTTGATCGGATTTTTAACATATTTAGGCTTCACAGGAATACCAATTAATCTCCCAATCAGTTGAATGACATCATTAAATGTCGTTTCTCTTCCAGTTCCCACGTTGAAAATATCTGCACCAAGGTTTGGCTTCTCCATGGCTAGAATTGTGGCTCTGGCGGCATCTTTTACAAAAGTAAAATCTCTTGTCTGAGTTCCATCTCCGTAGATCACGGGCATCTCTCCACGCATTAACATCCACATAAATTGAGTTACTATATTTGCGAATTTACCTTTGTGTTCCTCATGAGGCCCATATATACTAAAGTACCTCACACCAATGGCTTCTACATTATAGAGATCATAGTAAATTCTTGCAGCATGTTCCCTTGCATACATGGAATACTCATAGAAGGTTCTCGGAATTACTGGCATGTCCTCCCTATGTGGTGGCTCTAATGCACCATACAAGCTACTAGTTGTAGCATATACAATTCTTCTAATATTATCGTGGGTTCTTGCGATTTCTAATATATTTAGAAAACCGAGTACGTTTACTTTTACGCCTTCTCTTGGATCTGGGACAAACATTGGAAGCGAACTAGCAGCAGCTTCATGTATAATGAAATCGATTTCATCAGCGAGATCACTTAGAATTTTTATATCCCTGACATCGCCTTCAATAAACCTAATCTTGTCAGCATTGTTCTCAAGAAGATGTTTAATATTCTTTGTTTTTCCTAAACTTAGATTGTCAATTACAATGACGTTGTAACCGCGATTTAGAAGTTCCTCTACAATATTACTTCCGATGAAACCGGCCCCACCGGTGACTAAAACAGTCTTACCCATAGAGATCATCCATAAAAATTGTTAATACTTTGGAATCATACAAATCGATTCTAAGGTAAATATAAATATGACCTATTTAATAAAAACGAGGGTAGAAAAAAAACTAGAATTAAACTAAGAAAACTTTCTAAATTATCTCTTCTAGGGTCTCAAAATCGTCTACGTCCACGGTCAAACCTGTTTAATCTTCTTCTACCTCTACCACGTGGTCTATATTGTACTGTTTTGCTAGACATATTATTATCTCGATTTATATCTTCATCAGCAATTTCTTCATCGCTTTGAGTGATTGTTGAATATTTTCCTAAGCTTAGTCTCATAGAATTCTGGAAAACTGATATATATGCATTTTTGACATCATAGGTTTTTCCAGTCTCTATCTTCTCAATCATATCGTCCCATGCAGAAAGTAGGATCGTTCCGCTTTCATCTCCAATTAGTATTTCAGAAACCCTGTGCGTCTCGCCTGTTCTTCTAGAAGTTACTTCTTTAGGTTCGGATTTCTCTAAAACTTTAACATGCAAATTTACATTGCGGGAGGCGGTATTTAAGTCTGCCACCCGCGTGATTGTTTCATTATTTTCTTCTTTCACTTTATACAACCTCAATCTTGGGTGTTAAATTTTCATGAGGTCTTAGACCATCATTCATCGTTTTGACCGTTTTGCTCCAAGAAGGAGCAACCCCTATATTTAGGGGATTCCCAGGCACGGTCAGAACCTAGGAATTTTTCAAAAACTCAATTGACCGAATACAATATATAAACTTATTGAAAAAATTTAGATTTAAAGTAAGGATCTATGGGTTCTATATCCTCTCAGATATATATTGATTGAGGATAAAAATTCTGGAGGTAACGTATTCTTGAAGTAGACTTCAATTAAGTATATGATTTCTTTGACTTCCCTTGGCTGTTGGCCTGACTTAATGGATGGCTCTGCTTTTGGCACCTCAACTTCGGGTTTTTTTGGAATCAAACTTGGTGTGCTAACTTGAGGAAAGGTGTTTCTTGACACATTAAAAATTTCAATAAAACCTATTTCACCGAGAAGAACTCCTATTATTTTCAAGGGTATTCCGGAAAGAGGTTCTCCTCTGATAGAAACACCTTGATCTCCTAACTTTTTGAGAACCTGTTTTGTGTTTAAATAAACCTCAAATTGATTTAAGAATGCCTCTGGGTATGTTGTTTGAACCCTTCCAATATATTTATATGTGTGCATCCTCCAGCCACCCGTATAGTTATCTTCCTATATAATATTAATAACTAAAATAGCGTATAAATAACTATATAATATCAAACTTGTATTGCAGAATCATTTTTGCCCTCTAAATTATGTTAAACGCAAGAAATAATGAAAAAATAGAACTTTGTCCGAGTTTGGGTAAATTTGGGTTGACCTGTCTAGGTTTTCGCTTTCAGTTTGCGACGGCAAATATCCCTATAACAAGGATCTTTATATGTATGTTAGTGTTAAGCTAACGACTAGCCAGAATGCAAAAAAATCATCGAAGAACTATTCTAGAACGATATTTTACCGATGGACAGTGGGTTCTTCGCAAGAGAGAATTGCAAGTTGGCACTAGCTAAAGGTAGCGATAGTCGGGTGAAATCGATGAAGAATAGACGGTGAAGCCCAGTATTATGCTCTGTAGAGCGTGATTTAGAAAAAGGAATGCAAGAGGGTAAAAGAATGGTAATATGAAGCTAAGACCTTTGATGAGAACATCATAGTATATATGTCTCTGCAAAAACGGCATGTTAAGATCCTATTTATGGTTGTGGAATATAATATCGAATGAATGATCAAACAAAAGATCAAGTACTGGCTGGTAATGCAACAAGTAATGTGGTTGACATAGGGGCTACGAAGAGGCGTAAAGAGATGATTAGAAAATAGCGTGGGTATTCAGATAAAGAAAACGAATTAAGTTTATGGATTATGAGATGTAATTCTCTTCCATAAGGAATAAATATGGTTATCATAAATATAATTATCATAAACTAACTTATGGTGATGCTCATGTTCTTTGACAGGGAATATGAATTAAAAGCTTTAGAGAAAGCTTATATATCAGATAGAGCAGAGCTAATCGTTATTTATGGTAGAAGGAGACTCGGTAAAACAAGGCTTGTTCAGGAATTTTTACGTAAAAGAGGGGGTATCTACTTATTCACGCCCCGGGGTAGTATCAAAGATGTTCTTAATGCTTACTCTTATGATATCAGGGAACAAACTGGAGAGTACGTGTCATTTGCTGATTGGCGGGATTTCCTTGATTACTTAAATTACACTGGGAAAAAAAGGAGAGTTATTGTAATTGATGAATTCCAGAGATTGTCAAAAGCATATCAACCCGCCATAACAATGTTACAGGATCAATGGGACAAATCACTAGAGCGAACAAAAATAAAGTTAATTCTAGTTGGTTCAGCAATAGGAATGATTGAGAGAATAGCCTTACTTAAAGATGCCCCTTTGTTTGGTAGAAAAACTAGGGAATTAAGAATAACGTCCATTCCTTACATAATAATGAGAAAATATTGGAACACAGATGAGGAAACAAGGATACATTTATTCGGCGTTTTCGGAGGTACACCAGGATACTTCACGATGGTTAATAAAAATAGAGATATCTATGAAAACATTAAGGAACTGATATTAGAACCTGAGGGAACACTATCTCGGGCGCCAGAACAATTATTAGCAGAAGAAACAAGATCGCCATCTACATATCTGTCCATACTTGCAAGCCTAGCCAGGAGTGGTAGAGGTCTAGCGCTCTCAAAAATACACGTACGAAAAGGCTCACCAACAGTATATTTAAGAAATCTTATAAAGATGGATATTGTAGAAAAACTGAAATCACTAGCTCAAGGAGATATAATCTACGTAATCAAAGATGAATTCTTTAGATTCTGGTTTACGCACATTTATCCTCGTTTAGCACTAATAGAAATGCGTAGAGGAGATTTACTACTCAAAATGATAAGAGAAAAAATGGATGAGTACATCTCATTCACATTTGAAAAAATACTAAAGGAATTAATAACAATGATGTCTGGGAAAGAGATTATGGGAATCTCGCTACCCGCAATAGATAACATAGGCGCTTACTGGAGAAGAAACATAGAAATAGATGCCTGCGCAACAGCTAAGGAAATGGCAATATTCGGAGAAGCAAAGTGGATAAGTAGAAAAATAACAAGAAGAGATATCGAAAAATTCACAGCCAAAGCAGAAATTGCCACAAAGGATTTGAAGAAAAAAGACTGGATTGGCATATATCTCGCGCGGAGTGGATTCTCAAGTGATGCCAAAAAATTGGAATCAAAGAAGCTATTACTATTAGATTTAGAAGAATTAGGAAACGTCATGGATAAATTTAATGTATAGGATTGTACATCTATTAAATCCCAAGAAAACAATTATTTTAGTTCGATAATAGAGAGATCTTCCTATTTTTCAAAAATTTTAAGAAACAAAATATTGTGAACTTCTTTTATTTGATTAAATTTTAACGTAGCAAAAGTCAATTATATAATTGCTAAGCTCAATGATGATTTATATGAGATCCAACGAACCGATCTTCTACTTTGGAGTTAACGGGATCGGCCTTGGGCATGCGAGAAGATCAAGTAGAATAATAGAAGAACTGAGCGGTATTGCCAATATAGTCTGTACAACATACAGTAAAACATCTGCTAGTAGTTATCTCAGAAGAAAAGGGATAAATGTTATCGAAATTCCTAAACTTAGTTGGGCAGAAACTTATGATGGAGGGATAAATTACCCTAAGACACTTATTAAGGTTCCTTCGGGCATAAGTCTCGCCGCGTTTCATCTATTAAAGGACTATTTTCTAATTAAGAAATTAAAACCAAGAATTGTTATTTCTGATATGCGTGCAGCACCAATAATAGTAGCAAAAAAGCTAGGGATACCTAGATTCTTAATTGGACTATTTTTTGATTTTTCGAGGGATACGGAGAACAAATTCTATCGAGCGGGTACAAAAATGTTAGGTATTTTCCTTAGGAGATTAGCCAAATGGAGTAATAAAGTTTTTTTTACGGATTTTCCGCCGCCAAATACAATCTATGAAAGACTTTTGCCAGAAAGAGAAATCGAAAATATGATTTATACCGGGCCGATTGTAGAAAAATCCATTGAGGAGAAAATTCGCAAACAAGACATCTTAGAGATAAAAAAAGAGGCAAAGCAAAAATTAGGATTAGAGGAAAAAAATGTAGTTTTGTTTCTCTCTAGCGGAATAGAGCAAGCGAAACGATACTTCTTATATAGCATACGGAAGATTATGTCAGATCTTCAGGAAATTCAAGATACTAAAGTAATCGTATCAATTGGACGACCAGATAAACCAGCTTCGAAGAAAGTGTTTAAGAATATAGAGCTTTGGACTTGGATACCGGATTTAACTGATTATTTATTCGCTTCAGATACAATCGTTGGTCATGTTGGTCTTAATAAGGTCTTTGATTCGATAGCCGCGGGAGCTTATTTTATCGGTCTTATAATGGAAAATCAGATCGAACATATTGCTGTAGCGAAGAAGCTCGAAGAACTAGGTATTGGTGTAGGGGTTAGAAAAATAGACAAAAAACTGGTTAATATTTTAAAACGAGTTTTAGATGAAAGACATTCTCGGAAAAAGGTTTATGAGAAATCACGTGAAATTTCGAAATATAGGCCTGTAGAGGCAATCAAAAAAATAATTGCTAATTATCTATAGAATCATTTCCTAGATTCTTGGATTCTATAAATCGCTTGTACCGGACATATTTGCATGCAAACACCGCATCCTAAACATACATCAGCTCTTATTAATGGCTTTTTAGATGATGAGTCGTAAACGATAGCCGGGCAGTTGAAATCTTTATAGCAAATCCCGCAATTAATGCATTTCTCTGCATCAATCTCATAGAGTCCGCCAAGGCCAGCATAACCTTTAGTGTGTCTCTCATAGATAGCACAGGGATGCTTAAATACAACAACAGACACTCCGCCTTGCTGATACACTTTGTATGCTTCCTTAAATTTATCTTTGGCATCTTTCCAATTCATTATTTGATCAACGGTCACTGCAAAATCTGCGCCAAGAGCTTTAGCTATTTTTTCGATATCAATTTTCTTGGTCGGATTGCTCATCGCAGTAAGACCAGTTCTCGGATCTGGTTGAAAACCGGTCATCGCAGTTATATTATTATCTAGGACAACGATCATCATTGGATGTTTATTATAGATCGCATTAGCAAGTCCAGGCAAACCTGCATGGAAAAAGGTAGAATCGCCGATGAAGGCCATAACTGGCTGATCAGTAACCTGACTAAGTCCACCAGAAGCTCCAATACTTGAGCCCATACAGAAAAGGACATCGCCCATTAGATATGGGGGCATAACACCCAAGGTCATACAACCAATATCTGTGGAATAAATTACCTTTTTTGGATTAACCTTTAATTCCAATAGTGCTCTTTTAATAGCATAATATGATGCTCGATGAGGACACGCTGGACAGAGAACTGGTGGTCTTGTCGGTATATGTACGCCGGAGATTTCAGAAACGGGTTTAACATTAATAGGAGAAACAGGCCCCTTCTCTTTACCTAATGCTACAAGAATGCCTTTTTCTACAATTTCTGGTGCAAATTCATATAATCTTGGTAATATATTTTTTCCGTAAATTTTAGTGTTGAGGTCGTGCATCTGAGCTATTGCTCTGATGTCCCTTTCGAGGATAGGATCCAACTCTTCAACGATAAGAACATGATCTAGTGTCTCTAAGAACTTAACAATTTTCTTTTCTGGTAAGGGATAACTAAATCCTAGTTTGAGAATTTTTCCGCTTAAGTTCATTTTTTGGAATTCCTCATACGCGTAACTAAAAGCAACACTACTCGAAATGATGCCAAATCGACCGATAGAGGGGTCGTCACCCGAGAATTCATAGACCACATTCCACTCAGATGCTTCCGATAGTTCTTGAGCCTCTTTAAGCCTCTTCAACATTTCAGCATGATTTCTTCTAGCATTTGCTGGGATAACGACGAATCTCGAAGGATCCTTTTCAAAGAACCCCTTTGTCTTTATATCGGGTATCGGACCGAATTCAACGGGCGCCCTTGCATGAGAAATACGTGTTGTTGTTCTTAACATAACTGGTTGATGCACTTTTTCGGAAACATTATATCCATAAATGACCATTTGTTTGGCTTCCTGCGGATTACTAGGTTCCAACAAGAGTAATCCATAATGTCTAGCAAGATTTCTATTATCTTGCTCATTCTGTGAACTATGGCAATTTGGATCATCAGCATCTAGGAAAACAAATCCTGCCCTAGTACCAACATAGCCTGATGTAGCTATTGCATCTGCAGCCACGTTTATACCAACATGTTTGGCTGCAAAGAATGATCTGACTCCAGCCAAGCATGCAGAAAATGCAGATTCGTATGCGATGATCTCATTTGTAGCATACTCCACATAAATACCGACTTTTTTAGCTACAGCTCGGAGAGCATCCATAGCTTCTGTGCTTGGCGTACCGGGGTACGCTGAAGCGAATCCTACGCCAGCCTCAATAACACCTCTTGCAATAGCCTCATTGCCTAGTAAAAGTCTTTTTTCGCCGGCATTTCCCAAGATAGCTGACATTAATATTCACCAAGAAACTGCTAGTAATATCCAATTAATTTCTTATGTATTTTCGATGGGAAATTTCTTATAAGTGTGTTATATAGATTTGTTCACGAATATGCTAAATTAAATTTAAAGATGATCCGGGAACTAAGTATATTCTTATTGTACTATTATCTAAATTATTGGTGATATTATGAGAAAAACAAAGATTATAGCCACTATAGGACCGGCTTCTTTGCATCCGGTGAAGATAAAGAATATGATTAAAGAGGGAGTAGATATCATTCGACTTAATTTTTCACATGGCGATCACGAAGAGAAAGAAACAATGTACAACTATGTTCGTACCGTCGAAAAGGAATTGCATAGATTCATTCCAATAATCGCGGATCTTACGGGTCCAACTATCAGACTTGGTAGTGTCGATAATTTTATTTTAAATCGAGGTGAAGAGGCTTTTATAATAAATAATCAGAAAGGAGAGGCCTCTAAAAAAGAGATTCCATTACCAAATAGTTTAGTCTACGAATCCCTCGATACTGGTGATTTAATTTTAATTGATGATGGTGAAGTTCAGATCAAAGTTCAGGAAGTTTTGGAAGATAAAATTAAAGTAAAGGCTCTAAATGAAGGTGAGATTCGAAGCAAAGTATCCGTTGTGATTCCAGGTAAGGATCTTAAAACACCAGCTATAACTGAGAAAGATATACGAGATCTTGAATTTATCACTAAAAGAGAATTCAACTATATCGCTTTATCATTCGTGAGGAGTAAGAAGGATATCCAAGAACTTCGAAAAATATTGAAAGAAATGAATGCAGATTATATGAAAATAATTGCTAAAATTGAAACCCAAGCTGCAGTTAAAAATATTGAAGAAATAATAAAGGAATCCGATGCTATTATGATCGCACGTGGAGATTTAGGCATGGAGTTTCCTCTAGAAGAAGTCCCAGCGATTCAAAAGAAAATAGCAGAATTATGTTTGAGATACGGTAAACCATCAATTTTAGCGACTCAGATTTTGGATTCAATGGTACATAATCCAGTACCTACTAGAGCAGAAGTTGCAGATGTATTTGTAGCAATAGGGGAAGGCATAGGTGCTCTTATGCTAAGCAATGAAACTACAATTGGTAAGTATCCAATAGAAGCAGTATCTTGGCTAAGACGAATTATTGAAGCATCGGAGAGAGAGGTTCCACCACCAAGAGCTGATGGCTATGATGAAACGATCTATGAAAAGTTTGCGAAGGGAATTGTTCTCTTAGCCGAGTCAGTAAATGCTAAAATATTAGCATACACCAAAGCAGGAATGACCGCATTGAGATTATCCAGATATCGCCCAAAGACCGATGTTTATGTTGTTACAGGGGATCAAAATGTTGCTAGGCAGATAAATCTCTTATGGGGAATTCAACCACTTTATTGTGCACTTGAGGACATTAATAAAGCATTAGATGATCAGCTTAAGCATCTAAAAGAATGCGGAGAATTTAGAAAGGGAGATATTGTTCTCTTAACTGTTGGTATGAGAGAAGAAGCAACTGACTTGGCCAGAATCGAGATAATTGAGTAGTTATTTCTTTATTTTAGAGAGGAAAGAATCTAAATCTATTCCATCCATTTTTTTAGGATCCACAGATAGCATTTCTTTTTTTAATTCTATAATTTTCCACCCCTTATTAGGCATTTTTAACGCTAAAAATGCCTGCGCTGGAAGCCCCTCTTTTAGCATAGCCTCAAGCCACTTTAAGGTATTATCGAAGTCTCGTATATAGTAGGTCGTGAATTTCTGTGCTGTTTTGACTTCAAATCCGAAGAGTCTACCCGAAGCTACAGCCAAAACATCTGGTAAGGCTTGTCCAATCCCACTAACAGGTATCCTAGTGGCCCAGATACCCGCATTTATTAGTCTTTTAACGAGTTCGCGTTCAGCATGAAAGCCTCTTGCTCTTCTTTGGCTCAGATTACTCAATTATTTCACCAATATTTAAATATTAATCATTAAAATTTGGTCAATATTAAACTAATAACTATTAAAATAGCTTAAAGCAAAATAAAAACTATAATCTTGGGAGAATGTATGTCAGAGGATTCTGGTCCAAGAAAAATAATGTCGATCGAAGAGGTCGATAAGGTTCTCTATATAGGGAATCCTCCGTCTGGAGTTCCTGCATATATCGTCTACTTTTTAACTCTTGCGATTCTGGTTGTAGGATTCTATCGATTAGCACTCCTTATAGGCGGAAATTGGGGAGCAATTCAATTTATTCTTTCTATGCTCGGAGGAACCGTAGTACCGTATGCGAATATCATATTAACGTTCATTTTAGCAATATTTGCTTTGGCTATACTTGGCGCATTTATCTTTCTAGTGCTAATAAGAAAGGCAGCGAAATATTTCCTATATTTCATAATGTTGGTGTTTCCTATACTCTCAATCGGCTTTGGAGTTCTTCTACTCGTATCAACCCAAGATACAATGTATGGTTTGGTATTTGTAGGATTTGGGATTTTAGGTCTGTTATCCTTCTTTTTAGTTAGACGAAAAATTGAGCTTGCAGGTGAACTCTTACAGTTGAGCGCAAAAGCAGTATTAGATGAAAAGGGAGCCTTATTAGCTACATTCCTATCGGTAATAATATCCTCTATTGTAGCAATAGCGACACTCTTAACAGGTCTTTATGTAGTTGAATTGGTTACGGGATATATTTCAAACGAATGGTTGCCAGTAGTATTTCTTGCGGTTATGTTTTTAGGTAGTTGGGGATCTGGATTTATTGTCTATCTTTTCGATGGGACGATTATAGGTATAATCCATGACTGGTATAGATCGCCAGAGGTAGATGTAGCATCGTTCGGGAGGGGATTAAAGCGTGCATTAGATGTAAAGGGAGGAATTGCTACTTTTGCGTTACTAATGGCAACATTGAGATTATTAACTGAACAGGCAAAGAAAGGAAGAGAAAAAAGTTTCATTGGAGCGCTTATTGCGTTTATTGCAGGGGTCGCTTACGAGCTTATTAGGTTTTTGACTTATTACACATTACCTGCGATGGTGATAAGGAAAACGAACTTTACGGAAGGAATTAAAGACTCTATGAACAAACTAAAAGATTTATTCGTGGAGACATTAATCTCCTATTTCGGTTTCGGTAAAGTTCTTGCATTACTCGGTTTTATTGTGATGGTTTTCTATGCTGGATCTGGGTATCTTGTTGGCGCGTATCTGCTATATCCGATCTTAGCTGCAGATTTTGTAGGATTAACTCCGGTTGCAGTAGGTGTAACTTCGGCCCTTGGAACTCTATTAATCGGGTTAATCCCGACGATATTGATCTTTAGAACGGTCTCAATAGCGTTTAATGGTATATTATATGAATTTGGCTTAGATTTAGAATTCGCAAATAAGGGAATAACACTTCCTTCAAGGCTTCCAGATAAAATCAAACAAGACTTTTTAGCAATCCTAGAAGAAAAAGGTGCAACAATAAGAATCTGAAGGTCTTCAAAACCAACCTTTTAATATTTTTTGGTAGATTCTTTATTCTTGCATTAATATTAGCTATTGGTGATCTTGTGAGTAAAAACTATGATGTTATTATTGTCGGTGGAGGGCCTGCGGGAATCTTCGCCGCACTTGAACTGATTAAATATAGTAATGATAAGCTAAGGATAGCGATATTTGAGCAGGGAGGGGATATTTCAGAGCGTATTAGTAATAAAGATTTTCTTACTGGATGGGGAGGTGCTGGGGCTTTTAGTGATGGAAAAATCACTTTGTGTCCCGATGTTGGTGGATGGTTAACTGGCATCCTTCCGTGGAAGGATGTTGAAAAACTAATCAACTATGTAGATTCAATATGGGCAGAACTTGCTCCGCAAGCGGGTTTCTACGCTTATGACGAAGATACAGTTGCACAAATCGCTGCTGATGCCAGAAGGGCGCATCTTAAATTGATTCCATATAAAATCAGACATTTGGGATCCGATAATACCCCGACAGCATTGCTTAAAGCTAAGAAGAAAATAGAAACAGTGGCGGATATCTACTTGAAAAGTAAGGTTGATAAACTCATCGTCAAAAATTCGAAGATTATAGGTATTTCTTTAGAAGATGGATCCATCTTTAATGCAAAATATGTTATTGTTGCCCCCGGCCGAGTCGGATCTTCTTGGCTTAAACGGGAGATGGAGCGATTGGGAATTCCATTAGGAGTGAATCCTGTCGATGTTGGAGTTAGAGTAGAAACCTTATATGAGGTATTCGAAAACTTAACAGAGACCCTATATGAGCCTAAATTATTATACTATTCGCCTACTTATGATGATGTTGTTCGAACATTTTGTGTTAATCCTGGTGGTTATGTAATCAAAGAACGCTATGAAGATGTGATAACAACAAATGGTCACGCATATGAGAACAAAAAAAGCAATAACACGAATTTCGCGCTACTAATAACATCGAGTTTCACATCACCATTTAAAGATCCTATCGCATATGGAAAACATGTAGCTAGATTAGCCAACTTATTAAGCGGTGGTTCTGTAATCGTTCAAAGATTTGGGGATCTTGTCCGTGGACGACGAAGCACACCTGATAGAATAAAGAAATCCTTGGTAGAACCAACTCTGGAAGATGCAGTACCGGGAGATATTAGTTATGTTTTATCACACCGACATTTGGTTGGAATATTAGAATCGATGAAAGCTATTGATAAACTAGCCCCAGGACTTTATAGTGATCATACTTTATTATATGTTACTGAAGTTAAGTTTTATTCCTCGAGAGTTGATATTACCAGGGAAATGGAAACAAAGAGCATTAGAAATCTGTTTGCTATAGGAGATGGTGCTGGGATTAGTAGAAGTTTGGCTCAAGCAAGTGCCTCGGGTGTTATTGCTGCGCGGGCAATTCTTAGGCGAGAGAAAATCGTAGATAAGAATTTCATCTAATTTTTCTTATCTGCCTTTTAATAAAAGCTTCTACCTTTGGCAAAACACCGTAGGTTTTACCACATGGTTTTGTTCTTTTGTTTGCTATTGCTTTTAAGATGGAATCAACGTCTGGATCCGCCTTAATTAATGTATACGCGAAACCAACTAGTTTCGCCATATGAGCATCGCTACCAGCCACTTTACCTAAATTACGTTTATTAGCTAAAAATTCGGCTTTTTTATTAGCGGAATTAAGGATCGTCCCAGCGTTTATAACTTCTACAGCATGGGCTGGGATCTTCCACGCAATATCATTTATCCCAGATCTAAATCTGTCAAACGGATGAGGAATTACTATTATGCCGTCATGTTCTCGTATAAAATCGATAGCCTCCCAAATATTGATACCTTTTTTCGGTGCAACGGTTAATCCAAGCCCGATCAGATGTCCATAATTCGTGGATATTTCTACACCAGGAATAATTAGAAAATTATCTATGTGTTCTGTAAATGGCACATCATGATCTGTTATAGCAAGTCCGTTTAATCCCTTATTTCTTGCGACTCTAATTACTTCATTTATTGTTGATAAACCATCGCTAGACTTTGTTGTATGAACGTGCAGATCTATTTTTAGCCAGTCTCCCATTTTGCTCACTTTTAGCCCCACCGGAATTTTTAGTTTAAAGATTGAAGAGATGTTCCAAATGAAGTATATTCAAATGTTACTTTTGATGTATATCTTGATGCAATTAATGGTGCCTATTTCTGGAAGCATAACTAATAATACTCACTTTAATACAAATACGATCAGTAGGGAGTGGAACGAGGGAGAAAGTTTAACCATAATTTTTGTAAGAGATACTAGAATAATTCCCTATAAGTTCGAAATAGATCCTAATCAAGTGTTATCTGGAACCACAGCTTCCTTATTCAGCGATGATAACGATAAATTGACATTTATTTGTGGGGATGAGTACACTAAGGTAATTATCTATATGAAAGCGCGAAATTCTGGTAAGTTTTATACATTTGCTAATATTAACGATACAACACTGTACTTTAATGTTAGTGTTCTTAACCCTGTAACAGGAAGCTTTGATTTATTAGGAACTACAAATGGTACTTCCTATTATATTGATAAGAAATATCTAGTAAATGGCGAAGAATATATCTTTCTGATTCATGAGAATTATGATTTCCCCCCAGTAGGAAATTTCGTTGGCAGGATCTCCCATGCATATATAATTCAAGATCAAGAGCAACAAGTTATCAGTACAGAATATAAGCATATAGATTCCCATACAATCTTACATAAAATGGAATTAAATATCTACGATTCGAATGTTAAAATCCAAATTCTTAATATTTCACGATGGTGGAGATTTGAATATTCAGAACCAGAAGTAGAGTGGAACTTCACAGAGAAAAGCTTCTATGTCAAATATCCTGGAACTTACAGACTATACTTTTCAAGCCAGGATTATTGGAGATATCCCGGAGATCAAGAATCTAGGATCGTGATATTTAATACTCGAGGAAAATACTTGCCTTTCGATAGTTTTAACATAGAATATCGCTATATACGAAGATATCTAAACGAGAGTGCTGCAAAGAACACGTACCTATTTTGTAGAAATATTACTGTCTATAATCCAAATAATGAAATGGCACTAGGTTTGCCTATAAGAATCGAACTAAATAGAACAAATTTTGATTTCTGGGCGGTAAATGAAGATTTTTCTGATATTTATTTTACCCAAGAGATAGATGGCGAAATATATGAGTTACCCTACTATTTGGAGCATTGGGATCATGAATCAGCAGTAATTTGGGTGAAGCTAAAGTCTGTTATGCCGGAATCTAATGCAACAATTAAGATGTATTATGGCAGAGAAAATGCGATTTCAAGATCTGATTCCTCCGCGAAAATTCCATACTACTTTGGTGATGAATTCAATAAGCCCCTAAATTCAGATAAATGGACATGGGATTCGGGATGGTATACCTCAGATGGTGCTCTTCAACATGATATTGAACCAACTAAAAGACAAATTCTCTCTAATGAAGAAATGTATGACAAATCAAAAATAGTATCATTAATGAGCCAAGAGGTTAGCATAGGCTACTCTGGAATAATTTTTCTATATGCTAATGATAGCTTCTATTATCGGGCAATTGTTAATGAAACAGGATTTCTAAAATGTAAAGCGATATACCAAAAAATAGTTAATGGAACAGTTGTAAGTGAAATTACTGATACATTTAGTAGCTATCCCGGATTATGGAGTATTGAAATAAAAGTATTCAGGGAAAACAACACAATAAACATTTACTTTGGAGGTTTTCAGCATATTATAATAGACAATGAACTTCCTGAACGATGGAAAGTTGGCTTTTTAGCTTATAATAAAACAGTATCTGTCTCGCACATACGTGTAAGTAAGATCCTTAACAAACCTCTCGAACTTATTTCAATAGGTCAAGAAGAAGTTAACGAGGATCCTAGTATATTCATATATCTACCAACAGAGTACAGACAGCTTTTTTATCCATACTTATCGATACCTGCAGAGGCCTCCGTTAATATAATTGTAAGGGATGTTTTTGGGAACATCCTATCAAATAAGACGTACCCCCCACAAGATCTGTATGTAATACTTCTCGAAGTTTACAGCTTAAAATTCAAGAATAATAGAGATGACAGCTTCGTACACATAAGAATCAGCAGATATGGTGCATCTTTTGTCTGGTCAGAGTGGATCGCTCCAGGAGAAATAGTTAATTATCTACTATCTCCTGGCTCATACAAGCTAGAGCTCAGTTACCAGAGTGGTGGTTATATAGAAATTGATAATTTTACATTATCAGAGGATATGTTTTTTATGCTTAACGGTACGGTTCTTGGAGACGTTTTAGACCAAATAGCAGCAACAAATTCATCGATAATAAATCATATCACAAGGATAAACCTTTACATATCTACAGTTAATACAACGCTGTATAATCAATCTATAGAGCTAAATCTTAATATCAATAATATGAATACGACATTATCTAATTTATTCTTGAAATTAAACTCTAATGTAAGCATTTTACAGACGACATTGGAGAATATTTCCGTGGAAATAACCTCACAGATAGAATCAGTTAACTCACTAATTAGAGCGCTTAATATTTCTATAGAAAACCTATTAAATACAACAAATTCATCTATTAACTCGATTTTATTAGATATTAATAATAGATTGGCAGTAATAGAAACCAATTTGGATACTATTATGGTTAATATAACGAATCAAAATGAGCTCATAAACACAAGTATTTTAAAGTATCTACAGATGCTCCAAGAAAATATAATTGGTTTTAACTCATCAATAAATTCAATTTTATTGAATATATCTAGCAATCTTCTGTTGTTAAACACAACTGTTGGGCTTCTTACATTCAATCTTAGTAATAATATGCTTGTCCTTAATACAACAATTTCAAAAATAACCACTACAATTCTGCAAAGTCTTGAACTTGTGAATATGACATTAGTTGCATTAATTGGCGAAGTTAAGACGAATTTGCTCCTGAATAATGCTACTATAAATGAATTTATGTGGAATATAACCTCTGCTATAATAACGCTTAACACAACTTTAGGCTTAATTAAAATAGATCTTGATGACAAAATAATCTCAATAAATACAACTATGAATACGCTAATGGCTGATATTGATAACAATCTTTTCCTTGTCAATACGCAAATAAATCAATTAAATGAAACCGTTCTAGTCACTTTGATGGATCTTAAGATGAACATATCAAAGAGTTTTTGGATGACATGGGAGGATCTAAATGATATATCTGAGTTTTTACCAACATATATTAGCGCATTTAGAATAGATTTATTCAATGCTTATACGGGAGAAAGCGTTCCTATATCAGACTTTAAAGTTCTGGTAAACGGTACCTTGGTTGATAATCATATAATATACACTCTTGCAGATGCGGTAAATATCTCGGTTTTAGATTACTGGGATAGAGTTATATGGTCGAATGTCACAAGAGAAAAGTACATTAAGGTGTACCTATACATTGGTAATCTAATAATAATCAATGAACGTAGTGATACAGTAGAAGTTCACATTTCACCGCAAAATGGGAATAAAAATCTAACTATAATAATGCCGCCATATTCAACATATAGGCTTCAGATACCAATATTTGGTGCATATAATATTACAGTTATTTCGGGCGAGGCAGTTATATCTACTGGTGTATTTAAGTTTGAATCAACAAAGGAGGAGCCTAAAATAATTCTAAAATTAACGCATAAAGGGATTGTTTTCGATAGAAATATAGCTTATGATAGTATAATTATCGGAGCCGTGGCAGGCTTTTCATCAGCACTGGGCGTGTTTGCTGCACTTAAGTGGATAGCTAATAGAAGAGGTATTCTGAGAGTTGAAGATTATATTAAAAAAATCCTAGAAGAAGAACAACAAACAAAAAACGATTAATATATGTAAAATGCATGTGGAAACAGATCTTTCAATCTATATTTCTCAAATTTATTTTTGTTTGCAATAATAACAATCATATCACCACTTCTGTTAAATTCAGACATAACTTGTAGACATGCGCCACATGGGTATGGCATCTTATTCTCGTTATATACAACGAGACACTTAAATTCACTTGCACCATTGATGATTGCATTGAATATAGCAGTCCGTTCAGCACATACGGTTAAACTATATGAGGCATTTTCAATATTAAAGCCTATAAATTGACCTTTATCTGTTTCTACCAGCGATCCTACCTTAAATTTAGAGTATGGTGCATACGCTTTCTCAGCAGCTCTACGTGCTATAGTAATTAGTTTTTGAATTTTTTTAATATTCAGGCAGTCACTCATAATGAAGCCCTCTTTTTTTTAGGATTTTTGATTATTACTATTATTTTAGATGTTCAGAAAATTATAACAAAATTTTTAAGTTCGGAATAATAATTCCTACATTAATAATTAAATATATTCATAAAAAACAACACTATAGATATCTAGATAAGGTATTCGTTTTTGGTAAGATGCATGAGGTTATGGCGAGATGATATATAGTTTACTTCTTATAAGCAAAGGTGGTGTGCCAATATACAGGAAAATTTTAAGAAGACTTCCACTTCCAGACAAATCAGGCGAAGAATCATTAATGGCAGGAATTCTAACTGCAGTTATGGAAATGAGTAAAGAAACTTTTGGTCAAAGAGTTAAGGCCTTATCTTTTGAAAATCTTGAAGTAACTCTTGGAGTGAGTGATAAGGCAATCATTGCGATAATTGCGGATAAAGGAGATCCTCTCGCTAATAGAATTAGTGAGAACCTCATAGATATAATCGATAAAGCAATAGCAGAACTTGGAGTTGAGGAAGGCCTAGTCATATCAGTTTCGGCAGAAAAACTTAATACGGTTATCACCGAGACCATAGAGAAAGTAGCAGCACCCATTGTTTCTGTAAAGAAATTGGTTAAAGAGATGCTATCTGCTTTAAGACGAGAAATAGACTATCCGGAGGAGCTAGAAAAAATAGAAGCCAAGACCTATTCCATTAGTAAGAAAACGCTATCCAGTATTTTAGGTGGAATGCTGGGAAAGGGAACAGAACAGCTATATGATACAATAAACCGCATATTTTCTGGTAATTTTATAGAAGCTCTAGACATTCTACAGGAAATTATGGGCGGGGGCTTTTATGGTGAGCTGTCAAAGGGATTATTTATCAAAATAGGATTATTATTAAACCTATTTTCACCTACAGTTCCTGCACCGCCGATCGAAAAAATAAGAAAATTAATTAATTCAATAAATCCTGTAGAAGAAAGAAAATTTCCTTTGATGAAGAAAGAAAGAAGCGGCGAAGAAAAAGAATACCTCTTCTTGATGAAAGGAATCCTAGAAGCCGAATTTGATTCTATAGCAGTTCCTGGAGCGATATTTGAAGAGAAAATTCTCCTTAAAAATATAACTTCAGACCTCGAAAAGATTCATAGTAGAGGTAATGAAACACTTCTAAATATATTTACCATACTAGCAATTCCCTTACTTGAGGAATCCGGTATTAGCGATATACTCTTAGAACAGGTGAATGGAAAATCTGTTTTCTTCGAAACATGGGCGTCGGCCATTAAGATCGCAGAGGATATTCGAATGATGGAAGCAAAAGATTGGGATTCTATTCTCTCAGAATTCCGTAATCTACAGGATAAATTCTTCGATACGCTAAAAAAAGATGAACGTGCTGCAACATTTTGGATAATTCCTTTGTGTGAACTTTTAGATAAAAATCTCTTCTTTAAAAATGCTTCTCTTAAAAACGTGGAAGAATTTATCTCAATAATATTTGATCTGATCCACAAGGAATTTATGCAAATAGTAATCAAAAATCCAGAGATCCCCTCAAATATCATATTAAAGATAGCTTATGCTATTGCTAAGATTGCAGGAATGGAAAGATTTCTATCAACAGAGGAAACATGGAATCAGAAAAAAGATAAGATAATCTCTGCACTTAAAGAAATTCTCAAAAAGATAAGATTTTACTGGGCAGGAAATAGAATCCCTATCGGCATATATATCCTTAATATGCCAAAGATAGTAAGGTATATATCTAGAATCTTAGAAGAAGATGCCGCAGAAAATCTCCTTAGTGACATTATTTACACAATAATACCCTTCCTTAACATGAATGACAAAGATCTAGATAATATTGCAAAAGAAGAGCCGTTATTATGGCTTAAAGTCATGGAATCTATTTTAGAAACTACGTATAAACTAGCAGGATACTTAAGAAAAATTGAAGAGAAGAGCTTTCTAAAAACAATAACCGATAATCTTGAAATGATTGCAATAAGATATGGCCAGATGGGTGTTGAGGCTGACTCTTGCTATTCAATCGTTTTGGATATATATGCACGGTTAATTCGTCTCTCAGATGATGATAAAGAAGCTCAAGAATATTTGTTAAAAGCAGTTACATTATATGACGACTTTTACGAGAAATATCCAGATAAATTATGTCTAGAGATTAAAGAAAGTATGTTGAATGTGTATATCTCATATATCGATATGTTTGGGCCGTTGGTACCCCGTTGGAACAAACCAGTTAAGCTGTGTAATGAATTACTCAGTGAATGGAGAGATTTGAAAGGTTCCGAGCATAAAATAGCAGAAATATGGAAGACTTGCAGAGACTTAGAGAGAAAAATTTCATAAATGAATACGGGATCCATAATTGGTGCCATAATGAAGTTAAATCTTCTTTTTTCTAGGGAGATCAGTGATGATCTTAGAGAATTTGTAATAAAAACTCTAAAAAGATTCTTTAAAAAAGTGGAAATACAAATTGTAGATTTTAGCATAAACTTGGATCTTTTTTATAACAAATTGCGAAGGCAAGTTGATTTAGATAAGCTAATCTCTTCACTTGCCGCAAAAAGTGATAATCTTTTTTTAATGATAATATCCAAGGATGCATACGTGCCTGGACTAAATTTCGTATTTGGCGTTGCAATACCCTACAGAGGCGCTATTATATCAACATATCGGTTAAAAATGACTACAGATAAGAATCTGTTTTTAATGAGGTTGTCAAAAACAATAAAGCATGAAATGGGACATGTCTTTGGTTTAATGCATTGTAAAAATTATTGCGTCATGCGTTTTGCTAATAGTCTTTACGAGCTTGATAAGAAATCAAGCGAATTTTGTAGACGTTGTTATAAAAAGTTAGAAAAAATAGGTGTCCTATAGGAGAAATTATAAAATTAATTTATTATGAGTATCTCAACAGATAGAATGAGGATACAAGAACTTTAGTTAAATTTAATGGTGTTTCTTTTGGTTCAAATAGATCTTTTTGGAGAGGCGCCAGAGGTATTCGTTGATGTTCATGAAATAAAAGATAGAATAAGAGAAACATCAATAACTCTTTTTATAAAGAAGCTAAAGAGGCAGAATATAAAATTCATAGTTAAAAAATTGGATATCGGGGACTTGATTTTACCAATGGGATATGCAATAGAAAGGAAAACTGTTCATGATTTCTGTCAGAGCCTATTTGGAACAAAGAGTGGAAGGCTTCGTCTTGTAGAGCAAATTAAGGCTCTGGTAAATGCTTACGAAAATCCAATATTACTTCTAGAAGGCGGATTAACTGTTCGATTAGATCCGACATTGAAATCCATATTTCTGTTAAAACATCGAAAGAAAATCGGCAATAGAATCTGGCATGTTGTGGAAGAGCAAATCCATATTCATCCAAATCAATATACTGGCGCCTTAAATTGGGTAGAGCGTATGGGAGTTAGAATCATCAAATCATTCGATGCATATCATGGAGCAGATATTTTGCAGGCTCTTTATTATGAGGCGAAGGGTATTGCAAAAGAGAAAAGAACAAAAGCATACGCTGTTGTTAGATCTAAACCAAAATTCAAGAGTATTAAAGAAAAGCAATTATTCTTTTTGACAGGTCTTCCTCTTATTAGCACTGCAAGAGCTCAAAAAATTCTCGAGAAATATGGAACACCATATGATGCCCTGACAAAAATTAAATTATGGACAAAAGATATAGAAGGGATTGGAGAAAAAATTGTAAGAGAGATAGAGCGAGTTCTTTTCACTCCTTGGCAGGAAGAAACAGAAAAAGATGAGGTTAAAGAAGATGATAGTAATAACAGGATTTGAGCCATTTGGTAAATACAAAATAAATCCCGCTTGGGAGTTGGCTTCTAGAATAGATGGGCTACAAATCCAAAAGCATCAAATCCGAGCAATAAAGATGCCTGTCTCATTTAAGAAGATAATAAAAATGGTTCCAGAGATTATTTTAAAATATAAACCTACAATTTTCCTAGGTTTGGGTCTTGCTGCTGGGCGGATTGGACTTACAATAGAACGGGTTGCAATAAACATTATGGACTCAAGAGAACCAGATAATGATGGTTATCAACCGATCGATGAAGCTATTATATCAGATGCTCCAGCAGCTTATTTTTCCAATATGCCGATAAAAAAGATTATTAAAAAATTGCGTTTGGAAGGGATACCTATTGCTGTATCAAATTCTGCTGGAACACACGCCTGTAATACGCTAATGTTTGTTGCACTCCATACAATTAAGAAGAAAGGGATAGATGCCTATGCTGGCTTTATTCACTTACCTCTACTTCCAGAACAAGATATTAAGGCAAAAACACCAACAATGAGTTTAGATATTATGATTAAAGGCATAAAGCAAGCTCTTGATGTGGCTATTAAAGATAGGCTCTAATAAAATATAATTTGAGATTGTTTATTGATAGCTCATCGGTGCGATGATTCATCACCGATCAGGAAACCGGCCCATTTAATCATCGCTTTTCATAATTTTTTCAAATATTTCCTTACTTAATAGAGCATTTTTGAAATTTCCTACTTCCATTATAAATGGGCCAAGGAAATTCTTTCTTTTAAATGATCGGATCAACTGGTGCCAATTTATATCCCCTGATCCTACAGGTAATAGATCATCTCTATCTCTTGGGGAATCTCTAATATGAGCACTAAATACAAGATCAGATATTTCATTATAGTATTCATGAGGCGGCATAATTAACTGTGCTTGAACTACATCGAAATTTATACGGAGATTCGACGGATAATTTTGATTCTCAAATAAAGTTATAAGGTCCTTCGGTTCAGTGATAATATCGAATTCGCTACCTCTGTTCTCAATAAGTAATAAAATATCATATTCAGATGCTAATTTTAATAGGATGCCAAGAGAGCGATTTAGAATCTTTAACGCCCGATGCTTATCTAATTTACAAGGAAGAAAGCAGAGACCTGGATGGAATATCAAAGCATAAGCCCCAAGCTTGTTAGCTAGTTGTAATGAATTTTTTATCTCCTTAATAGCAAGTTTTCGAAATTCGATATCGAAACTAGCTAAGTTTATACTATAGAATGGCGCATGAAATCTTAATTTCAGGTTCTCACCAATAATTTGCTCTTTAATTATTTTAATTACTTCATTAGACATGCAGCTATGATGAAAAATAGGTCCCTCTAATATAACTTCAATTTCCTCAAATCTAGCCTCTTTTGCCCTCATACAAAATTCCTCAAATCTTTTGGGGTTTTTCTCAGTTCCCATTGCGGACGTTGATATGCCAAAAATCAAGTAAGAATCCCCCTTGCTTTCATATTAGCTAAAAATAATTCCAAAGTTTCTGTTTTAGTTGATCCAATGACCAAATATTCTGGAATTACATTCATAAGAGTCTTTTCAAGAAGAGAAACTATATGTTCAATAGGGCATTGCTTAGGATAATCCCATGGCGATGGTAAACAACCAATATAGAGAAGCCTTATAAATTGCAAGACCTTAGAATCGAGCTCTATAGAAACATTTGAAAAATTCTCCGACATTGATAATAAATGTGAGACATTAAAGGCAATACCGATATAATTACTTTCAATAAAATCGGAGAAAAGCCTCGTAAAATGAGAGATATTTCGGAACAAATCGATGACATACGGATAATTTTCTAATAAGATAGGAACTCTATAGGTTTCTGCATATTCCATTATTGTCGAAAACGCTTTCTTGAAGTTCTCTTTGGTAATATTCGGAAACATTTTTTCTGAATAAAAAATCATTCCTGCACGAATAACAATATATTTTGCATTTACTATAGAAGCGATTTTAATTAATCTTAAAATTCTTCGCAGTGAAAGCGAACGTACGTTAGGATTTATGCTTACAAGATTATCGGTAAAAGAAGGAGCTTTAAATCCTATGCTCATGTTGTGATCTTGAGCAAATTTAATTACTCTACTTATACTTGATAATTCAAGCGTTGGTAAGTATGGCGCATCGCAAAAAACATCAATATGGTTAATGTGGTACGCTCGTAAGATACGTAGTATCTGATCATTAGTATGATGATAGAGAAGAATAGAAGAAAGACCCACCCTCAAAAAAATCCCTCAAGGTTATGATAACTGTTTCAAAGCTCTTTCTCCAATTCTTATTCCTTCATCAAAGGCTTTTAGATTCATATCTACAACTTTTGGTTTTTTGGAGAAAATTTCCTTGATGACAAGTCTAGCAGAGTCTTTCTTTAATGGAAATTCAGGTATTGTAAAGGCGATTCCTAAAAGTATTGTATTTTGAAGAAGATGGGAACCTATCTGTTGTGCTAACTCTAGAGCATTTATAGCGATTAATTTTTCTGTTCTTTTCCTTAATACGCCTATAATATCCTCGAGATTGGGGTATTGTTCCAAACCAGCAGCAACATTTGGTGGTGGGATCTGATTCGTATTGAAGATAATATATCCCTCCTTTTCTTTTACAATATTGATATTTCTAAGGGCCTCAATAGGCTCGAGGCCTATTAGCAAATCGCCAAAATCTTTTTTAATTAGTGGAGAATACACGTTACCGATTCGTACAACAGCAGTAACAGAGCCATATCTTTGAGAAAGACCATGTACTTCGCTCATAATTACGTTTTTACCTTCTTTTAATGCTGATTCGGCAATTATTCTGGTAGCAGTTAGAATTCCCATTCCACCAACGCCAGCAATAAAGACATTGAACTCTTCGGACATGTCTATTCTCTCCTAAAGTTTTGAGTGTTTTAAGTAAAATTAGGATTTTAATTTTTGGTAAGAACAATATTGAAAACTGTTGACAAAAATTTAAAAAAGTAATTTTCTCTTCTTCTCGTAAAAATTAGGGAAGATTAAAATTAATTCATCGAATTAAAATAGCAAATACCTTTTTATTATTATAAGAGGATATTTTAAATTTAGATGGTGAATTGTATGGCTCTTTACGATATAAAGATGATACCAAAGGTTGTTATTATTGGAGAACCAGCGGTAGGGAAAACATCTCTCTGTAATAGTTTCCTGGGAAAGCCATTCTCGCATGCCTACTTGATAACAGTAGGAGTTGATTTCTTTTCTAAGGATGCAGTATATGACTTAAATGGTCTTAAGGTTCTCGTTTCATGGCAAATTTGGGATTTGGCGGGAGATTACAGCTATCATGATATTATTGGACCGTATTATATTGGCTCAGATACGGCAGCAGTAGTTTATGATATAACCCGAAGAGATACATTAGAAAAAATAAGATCTTGGATTTTTCAGTTATGGGAAAAATCAGGCCAGATACCTATTGTGATTGTTGGAAATAAAAAGGATCTCAGAAATGAAACCGAAGAATGTGTAGCACCCGAAGAAGGGCAGAAATTCGCAGAAGAGCTGAACAAGGAATATGAAATTCCGGTTTATTTCATAGAGACCTCTGCAAAAACAGGAGAAAATGTGGAAGAATTGTTTAAACTAATGTTTAAAGCAATACTGTGGAAAAAATTAAAGGAGGAATCTGAAGAGCATAAAGAATAAAACTAAGTTAATTTGATTTGAGAGAGAGGTGAGATAAAAATCTCATCATAAGCCTTGGTTCTCGCCATTTTTAATATGAGATGCTCAATACCCTCTACTAATTTCTTTGCATTCCTCGATTTACTTAATTGTTCGTCAATGGTATCTTTTGTTACTATCTCGTAGACCCATGCAATCTTCCCTTCCTTTCCACGTAAAACACGTCCGACTCTTTGAATGAATTCTCTCTCCTGTTTAGAACCACCAGCAATTATAGCGATATTTGCATCACTAATATCGACGCCCTCCTCTCCTTTTTTAACTAAAATTAGGCATCTAAGAATTCCCGAATCAAAGCGCTTAGTTATTAGCTTCTCTTTAGAATCCGTTCTTGATGTAAGGACTGCTGTGGGAATAATATTCCTTATGTTTTTGAATATTTCCTCGGCGAAATTTATACTACCAGCAAATATGAAGATCTTATCGTTACTATGTTTTTTCAAGATCTCCTTAATAACTTGGATCTTATACGGATTATCTCTTGCAATTTCGATTAACTTATTTATAACAGTCTTCTTAGCAAAATGATCTCGTGTTCTATATAACTGTCTTTGAATTAAACGATATTTCTTTATGCGATCTGGTGGTAAAGGGACAAAAATTCTTCTTAAAATAACGGGTGCAAGAATCCCTGCTTTAACAAGCTCAGGATAGCTCATCGTGAAGACAATTTTACCTACTAATTTGAACAATAAAACTTCATTACGATCTCTTCTTTTTGGCGTAGCTGATAGTGCCATTCTGCATGGTGCTCGTAAGTAAAGTGCGACATTCTTAAATGTTCTTGCAGGTACATGATGAGCTTCATCGAATATTGCCAGAAGAAAACGCTGGGAAATGTCATCAATGTATTTAATACCACTTTGATACGTGGACACGGTTATTTCCTTTATTTTATTCTCGCCTTTTCCCAAAATACCAATATTAGAAATAGGAACTCCCAAAAACTCGTGAATTCTTTCAGCCCATTGTTTCAATAGAATTGTATTTGGAACGAAAATTATTGTTGGTATCTGTAGTTTCGCGATTGCCGCGAGGGCTATATGCGTTTTTCCTCCTCCGGTAGGAATTGCAATAGTGCCTTTCTTATCATTTTTTAACCAAGAGTTTAGGGCATTTATTTGGTGATTTTTTAGATTTATCTTTGAACTTACGTTTAATTTCTTATCAAAAGAAATTTTAAGGTGAATCTTGATGGGAACTTTATACTTCTGAAAGATGCTTTCTAGAAAAGCAAATGCATAAGATGGCAGTTTAATAAAGAATCTATCATTTTTTTCCCACTTTTTATAAACTCTCAATCGTCTTCTAACGTAATTATCGGTTTTACTTTCTGAATAAAATTCTATAATACCCAATTCAAGTAGGTCCTTTAGTAAACTCTCTGGAGCTTTTTTGTGGAGTTCAATAATTAGATATCTAGAGGATGCCGGATATGCTATACATTCTTTTTGCTCATTTCCTATAGCGTCTAATATCTTTAAGATAGATCCTGTTAAATAACTTTTTAGCTGACTATCGGCGAGAACTTCCTGGATGTGTGCTCTTTTTATACAGATAACAGGAATCGGTATTGTACCGATCGAATCTAATGTTAAATTTCTAATTTTTCCGTATAGATATTTCTTCTGAGAAATTTCTGCTATACTGAACGGATTAAAATTCTCAGCGAAAATACATATAGAGTCTACATTCTCGATATATTTTGGAATGGATTCTCTTATTTTATTATAGAGCTCCTGTAGTTTTTTAATGTAAGATTCATCGTAATCCCTAATTATCGTAGAGAGTTCCTTAAGGAATCTCTGAAAGAAAGCAAAGAATTTCCATGTTACTTTCCAGTATTTTTCATCTGGGTTCCATAAAGCGTATTTTTTAAGGATATTTGCAGATTTTTTGATAATATCCCAGGAGAGGTCTTTAGATTGTATGGAGATATCTCCAATTTTAATGTACTGAATAGGCATATCTATCTCCAAATGATTATCGGGATTCATTAATTATGTATTAAGCTTATGTGTAGCATCTTTTGTTTATCTAAATTTTAATCAGAATTTCTATTTTATCATCCACACAAATGGTGCATATATTATTAATATTATTAATGACTTTATTATTTTACTAATTATTACTCAAAAGAATCAACCATTAACTTAAAAAATTTTGGATAAGGAATTTCCAATGAGTTCAATAGAGAAACTTGAGGAGATAATCGAAAAGGTCAGATCTAGTGAGAGTGGCGATAAGGCTAAACTTTTGATTCTATCGGTCTTAGCTTGGGCAAAAACAGGGGAGGCCGGAGTAGTTAGCATGTCTTTTCGATATGTTTTTGGTCTACCATTCAAATCAGATATGTATGAAAATTTCCAAGAATTAAAATTATTATGGGATTCATCAATTGAAATACGTCGAAAAGCATTATGGTTTTTCTCACAGATTCTTAATACCGAGGTTGGACTCCTACTTAAGTTGATTAGTAAGAAAAATCCTTGGGTTTCCGAGGCACTAAACCTTGCATTAAGAGATCTAGTGCTTAGAGATCTTCTAACAAAGGAAGATGCAAAGAAATTCCTTGAAATAAAAGAGGAGTATTATAAAATTCGGGATTCGATGGCAATATCACAGGGATCGCCTGCAATTACTATTATGAAAGCCCCTTTAATTAAAAATAAGTTAGATATCGTTATATTAGGAAAAATGAGTAAGAGATTCGCAATTATTTTAAATGAAATGACCGATAATTCCACCATAAGTTTAACAAACGAAAAAAGAGTTCAACTCACGATTCATATAATCGATGATTTAGAGGATTTATATCATAATAAAGGAGTCCCTTCTACCATAGATGCAATAATTGGCGTTGTAAGGGGTGATGATGTTAACGATATTGAGAATACTCTTCTAATGATCGTTGTCTTATGGACAAAATATATCAAAAAAATCCCGACCCTAATCGTAGTATATGGCCGTTTGACTCGTTATACAGAAAGAATTATGAATGAGTTTATGGATAACGCTAAGAAAGATGATTATGATGTTGATTACTGTTTTATGGGTGTAGAATTAATAAAAAGGCTTGAAAATTTCTTCTTAAAAGTTGCAAGTTAGCTTTTGATCTTAAACATATTCAAGCTATCTAAGCTTCCTACTAATATTTCAACCGTGCCATCACCATCAAAATCTGCTATAGCAGAGACCATGGGAGTCATTGGTAATTTCGTGAACCAAATAATCTCGCCATTTCTGTCGAGAATCATAATATTGCTCTTAAGATCGCCAAAAAGAATCTCTGGAAAGCCATCACTATCGATATCTCCTACAGATAAGGTCACTATCCAACTGTCTCTCATTTTAGTCCAAACTTTAGTTCCTTTTTTTACAAGCCCAACTTCTTTCCAGTATTTGTAGATTTCTTCTATAATACCATCATTATCGATATCTAATTTTATCCTAGTAGATTCTTCTTTCTCATAGATTTTGTTTATATTCTTGAACATACGTAACTCTCCATTGTACCCGCCTAGAATGATTTCGTCGATTCCATCATTATCGATATCAAAAGATTTAAGAAATATCACACTACTAATTTCTTCTTCCCTTAATATATATTTGCCAGTGCTTTCGACAAAAACAAGAATTCCACGTTCTCCAGAGATAGTAATTTCTTTAATTCCATCTCCATTTATATCGCTAATAACGATCCTTGGATTCAGAAGATGCGCACCCAAGTCTATTTCACTTATCTTCTTAAGATTGCTAGCCATTATGAATAATTTTCCTTCCCGTGTTAAAATTACGAGTTCTAGTTCATTATCATTATTGATATCTCCTATAGAAAAAGCATCAACAATCATCTTTTTAAAGATCTGTTTTCCTTTAATTGATGTAATACCTTTTTCTATGATGTATAAATTTCCATCCTTAGAGTGAAGAAAGATTTCATCCCTATTATCCTTATCAATATCCGCTACAGATATAGATTTTACATTGTCACTAATTTTCATACTCCAAAGTTCCCTTCCCTTTTGATTAGTGATGTAAGCGACATTGTCAGCGCGTACGACGAATATTTCCATTCTTCCGTCTCCATCAACATCAGCTAGCTTTAGATATAGTGGTGTATCACCAGCTACAAAATCACCTAGTACATTTCTCTCTTGATACTCCCTTCTTTGGTTTTTGGATTTTGAGGGGACTACAAATAAACTTAACTGCTCTTTTTTCTTACCAGAAAAAGCTAAAATCTTTAGTTCTCTTATCGTGACAATTTCCTTTTCACCATCACCGTTGATGTCTCCAACATCGAGCAAAATATCATCGCTATAAATACGTCTTAAATCAAGTCTTTTGGTCATTTCTATTCCCTAAATTTTTTTGACTATTAAAATTGGAACGTAATGTAACTTAAGTTTTTTTAAAATAGACCTTAATTAGACCCGCGCTTCATCTAAACGGACGCAAAGCGTTTAATAAGAAATATTAAAATGTTTATGAGAATGTATATGATAGAACTAAAAACAGCATAAAGAAGGCTAACCGTACTATGTACATTAACAATGGAACAAAGAGACTAACTATATATATTCCAAATGATATGTACAATATGTAATTTATCGTAGTAATATCTGTTACATTTATGACTTCATCTGTTTTTGATAGTATTTCAAAGAAAAATATAATACACACAGACATCGCCGCTTTGCTTAAGAGATCGAGCCAAATGATATATTCTGGGAAAATTGAAATGCCCCAGATTGTTCCAACAAAGATATTTCCTAAGTACAGCATGTCCGTCGGCTTGCTTAAGAAATCCTCCGTTATAGTTGCATAATTTAAGGTAAAGTATATCGGAGCTAACACCTGACCAATATAGCTCAAAGATATTACTATGAAGCTTAACAAAAAATCCTTCCTACGAGTTCCAGTTATTAACAGCTTGAAATTCCAAAGATATAAGATAACGAAACTTAAATTTATTAGAAAATTAGCCCAAAGCGCTGTTTGAATCGAACTGGAGATCATTGGAGCCACGATATTTATAGCTCCGACATTGGTGATCACTGATAATTGTAGGCCATAGTTCATAGTAGAAAACATATTATAAATAAAAGCAATTATCATCACGAGAGCAATTGTCAAACATGAGAAATACAACTTACGAAATACACTATTTTTCTGATTTCTACTATACATTTACAATGCCCTCCAAATAACCCCCAAACCTAAAGAACATAATGAATAAAACATTTGATGTATAGTGCATATGTTATTATATATCAATAATTGCCTCTCCACCTTAGAGAACACATGATGGGGTAAATAATGAGTAATGATAACCTAAGTTATTCTGCAGTAGCTGCAGGGACATTAATTTTATCAAATACTTTAATGCTCATTTTCTTTGTTTATAAGCTATCTAACATATCCTCATTTACTTTAGCAGGAAAAATATTAAATCTGGATGTAGATATGGTGCTTTTTATCTTCTTTATGAACTTACTTATATTGATTTTCTCAGCCCGTGTATATTTGACATTAAGGTTTAATGATGAATGGACTGCCATTTATACGATTCTTAATACCTTTTCAACTCTATTATTCTTCTCTGGCATATCGACAATGATCGATGTCGAATTTTCCTGGATTATATATCAAATCGTATCCCTAATATTCACCTCAGCATTTGGGCTAAGCGTATTCATGTGGATTGCATATGGCAAAAATAATAAATCAGTGGGGATGCTAGCTGGGATTCTTATAACGATTTTTCTAACATCTTTTTTGTTTATTCCAAATAATGTAGTAGAGGGATCTATAATACTGCTTCTTTGCCTAGTAAACATAACGATTATGTTGGTAGACAAATATAGTGAAAAAAGAATTGTTAGATACATTCCTTTGATTATATTGGTACTATCCTCAGCGAATTACATTGTTTATTTGCTTTATATTTTTGTAAATCTAAGAGTTTATGAAAATACATTTATTACAATTAGTGATCTACTTTTTGTATTTGCATTTAGTATAATATTTATAACTGCGATTCTTAAAGAAAAAGATGATATAAAGGCTCTATTTGACTTCTTAGGGGCAATGATTTTCCTTTCACCATACTCTCTTACAATAATTCATATTCCGCTTATAATTCTGATACTTTCTCTACAATTAATCATCTTATTTGGACCGATTTATTTTTCGGTTCTCCTCTGTTGGCTCCTTGTTGGATATCTCATACCACTTATCATGCAATCGAAAGAGGATTTAACAAAAATATCAGATATAATACATAACTATCAGAGAGAAGATGCCAAAAAATTAGTTATTGAGTATTTAATAGAAAGAAGAAATTTGCAGATGCCGATTATTTTAGATTTAGGATATAGTTGGCTAATTAGTAAGCTCAACAAAAAAGTTCAGAAATAAAAGGGTGAGCTGTACAATATTCAAACGTAGACAATGTAAAATAGCTATTTAGAGACTTATGTTTTCTCCGAGGCATTCAAGATTTTAAGAACTTCAAGTGCAAATTCGGCATCTAATTTACGTGGAAATTTTGCAGTTAATAAGGAGTTGAACTCTTTTTCGTCCATTTTACCCTCCTTAACGCTCTTATAATGATACCTAGCGGTTTCTATAGATGAAAAAATATCACTAATTCTCACAGCAATTCGTCGTATAGGATCCCTAGATTTAGATTCTATCATTTCGGTGATCATGGATTCCAGGTGATCTATTATTGGAGCTATAAAGTTTCGATCTTCCTCTATAAAAATTAGTCTTTTACCGATGTATTTCTGCCATTCACGCTTATATTCATCTAATGTTATAATATTAAAAGATGGAAACGAAAGTTCTGATGATGGCGGTAATCTCATATCTATAGCACTAATTATATCCTCAAGAATCATGCTTATATTCTCAGCAATCTCCTGATTCGGTGCAATAATTACTATTTCATCATGTTCAGCAATTAGGCTGAAAATGCCATAGGCCAAACTCCTAGATCCTATTCCTTCTAGAATTGTGGTTCCATCTCCCACATTGATACACCATATTAAACTTGAGGATTTCTCGTACCAATTAGATATTTCGTCTGATACATAAACTATAATTTATTAGAGAATAAAAAACTTTTAGAAATAGTTACTAAATTAGGGATTCTATATAGTATTGTTGCATTTAAATAAATTCTTAATCTCGTTGATTTAAAACTATAAATAGGGGACTCTAGGTATTGGTTAAATGTTCAAAAGGTGAATACGTAAGATATAAAAACTATAAACGACCAAGAATGCTATTAACAGTATCAACTATTAGATATTCAGCTATTAGATATTTAGCTTAATTAAGAGGCGATATTTTTGGGATACGGGCGGTTCCTAGCTATAAGATCATTTAATGCATTCCTAACGTTATTCGTAGTCACACTTATGATTTCAGGACTCTTTAATGTCGTCTTAGATGTAAACGCAATGACTTGGATTGAAGAGCAAGTTCGTGCAGATGTACAAAACTATACGCGGCAACATCCTGGAGTCTCTGATGAAGCAGTACAAGAATATGCTGAGAGTAGAAGGCAATTCTACATGAGACGGTATCAGCTGGATAAACCACTTATTTATAGGATCCTTTATAGAACATTTGCGGCGCTGACATTCGATTTTGGATTCTCGTTATATATGACGGCACCGGATGGATCGCGGGATGTGGGGGCGATTATTCTTTCTAAACTTCCTGCAACGTTGTCTCTATTCCTAACAGCAACAATCATTACTGCTGTCGTCGGTATCTACGTTGGACTAAAAGCGGCTAAAAAAGCAGGATCCATCGTAGATAAATCCGTTGCTGGATTTGCTTTAGTTACTAACAGTATCCCCATGTGGTGGACTGGAATGCTGTTTATACTATTCTTCTCATACTATCTTAGGATCTTTCCTTCAGGTGGCATGCATTCATTACCCCTGCCACCACCGGGATTACCGCGATTTGTAGATTTCCTACAACACCTGATGTTACCGTTAATAACTGTAGTGTTTGTGTCCTTCGGCGGTTGGTCGTATGTGGTTCGGAACGTGGTTATTGATGTAATGACACAAGATTTCGTTTTAGTGGCAAGAGCAAAGGGATTGCCAGAGAGCAAGGTTCTATATGGTCATGTTCTCAGAGCTGCAGCACCCCCAATTGTTACAATGGTAATCTTGGGAGTTATTGGTTCGCTAAGTGGTGCAATTATTACTGAAACGGTATTTAACTGGCCAGGGATGGGATTATTATATTGGGCTGCAATTGGCGCAAATGATCTACCAATAATCATTGGTGAGGGATACATTTTCACGTTCATATTTGTCATAGCGATGCTTATTGCAGACTTAACCTATGGATTATTAGATCCCAGAGTAAAAGTTGGTTGGGGTTGAAGCAACATGCGATGGGAAGATCTTCGAGAAAGGTTGCTTGATTTCGCACACGAGTTCAGGAAGCAGAAGGTAGGTATTATTGGTGTTGGCTTACTTTTAGTCCTAGTACTCCTCGGTTTGCTAGCACCATTTGTGGCAGATCCAAATGCATATCGTAATTGGAATAATATAGAATACTGGGAAGAATATCCAAAAAGCGTTCCACCAGAGTGGATGTCTATATTTTCAGGTAAGTCGATTGCCAGGCATTCAGTAATACCAGCAGAAATGACAGCCAATAAAACAACAGGAGGGCAAGCTATCTTCCAACGATGGGTTGTGAATTATACATATAAGTATCAGGTACCTCCAAAAGGAATATTACTAAGGATATTGTTTAAGAATTTAGGCGAACAGACACCATATATGTCAATAACAGTAATTCGTCCAGATGATACTACGATACAACTTGCAAGTAAACCGATACAAAACACGGAAACTAAAATTTATATTGAAGCAGATACGGAAGCCAAAAGAAAAATTATAAGCTTTGCCCGAAATTATGATCCAGCAGCTGCAGAGATCCCTCTTGATACAGTCACACCTCAAGTGTTGATGACAATATTATTCTCGAAGGCTCAGGAAGGAATGAGTAATCCCAAAACAGCGGAGCCCTTGCATGGAACATATAGTTTTGTATTTGAATTCTACTTGTACAACCCAGGTGAAGATAAAATAGATGCAATTAAGGGTATATTCCAGGGTGCAGTATTTGGACTTCTTGGTACTGATGACAATGGAAGAGATCTATGGTCAGGTATTGTCTGGGGTATTTGGGTTGCTCTTATGATTGGCGTATTTACATCGCTTATCGGCGTATTTATAGGTCTCATTTATGGAGTAACTAGTGCTTACTTGGGTGGAAAATGGGATGAAGTTCTTCAACGAATTGATGATATAGTCTATTCTATGCCGGTACTTCCTATATTGATAATAATGGCAGCAGTTTGGCGCCCATCAATCTGGAATATTATATTTCTTCTAGCAGCATTCTCTTGGCCGGGTTTCGCTAAAGTCGTGAGAAGCATGGCATTACAAATCAAAGAAGAGCCATTCGTAGAGGCGGCAAGAGCTGCTGGTGCTAGTGGTTTCAAAATTGTAACGAGACACATAGCACCACAGATACTACCATATACATTTGCGAACATCGCATTAGGAGTGCCTGGAGCCATCCTTTCGGAGGCAGGATTAAGTTTCCTTGGTCTTGGGGACCCAACAATACCGACATGGGGACAGATATTACATGACGCACAGGCAGCGTTTGCTACAATAAGAGGTCTCTGGTGGTGGGTTTTAATACCCGGTTTCATGATTGCCCTTGTCGGACTTACCTTTGCATTACTAGGAATGGCTATGGATGCGATTCTTAATCCTAAGCTTAGAAAGATATAGAAATCTTATTTTACACTCTATAATTTTTTAGGATTACTTTGTGGAAGATAGTAAAATTTGTGTTAAGAAATTCTTCTAGATCAAATATTCTGGTAGAAGTACCTTCTAAATGTACTATTTCTTTATAAATATTCCTGCTTATAAAGTATTGGAGGAATTTAATACTATATTGAGTGTATTTATCAGTATTTACAATAAAAGTAAATAATAGTGTCTTCTAAAAAGTTTTTTATTTGGTATGAATTTTAACTATATAACCAACTATTGTTTACCTTGGGGGTTTAAATGAGTAACGACGTCGTTTTAGAAGTTAAAGACCTCAATGTTATTTACACGACACTAAGAGGGGATGTCAAAGCAGTCAACGATGTTAGCTTTAGTATTAAGAAAGGAGAAGTTCTGGGGCTTGCGGGAGAGAGTGGCTGCGGGAAAACTACAATGGGCCTAGCTTTATTAAGAATTCTTCCATCTAACGGTAGAATTACTGGTGGCGAAATAATCTTGGATGGCCAAGATATTGTAAAACTAAGTGAACAAGAAATGAGAAAAGTTAGATGGAAGAAAATTTCAATGGTCTTTCAGGGAGCACTTAACGCTCTGAACCCGGTATTAAAAGTTGGAGATCAGTTAGCAGAAGTCTTAATGATCCATGAAGGAATAAGCAAAGGGGAGGCTCTTGAAATCGTTAGGGATCTCTTCATCCAAGTAGGGTTGGATCCTGGACGAATAAATGATTACCCTCACCAGCTATCTGGAGGAATGAAACAACGTGTAATTATCGCGATGGCTCTTGAACTAAATCCAGCTATAGTTATCGCTGATGAACCTACAACGGCGCTAGATGTCACAGTTCAGGCACAAGTATTGGATCTCATGAGGAAATTACAAAAAAGATTTGGACTATCTATGATATATATTACTCATGACTTGGCTGTTCTGGCCGAAATAGCCACAAAAATAGCAATAATGTATGCGGGATATATCGTTGAGTATGCTGATGTAGTTGGTCTCTACAAGCGACCAATACATCCCTACACAAAAGGTTTGATTGGTTCTGTTCCTTCTATTGGACACTTAAAGAAGAGAAAACTTTATTCGATTCCTGGTGCGCCTCCAGATCAGAGATTTTTGCCTCCAGGTTGTCCTTTTGCTCCTCGATGTCCTCTTGCAACAGATAAATGTAGGACAGAGCTCCCAGAGCTTAGAGCTATAGATGGGCACCTAGTTCGGTGCCATTATGCAGATGATTTAAAAGACACACCAGCCGAAGAGATTTGGTTAAAGATTTTAGAGGAGAAAACATCTTAGACCCAGTATGTGGAGGTTGTTAAATGGCTACTAACGAGATACTGTTTGATATAAAGGATCTTAAAAAACTTTTTCCTGTTAGAAGAAGCCTTCTAGATGTCCTTAAGAAGAGGCCTAAACTATATGTTCACGCTGTTGATGGTATAACCTTCAACATAAAACGAAAAGAAATTTTTGGTCTTGTTGGTGAAAGCGGTAGCGGAAAAACAACGACAGGGAAGGTATTGATTCGATTGTATGAACCTACAGGGGGAGAAATTTGGTTTAAAGATAACGAAGATAAAGTTGATTTAGCAAAGTTAAATCCTAAATATCTGAAACCCTACAGAAAGAAACTACAAATAATTTATCAAGATCCATATGGATCCTTAAATCCACGAATGCGAATTCGAGACATCATAGAAGAGCCTCTATTATATCTAGAGCCTGAACTAGATTCTTCGGGCCGTCTTGAACGAGTTCATAAGGTAATGGAGCAGGTGAGATTAACACCGATCGAAGAATTTATTAATAAATTCCCGCACCAGTTAAGTGGTGGCCAGAGACAACGAGTTGCTATAGCAAGAGCTATTGTAGTTAACCCGGACTTTGTTGTGGCTGATGAGCCTGTATCTATGTTAGATGTTTCTGTTAGGGCAGGTATCTTAAATCTTCTTCTAGAGATGCGAGAGAAAATGGGAATCACATTCCTATATATAACGCATGACCTAGCAACTGCAGGTTATATTACCGATAGAATTGGAGTAATGTACCTTGGAAAATTAGTTGAAATTGGACCGACTGAAAAAGTTCTTTTAGAGCCATATCATCCATATACAAAGGCACTCATTTCAGCTATTCCTGAACCCGACCCAACGCTTAAAAGAAAAAGAATGGCAATAAAGGGTGAAATTCCATCCGCAGTTTTAATACCAACAGGCTGTAGGTTCTGGCCTAGATGTCCTTACGCTAAGGATATATGCAAAGAGGTTGAGCCTGAATTAGTTGAGATAGAACCCAATCACTTCGTAGCCTGCCACAGAGTTCAGGAAGAAGGTAGATTAGAATAACACTTCCATGTGCATTCCTGACTTTTTAATATCCTTAATTTTTAGGATTTATCAAGCTTCCTTTCTTGAAGACAATATTAAACCATATATATTGGGTATATATAATTTCTATAAAGAAAAGGGAAATCTCTGTCCATTAGATATGAGAAAATCGATTTAATTCCATCTCTCTTTTAATCTCTATATGTTAGGAGTTCATGTGAAACATATATGTAAAAATGACTGCAGAATAAAGCGAATGAAAAAATATTCTCTCAATTTGTATTTAACGAAAAATTTTTAAGAAAAATTATGTAGGAAAAATAGTGAACTTCTCTTGGAACTAAATCTATTTTATGGGTGTAGTATAAAATGGAACGTAGAACAACTACGATTATTGGACTAGTCCTTGTTGTGGTAGTCGTAATTGGTGGTGTTGCACTTTATCTTTCTATGGCACCACCAGCACCAGCACCTCCGGAATTGAACGTAGGCTATGAGGCAGGAAGAGGTGGTCCCGCAGAGAAGATCTACGTTACTGTGCGAACCACGCAAGAAGGTGGTGTTGCTGACGTTGCAAACGGGCAACTGGATGCATTTCTATGGCCTGTTTCTGGTGGTACACTTGTTGGATTACCGACAGATGTCTTAGAGAATATCAAACCTATACGAGCATCAACAGGATACTGGAGCTTAATATTCAACCCAGTCTATAATAGGACTGCAGCAGCTGAGTATAATGTTTCTGTATGGCCTATAATTACTGTTGAAACCGAAGAGGTATTCAATCCATGGGCAATAAGAGAAATGAGATACTGGATGAACTGGCTAATAGACAGACAATTTATCATAAACAGAATTCTATATGGATTTGGCGAACCTATGTACTCTCCTGTTATGCTTTCAGAACCATCAGGGCCTCAGTTCTATGACGTTTATGATGAAGTAGGATTAACGCCACAGGGGGACAAAGCGCTTGCAATACAGAAGATGAATGAAACTATGACAGCATGGGCTAATTTGGTAAATGAAAAGTTGGGTGAAACGGTAGTAACATTCGAGGCAGATTCTGGAGCTAATGTTGTTGGTGGTTGGTGGAAATTCAAGGGTGACTACATAACATTTGACTTCTACATAAGAATCGAGGACGAGAGACATGAAGAAGGTCTTCATGTCGCAGATTTAATCGAGGATGCAGGTATTAAGGTAAACAGAGTAGAAACAGACAGAAGAACTTGTGTCCTTACAGTATACCTAACAGACCCAGCAGACTGGGAATGGGGTATGTATACCGAAGGCTGGGTATCAATGACATCATACAAGTATGTTGAATGGTCAGTAGCACAAATGTACGCACCATGGGTCGGTTGGATGCCAGGTCTTCAGGTTGGTGAGTGGTGGAACTACGAAAATAGCACATTGGATCAAGTCACGATGGATTCAATATTCTATGTAACCGATGAGGAAGGTTATTGGGATGATCTAAAGACTGCTGTTAAGATGGGTATACAGGAATCAATAAGAGTCTTCGTTGCTGCACAGTACGAGTACTTCACAGTTAACAAGGATACAGTAAAAGAGTTCGCTTATGACATTGGCGGTGGAATGTGGTCCAGATGGGCTATATCCACAATGAACTCAACAGATGGAGTATTAACAATTGCAGAATATTCCTCTGCAGCAGCATTATTCATGAGCGCATGGAACCCCATTGGTGGTCTAGATGACGTTTACTCCCACTTGGTCTGGGACATTGTAGTCGATCCTGGTACATACACGCATCCATTAACTGGTGAACCAATACCTGTAAGAGCTAACTGGACATCCATAGAGAAGGGTACATTCTCAGTTGGAGAAACTGTAGTAAGATATAACAGTACTTCTGACACATGGCAATCTGCTACAGACTATGGCGCAACCGGTGCAAAAGTTAAAGTAACATTCAAGTTCAACTTCGGTAAATGGCATCATGGTATAATGATGGACATGAATGACATAAGATACTGGATTGGCTTCATGTA
>Ga0164318_10000139_pt1 | contig 43792 bp, 36 predicted proteins | sample GuaBasSedimGuay9_FD_113734 | JGI IMG/M metagenome (GOLD analysis project Ga0164318, IMG submission 113734) | Subseafloor sediment microbial communities from Guaymas Basin, Gulf of California, Mexico - Guay9, Core 4571-4, 0-3 cm | ecosystem: Environmental > Aquatic > Marine > Hydrothermal vents... | reverse complement strand
TAAAATAATCGGTGATAGAATCGGAATGCCCTCGGATGTACTTGATATGTTCCGATGGATCGAAGAAGAAACCGCTAACAATACGGGACTTAATCTTCTCCTTGCTATAAATTACGGTGGAAGAGTGGAAATCGTGAACGGAGTTAAAAGGATAATCGAAAGAGGTATCCCTTCCGATGACTTGTCTCCGGAATTATTTGAGAAATACCTATACACAAAAGACATTCCCGATCCTGACCTCGTTATCCGAACAAGCGGAGAGATGCGTATTTCAAATTTCCTCCTCTGGCAAATTGCATATTCGGAATTTTATTTTACCGACATTTTATGGCCTGATTTTTCTAAAGAAGAATATAAAAAGGCAATAGAAGATTATTCACATAGAAAGAGGAGATTCGGTGGAATCTGAAAAAATACCGGTAAAGAAAAAGTTCAATAAGAAAGAACTCACATTAAGGTGGTTAACCGCAATATTTTGGATTCCTCTCATTATTTACATCATCTACCTCGGATCATACTTTTATGCCACATTCGTTATTCTTCTCTGCGCATTCACATCCTACGAGTTTCTTAAAATATTGGAATATAAAAACATGGCTCCACACAAACTGTTCGGTGCAATCATGGGGGCTGTAATTGTAATAACAATGTTCTACAGGAGTTATTTTTTCCTATTTCTAACTCTTGCAACGGGGTATCTCGTTATAAGTATATTCGAATTGGCACGAAAAAAAGCCGATAAACCCATATATCACATTTCTTCAACGATAATGGGGGCGTTTTTTATTCCATGGCTTCTCGGGCATCTTGTTTTTCTAAGAGAATTACCGAGAGTTTTTAACCTGCCATACATAAATGGTTTTTATTTCACATTACTTCCATTTCTCATGGGATGGGGAGGTGATTCGGGTGCTTATTTCATAGGAATAGCTTTTGGCAAACACAAACTTCTCCCACGGGTTAGTCCTAAAAAATCGTGGGAGGGAGCTATCGGAAATGTCGTCTTTACAATTGTAGCTGTTTTGCTTATTAAGCTACTGTCGGGTAATTTGCTTAATTATTTTGATGTTTTTACAATAGGTATATTCGGATCGATACTTAGCCAAATCGGGGATCTTACCGAATCATTGATAAAAAGGGATATTGCCATCAAAGATTCGTCAAAATTTTTACCGGGACACGGTGGGCTTTTGGATCGTTTCGACGGTTTTCTTTTTATGGTTCCCTTCGTTTATTACTATCTTTACGTTAAACTTGTGATAATGTTATGAAAAATATAGCATTGCTGGGAGCCACCGGTTCCATTGGCAAAAGTACAATCGAAGTAATCGAACAATACAAAGAACAGTTTAATCTCTATGCTGTTACATGCAATAAGAATACGGTGGTATTGGATTCGATTCTAAGCAGATTTGCTCCTCGTTTTGCCCTTATTAGCGATAAAGAAAGATGCCATTATTACAAAAGCACATACAGTGGAAAAACGGAAATTCTTTGCGGTAATGATGCAATGTCACGGATCATCGCTTCCGAAGACATTGACCTCTTTGTAAATGCAATTTCAGGATTTGCCGGGACACTTCCCACGTTGGAAATATTAAAGAGGAAAAAACGTATTGCTCTTGCCAATAAAGAATCCGTTGTTGTTTTCGGTAACCTCATAACAAAAGAACAATACAAATATATCATCCCCGTTGACAGTGAGCATAACGCCATATACCAATGTCTTTCGGGAGAAAGACCCGATAATATCAAAAGGATTATACTAACGGCATCAGGAGGCCCTTTTTTTAAAAGACAAAATCTCAATGGGATTAAAGTCGACGAAGCACTAAACCACCCGACATGGAGTATGGGAAAAAAAATAACTGTGGACTCCGCAACAATGATCAATAAAGGATATGAAATCATCGAAGCCCATCACCTCTTCGATCTTCCGGTAGATAAAATTGATGTGTTAATACATCCGCAATCGATAATTCACTCTCTCGTAGCGTTTAAAGATAATTCCGTTAAGGCACTTTTGAGTATCCCCGATATGAAATTGCCCATTGAATATGCTCTTTTCGAGGGGGAAAGATGCAATTCCGTAATTAGCGAATTAAAACTGGAAGAGATCGGACATTTGGATTTCTATAAACCTAATGAAACAGTATTCAAGGGACTTTTGATTGCTCGGGAAAGTGCTAAAACTGGGGGGACATTGCCTGCCGTTTTAAATGCGGCGGATGAAGCCGCCGTTGAACGATTTTTAAAGGGAGATATAGAATTTTTAGATATAATTAAAATAGTTGAAAAAACCATTAATGCTCATGCAGTAGTAAAAGACCCGAGCATTTACGATATAATAGAAGCAAATAACTGGGCTTATAATTTCGCCGAAGGAGTGATTTTATGAACATAATAATTACAATAGTGTTGGGACTTCTGGGCTTTTTAGTGCTTGTAGCAAGTCATGAACTTGGACATTTTACATTTGCAAAATTGTTTGGAATCAGGGTTCCGACATTTTCCATAGGGATGGGACCGAGACTGTTCGGTTTTAAGAAAAACGGCACCGATTATGTGTTTTCACTCTTTCCCATAGGAGGATATGTTCATGTTTACGGTATGGAGAAAGGGGAAATGAACGGAGAACCGGACGAATTTCTAAGCAAATCGCTATTGAAGCAATACCTTGTAATCTTTGGCGGTCCGCTATTTAGTTTTCTGTTCGGATTTCTCTTATTTTACGGTTCCATTCTTTCCACAGGTGTCAGTGTCATACAAAACGCTCCGATTTCAGTTTCCGTAACAAACGTTGATTCTGTACCATTTCTGAATAACGATAGTATAATAAGTGTCAACGGAAAGAAGGTTGTCTACTGGGATGATGTTTACAAGTACGCAAAGGAGAATGAAAATAACACATTTCAGGTATTCAGAAACGGCAATGTGGTGAACATAACACTCCCGAAAACCAAGTTTAGCATGCTTGGCAACATAAGCCCTGTAATTCCAGCCGTAGTGGGCCAGGTGGAGAAAAACAGCGCAGCATTTAAAAGCGGACTTAAGCGGGGAGATAAGGTACTTGCGGTAGATTCAACCGATATCAGGGATTGGAATAACTTCGTTTCAATAATTAAAACCAAAGCCGGACAAAAAGTAGGGTTAAAAATCCTCCGCGGGAATGATACACTCCATTTGTTCGTTGTTCCAAAGGAACAGAAAGGTCTTGATCACGATACAATTGTAACTTACGGAGCAATCGGTGTTATGGTAAAAACTCCAAAGATTGGAGTTAACCCGATTTATGCCATATCTCTCGCATACGATCAATCGATTTCTTCGATAAAATTAATCGGTTATCAACTCAAACTCCTCATTGAGAAAAAAGTTTCTCCCAAAATGCTTGGTGGCCCCGTATCGATTGTCAAACTCACAGGGGATTATGCAAATTGGGGTATGGCGGCACTTATCGGTTTCATAGCATTTATCTCAATCAATTTAGCTCTGATAAATATCCTTCCATTTCCACCACTGGACGGAGGACAAATGGTTTTATTTACATTCTACAGAATTTTCGGTGAAAAAATGTCCGAAAAAATAATGATGGTTATCGAATACACCGGGTTCGCTCTCATCATTTTGCTGATGCTATATGTTACATACAATGACATTATAAGGCTTTTTCATAAGTAATGAGGCTTGACACGTGTCGAATAAATTAATAGAATGGTCATATATGAAAAAATGCATTCTTTTTTTATTACTTATTCCATTAGCCGTTTATGGAACAGAGTATGCAGGAGAATACTATAACCTTCCTTCATCCGCAATTACCGTATCGTCGGGAAATAGTATTTTCTTTTCCGATCTCCCCGTCGTCTTTGCGATTTCCCCTGTGAATATAACACCTGACGAAAACAGATTCATCTCGTACAATCATATTTCGGCTTCCGGTCTTTTCAACGACGATAACCTGATTTTTTCAACGGGAAACAGTAGCAACCGTGTTTCCTTTATGTTAAAACTATTTCATTCCGGAGGGATTCCCATTACGGTTCTTCCCGACACAACGGACACAATAGGTCCTAATAATCAACCCATAGTGGATCATTACGCTTCATACAATCACAGCAATCTGCTTTTAAATTATTCAAAAGCGATTAATCGCCATCTATCCGTAGGGTTTAATATAAGGGCGGACTACATAGGCTTTGAAAATGCAACCGGTTTCGGCATGGGAATTGACGGTGGCATCAGATACACTCCGGACAACAAGTTTTACTGCGCTCTCGGTGTGAAAAATATTTCGACAACAGTGATTTTCTGGAATAACGGAACAAAGGATGTCGCATATCCGGAAACACAACTCTCTCTTGGATACAGCTTTCATGTCGCCGGTAATAGACTCAATACATACATAGGACTGCCATTCCATTTCGACAACAGAGGCACTAGTGATCAATTCCACTACGATTCGATAAGTTTCGATCTCAACGCCGGATTGGATTTCTTCATTTCCAATATATTCCGTTTATCAATGGGCATTTACCAGAATAATCCTACAATGGGAGCTGGATTCTCATACAAACGGTTTATGCTTGACTACTCGTTCTTCATCAATAATGAACTGGGAGCAGGCAATATTATTACCGTTTCATATAAATTTTGATGATTCTTTTTATTATAGTTGTCGCACTCATCCCAGGACTTTTCTGGCTGTTCTATTTTGCCGGGAAGGACAGGTATGAACCGGAACCCCCTCTATTTTTAATCTATGCTTTCATAGCAGGAATGATTGCAATTTTACCCGCCGATGTTACCGAACTTTTATTTAAGAAAATAATTCTCAACCGATACATTTTTTATATCGTTGTTGTAGGGTTATCTGAAGAATTTTTCAAATACCTTTCTGTCCGTTTAACCATTTATTCGAATAGAGAATTCAATGAACCGATTGACGGTATCGTTTACAGCACTGCAGCCGCACTCGGTTTTGCAACCGTTGAAAATATGCTCTATATGTTTACCATGGGTTGGAAAGTTATTTTTATAAGGTCCATTCTTACGACACTGGGGCATGTGGTATTTTCAGCACTTTGGGGTTATCCGCTATACAAGACAAAGATGACAGGGAAAAAACACTATGTGGTAACCGGCATACTTCTCGCGGCTCTATTTCACGGACTCTATGACATATTTATTTCCAGCAAATATTTGATAAGCATATTCATCGCAATAGCGATAGTGGTTATTCTTTATTTTATAATGAATAGGGAGATGAAAGAAATGGAAAAGGAATCTCCCTTTAGAAACGATGCTTAAGATTGACACTGATGTTAAATATGTTAAGGGCGTAGGTCCCAGAGTATCTAAAATACTGTCTCGTATTAATATTAAAACCGTTGAAGACCTGCTTTTTCACATACCCGTTCGATATGTGGACAGAACAAACATAAAAAAAATAAAAGATATTACTATCGGAGAACAAACGACTCTTGTCGGGACAATTCTCGACAGATCCCTTAGACGCACCGTTAGGGGAAAAATCGTCGGTGAATTTCTTTTCTCTGATGGCACGGGAAATATAAAACTTCTGTTTTTCAACCAACCCTATCTTAAAAATGTACTAAAAAAGGGAACTCATCTCATAATTTTCGGAAAAATCGATTTTTTTAAATCGTACCAGATAATCCAACCGGAATTTGATGTGATTGACAAACAAGAAGGGAGTTCTAAAGAAAATTTCGGAGGCATAATACCGGTATATCCTCTGACAGAAGGGATTTCTCAAAAATATTTGAGAAAAATTATTAGAAATGCGATTGATAATACCGACCTTTCTTCTTACAATATACTTGATAATAAAATCCTACACGATTGCTCTGTAATACAGCTCAAGGATGCACTTCTACGAGTTCATACGCCCAATAGTGTGGATGAGGGAATCGGGGCAAGGAAAACAATCGCATTTTACGAATTTCTCTTTATACAAACATATCTCGAACGGAGAAAATTTAAAACCAAGGCTGAAGGGGGAGTATATATCAAAAAATCCGATTTTACGGAGAAATTTATTACAAAACTCCCGTTTAAATTAACAGGCGCTCAAAAGAGGGTCACCGAAGAGATATTGGAAGATATGCAGACGGGAAAGAGGATGGCTCGACTTTTACAGGGAGATGTCGGCAGCGGAAAAACGATCGTGGCTTTAATTTCGGCTTTAAATGTCATAAAAAGCGGCTATCAGGTTGCATTCATGGCTCCAACAGAGATTCTCGCAAATCAGCACTATCGAAAGATCGTCAAATATCTGCAAAATAGCGATATTAATGTGGAACTTCTGACAGGCGGATTAAAAACTTCGGAGAAGAAGACAATAAAGGAGAATTTAACCTCCGGAAAAACAGATATTGTCGTAGGAACGCACGCCCTTATTGAGGATGATGTTGTCTTTCGGTCGTTAGGTCTTGCCATTATAGACGAACAACACCGTTTCGGAGTGGAACAACGCTCGAAACTCCTCAACAAGGGGAACAATACCCATCTTCTTGTTATGACAGCAACACCCATACCCAGATCTCTGGCGATGACACTTTATGGAGATCTCGATATATCCGTTATAGACGAAATGCCCCCCGGAAGAAAAGAGATCGTTACAAGGTGGATAAAAGATGATAAAAGATTCGAACTCTACGATTTTATAAAGAAACGTATAAACGAAATGGGTGACCAGGTTTATGTAATCTACCCTCTCGTGGAAGAATCGGAAAAATTAGACCTGAAATCCGCAACACTTATGTTCGAAGAAATTAAAAAGTACTTCTCCGATATCAAAGTGGGATTAATTCACGGAAGGATCAATTCGGGAGAGAAAGAAGAAGTAATGAAACGGTTTGCAAAGGGAGAAATAAAAATTCTCGTAGGCACTACGGTAATTGAAGTGGGAATAGATGTTCCGAACGCAACAATCATGGTGATAGAACACCCGGAGCGATTCGGTCTTTCACAACTGCATCAGCTCAGGGGGCGTATAGGAAGAGGAGATAAAAAATCCTTTTGCATTCTTATTACCGATAGATTTGTAAGTGATGTCGCCGTTAAACGGCTGAAAATCATGGAGCAAACAAAAAACGGTTTTAAAATAGCCGAAGAAGACCTGAAATTAAGGGGACCGGGAAATATTTACGGAACAAGACAACACGGCATGCCGGATTTTAAAGTTGCTAATATTATTGAAGATGCCGATATGCTCATGAAAGCAAGGGAATGTGCCAAGAAAATAATTGATTATGATAGAGATTTGAAGTATAATAAGTTATTGGACAGATTTGAAGGTATAGATAGATACTATAGAATCGGATAGGAGGATTTATGAGGAAGTTTATTTTTCCCATGATAGCAATAATGATTATATTAACGGGATGTTCTACAAAACCAAAAATGTTACCTGCCGGCGGTGGAGAAAATTATGTCGTAATTGTTCAGAAGGAAAACCAATATGTCGATTTCGAGAAAACATACAAAGAGATTTTCAATAAAATAATCTACACACCTCAACCGGAACATAAAATAAAATTTACCGATATTCCCTCGGATAAACTATACCGCTATAAATTACAAAAGAATCTTCTTTTCGTGGAAGACCTGGCGGGTGATAACGGGAATATGGATATTATCAAGCAATTTCTTACCGATGCTGATCTTGCAAAAGTCAGGAACGGGACACAAAAGATATTCGGTTTCAAAGACCCGTGGGCAAAATATCAATACATTCTCATCGTCATGGGAGTCGATCAAAAGGATCTTAATAATGTCCTTTTACAATACAAAGATCTGATATTCCAGTATTATATAAGCGCTGCAATGAAACGGTTACTGGAAATAAATACTATTAAAGGATTGGATCAGAAGGCAATCAGAAAAATGAAAGGATACGGAGGATTTGAATTCAGCCTTCCGAAAAACAAATATATACACATCATAGAAAACGGAAAGGCGGGCATAATGGGCTATATTCGTCACAATCCGGACAGGATGATCGTTATTGCCTGGAAAGACAGTGTCGATATGCCTGAAGTAAGCGCAACCTCGCTATTCGCCTTTCGTAATAGAATATTTAAGGATTTTTTCCAGGGAGATAGTGTTCTCGTCAAATATAAGGGCATTAAATATTCGTCCGGTGTCGATACCGTCTGGAACGGAATGAAAGTTTTCAAATACCACGGATTATGGCAAAATAGCAAACTCATAATGGGAGGTCCCTTCGGCGGATATGCACTTTATCATAATGGATATTTTTATATGATTGATTATAATGTAGCAAATCCCGGAGAAGATAAATTCCCTTTAATTTTAGAAATGGAAGCATTACTCTCAACATTCAAATTTGTCAAATAAAACGGAGGAGATATGGGCAAAAAGAAAGTAAAAATTAACTCTAATACAGAGCAAATAGAGATTTATCCTTCATTTAACCCGAAATACGAAGAAAAACTTTATCTTGCTATTATATTTTTGATTCCCTTAATTTATTTTTTCAAAGCTCTCTCCCCTTCCAACATACTTTTCGGGAGTGACTGGATGACAGCAGGTTATGCTCTCAGGGATTTTATACACTACTCCGTTACTCACTACCATCAGTTTCCTCTGTGGAATCCTTACGTATTCGGAGGAATGCCTGTTATCGATGCATTTTATGGGGATCTATTTTATCTGACCACTCTTTTTCGTCTTTTCATACCTACCCATGTTGTCTGGTCATACAGCATAATCCTACATGTAATGCTGGCCGGCTTCTCGACTTATTATCTTCTGAAGGAGATGGGTTTATCAAAAAAATCATCCCTCATCGGTGCAATAATTTATATGACCGGGGGAAGCATTATCTCTCAAGTTTATCCCGGTCACGATGGCAAAATATATACCTCTGCTTACATCCCTCTCATGATTCTCATGACATTAAAGGGTATACGAACCGAGAGAATCACATATTTTCTCTTATTTTCCCTTTTCCTGGCATTCTCTCTTTTAGGAGGCCACCCTCAAATTACATACATGTTTTCTCTGATCTATTTTGTTACAGTAGTCGTATACCTCATTAATCTTTTCTCTAAAGATAAACGAAAAGCGACAAAACAATTTATATTATTCGCCATTACGGCACTTATCTTCGGCGGGCTTATTGCATGCCAGTATTTACCCGTTTTTTCCTACATAAAATATGCAGTAAGAGGGACAGAGAGGGGATATGCTTATTCGACCTCCTGGTCCCTCCCTACTTCCGAACTTACGAGTCTTATCGTTCCCCAATTTTCGGGTATTCTAAACAATTACTGGGGAGAAAATTTCTTCAAGTTGGATTCACAATATCTTGGCATTTTCCCTATATTCACATTGATTCCTCTGTTCTATTACAGAAAAAAATGGGACAAGTACGTTAAGTACTTTTTCGGAATTGCCATTCTCGGTATTTTGCTTGCTCTGGGCGGACATACACCATTTTACAGGCTTGTTTACCTCATTCCCGGCGTAGCAAAATTCAGAGCACCGAGCATGTTCTTCATTTTTGCCCATTTTTCTCTATCTATTCTTGCCGCTTATGTTTTACAGTATATAATTGATGATGATAATAAAGGTAAATTTTTGAATTTCCTTTACAAAACATTGGGAGCAATAACCGCTATTTTCCTCATTGTGCTTATTGCACAAAATGGGCTATATTCCTCCCTTTACAATCATTTCAAAAATGTATATTCATCTCTTATGCCACAACAGCAACTCATACAAAAATTGAATAACTTCAAGAACAACTATCCTTCATTTATTTCGGGAATGGTTTTTAATTTCATTATTCTTGCTATTATGATAGGAATTCTAATCGGTTTTGAGAAATGGAAAAAGGGATTTTACTATCTGTTTTTTGCTCTTGTATTTCTACTCTTTCTTGATACGTACAAGATAAATAAAAACTATGTTAGTGTAGAACCTTTCAGTCAATTTAATACGAAATCATCCGTTACCGAATATCTGATTCAACAAAAAGGTGTTTTCAGAGTGTTACCTCTGTTTTGGCAACATTCAGGAGATGATTATCTTATGCAGTACCATCTCGAAAGTGCAGGGGGAGCCGGTTCCAACCAGTTGAAAAGTTATCAGAAATTGATCGGAGCGGAGCATACGGTTATGTTTAATCCGATGAACCTGATGGATAATAATATTGCAGCTCTTATAAACGCAAGATACATCATCTCTCCGAATTTACCACCGGATGATGAATTAAAAAGATATCCTCCTCAAACACGCGTTTTAATCAACCGACTAAAATTATTTACGGAGAAAGACTCCATGAAACCACGTGTGGCTTCGTTCCAGCGCTTCAGTATTTTTTACAATAAAAGGGCTTTGAACCGATTTTCCATTATAAATAAGGTGATAAAAGCAGATGATAATACGGCTCTGTCACTACTAAAATCCCCGGATTTCTCTTTAGTTGATAGCGCAGTTGTATCATCAAATATAAATATTCGGAACAACGGTAAAGGCTCCGTAACGGTGGAAAAATACACTCCCAACAGGATAATACTCAATGTAAATACCGACAGCACAGCTCTTCTTCTCGCATTAAATAACTATTATCCTGCATGGAAAGCAAAAATAGACGGTAAAAAATCGGAGGTTATAAAAGCGGACTTTTCATTTCAGGGGATAGTAATCCCTGCAGGTAATCATAAAGTGGAACTTTATTTCAGTTCGATTTATGAAAAGATCGGATTGTGGATTTCTTTGTTGACACTCATATTTCTTTTTGCTACAATTATTTTAGATGTATTTTGGATAAAATTTAAGAGGAGGTAATATGCATAAAAGGATTACATTCCTGGTTTTTATTATTTTTGCACTGATTTTGTCATCATGTGTAAAAGAGAAAAAGATAGAAATTTCAGGAGAAAAAGGTGCTACAATTGTAATTGGGGTTCCGGAAGAACCATCCAAACTCAATCCGTTGTATCCACCACTTTCCGGGGAGAATTACATTGTTAACAATTTATTTTTACCTTTGCATGAAATCGGGCCGGACGGTGATATAGTACCTGTTTTAGCTTCGAGTTGGGAATATGGAGAAGATATGAAGTCCATAACATACTATCTCAAAAAGAATCTGAAATGGTCGGACGGTAAACCGATAACTGCCGATGACATTGTTTTTACATTTAATGCAATGAAAGATCCCAAAAATGCATATCCCAATTTGTCGCAGATTCAATATATAAAGAATGTGGAGAAGATAAACGATTATACCGTTAGATTCTATTTCAGTATCGTATATTCGGATGAGTTGTTCGATTCCAACATAAGACCTCTTCCGGCTCATCTTTTCAAAAATACCGCCGAGGTTAAAAACTCTAAATACAATTTTGAGCCTGTGGTAAACGGTCCTTTTAAACTCAGCAAATGGCAAAAGGGTAATTATATCGAATTAACGCAGAATAGCGAATTTAAGCTCTATAATCCAAATCCAAGAAATATCGTTTTCGTATTCTACAAAGATTATGATCAGGCTGTAGAAATGCTTAAAAAGGGAATTTATGATATTGCAATCGGACTCCCCCCGAAATATTACATCACGGTAAAGGATAATCCCCTATTATCTACCAAAAAGGAGCTTGGAAACAGTTACACTTTTATTGGGTGGAATCTTGAGAAACCTTTATTTTCAGAAAAGGAAACACGAAGAGCACTTACTATGTCGATCAACAGAAAAATGATTATTGATTCTCTTTTGAACGGACTCGGAGATATTGCCGCAGGCCCCATACCTCCATCTTCATGGGCGTATGATAAAAACTTAAAACCGTTACCTTACTCAGTTCAAAAAGCTGTTTCCTTACTGAATCAAAAAGGATGGAAAAAGAGAAGAAATTCGAGATGGCTTACGAAAAACGGGAAAAAATTCCAATTCGAACTTCTCGTCAATAAAGAAAATAGTTTTAGAATTACCCTTGCCAATATGATAAAGAATCAACTTGCTGCTGCGGGTATAAAGGTAACCGTAAAAGTAGTCGACGGAAACACCTTTATAACAAGGCTTCTTATGAAAAATTACGATGCTTTTATAATGGCTTGGAATGTCAGCGAAAAGTTGAATATGCTTCCTATCTGGTCTTCCGATCCTCAAATCGGTAAATACAATCTTGTCGGATATAAAAATCCCAATATTGATAATTATATAAGGAAAGCAACGGAAACGCTTATAGAAAGTGAAGCTAAACATTATTGGGATCTTTTTCAGGAACAGATTTCTGCCGATCAACCCTACACATTCCTATTTGTCGGCAACAAAATAACAATTGCAAACAAGAGGATTAAAGGACTTGATATATTTAATAAGCAGAGAGATGCCTTGAGTAACCTGGCGTACATTTGGATACCGTCATCAATGAGGGTCAAATTTGATATAGCATCTATTATGCCTCAGCAACAAACGAAATCCCAACAGAATATAAATGAAAGCAAGGTAACCGCTTCGCAGAACGCAAGTGCCTCTAAGACCAAAAAAGAGGTAATAGCAAACCCCGAACAAATACTTGAAGCAGCTGCAAAAAAGACCACTACAAAGAAAACTACTACCGAGAAAAAAGATACATCTGAGAATGCCAAAATAGCAAAGAAAGATACAACTAAAGCCAAAGAAGCCGAAAAGGTAATTATTGTTCAACCAAGATTGAAAAAACTGGTTCAACCCGAATATCCGGAAGCTGCAAAAGCAATCGGAGCAGAAGGTATGATTTTCGTTCAGGTTACAATAGATGTCAATGGGAACGTTAAAAATGCAAGAATTATACGAGGCTTCAACAATGATGCATGTAATAAAGCTGCTATTAGCGCTGCAATGAAATCCAAATGGTATCCAGGAACACGCAATGGAAAACCTATTGAAATGAAACAAACTATACCATACAGGTTTACAGCCGAATAATAAAAAAGGGGAGCTTTCGCTCCCTTTTTTTGTGGCAGTTTATGAACATAAACAATAGTAATTCCATTTTATATAAATTTCGATTTAAAACTATAATATTCTTGACAACATATCATAAATAATGATATAAGATAATATATGAATTTTGGAAGAAAGTATTATCCTAAAAAGCACAACTCACCTTTCATGAGACCATGGTGGTGGTTTTTGTTATTATTTATAGCAGTATTGTTTCTATTGAAATATCTTTCCAGATTTATTACTATGTGAATTTAAGGAGGTGTTAAATGATTAATTTGGAGTTTAATTTCAAAGATGTTTTTCGAGCACCGCGATTAGGTTTTAGTACTAAAAAAATAGCTATATCCGTAATAGGTTTCTATATGGCATTGATTGGTTATGCTGTTTTTTCATATCTCGCCTTTCTAACATCCGGATTCGGATTTAGGGAAATATGGAGAACTTTTAGATACATACCATATCCTACAATCGGAATCAATTTGGCGTGGTATTCATGGATATTGTGGATAATCGGTGCCATTTGGGCTGTCATTTCCATTTTTATAATCATCACCGCAATATCAAAGATAACATTCGAATCACTGAGGGGTAATGAATTTTATGAGATGAAAGAGAGTCTTAAATTTGCCTTTAAGAACCTGAATACTCTTGTATTAACGCCGTTTACCCTTATTGTATTCATTGCAGTTCTCCTTTTTATTGGTATATTTATGGGACTAGTGGGTAGAATCCCATATTTCGGACAGATGTTTATTGGGTTGATGGGATTATTCCTCTTTCTCGGTGCGCTTCTTGTAGTGTATCTCATTATCGTTCTGGGAATCAGTCTTATAACAACTCCTACAATAGTCGCCGTAACAAAAAATGATACCTTCGACACATTGTTCGAAGTATTCAGCGTTTTAAACGACAGAACATGGGATTTTCTGGCTTACAACATATTTCTTGCTTTCCTCGTGGGAATAGGAACATCGGTATTTTATTACTTTATGACTGCAGCTATTAAATTAACACATTGGGCACTATCTTTGTGGCAAGGTCCAAGAGGTTGGTGGGAAACAATATTTAATAACGGACTCGCTTATCTACCTGATTTTTTACGTAATGGAGCCTATTTTGGAAGAGCCAATTGGGCTGAAATCATAGGTGCGTTTCTCATTGGGTTGTGTTTTTACACTCTTTTCTTCATTGTAGCGGGCTATGGTATTTCCATCTTTTCAGCAGGTGAAACAATTATATACACTATTCTTGTTAAAAGAAAAGATGAAAGAAACCTTCTCGAGGAAAAAGAAGAAGAAGAGGAGGAAGAGTTAAAAGAAGAGAAACTATCAGTGGAAGAACCGAAAAAGAAAACTACAAAAACTAAAACTGCAACCAAAAAAACAACAAAGGCAAATAAAACTACCAAGGCTAAAAAGGCTACTGCTAAAACTAAAACCAAAAAAGATGCAAAAACAACAAAGGCAAATAAGACTACCAAGGCTAAAAAGACTACTGCTAAAACTAAAAAAGAAATAAAGACAACAAAGGCAAAAACTACAAAAACTAAAACTACAACCAAAAAAACAACAAAGAAGTAATATTGATAAAGATTCGTAAAATAATAAATGAAGCCTCGAACATTAATGCGGGGCTTCCCATAAAACAGCAATCTAATCTTGACATTAATTTTGCTATGTGCTATAAGTTTAGTATGTATATGTAAATGGGAGGTAAAATATGAAAAAGGTTTTAATCCTTGTTTTCCTGAGCCTAGTAATAGCATTCGTAGGTTGTAACAAAACAACAATTGATTTTTCTTTAAATTCAACATTCTCCTTGAAATCAGTAGTTTTAAAAATTGATACTTCTTTGACAGCTGCTCCGTATTTGGCAGACACCGTATATGTCAGTTGGGCAATTGAAGAACCTACACAGGGAGAAGGTCTCGCAATATTCAAATCAACCGATTCAACGAATTTCCCTGCTACCCCGGAATCATCGTATATCTACGGAAGAATAAATTCTTATACTGATGTAGATAATGTTATGCCCGGCGATAACTACTTTTATCGTTTGACTCTTCCCACAAGCGGTGATACAGCGATTGTTTATACTCTTGAAGCAAAGCTGAGAGATACAATACATGTATTATCACCTGTACCCACAGTTGATACTGCGTTTCCCGCAGACACAACAACCGGAGATACAATTATGCCTGATACTCTTACCATTCAGTTTGTCGCTTCCGGTGATGTGGAAACATATTCCGTTGACATAGGTTACATTGATACTACGACAAATCAGTATAAGGCAATTTGGATGAGACAAGGCATTACCGGTTTTGCCGATGCGGATTCTTTCCCTTATACCGTAGGAACAGGAGCGGATGACGTTGTTTACAGTGTTGATACAAACAATGATACACTTTTCACTTTGAATTTTACAGGAGCGGATCTAACAGCCAGTGAACTGATTACTAAACCTAATCAAGTATATATCGTAAGGATTCAAGCTCAATACCCCAATGAACCTGTTACAGATCCTAACGTTCTTTCTTTAACTGTTAATAACACATCAATGAGATGGACTGCGTTTAAAACAGCACCGTAAGATTATAAACTTAGAATATAAAAAAGCGGAGATTTTATTCTCCGCTTTTTTATTACTTGATTTTTTTATAATATTCTTTTAGAATCCCATATATGGATGAGAAAACTATTCTTCTTATAACCTTTTTAGCAACCTATCTTATTATTATAACATCTGAAAAGATCAGTGCCGTATTTAGTAAATTCCCTCATTTACAAAGAATATTTATCTATAAAGGAATTATTATATGGATATCACTGCTTTTATTGATTTTACTAAGAATAGTTTCCCCTGCAAATATAATAAATTACACCCACTGGGATATAATCTGGCTGTTTCTCGGAACTATGGTTATTGCGGAAGCATTTATACTTTCGGAAATTCCCGAATTGTTAGCTAATCAACTCCTGAAATTTTCAAATTCACTTGTTTCGGCAATTATAATCCTAAGTGCTTTTGCGGGTTTTATATCTATATTCTGCGAGAATGTTGCAACAGTTCTTATTGTAGCTCCAGTAGCATTCGAAATAGCAAGGAAGATGGATGTCTCTCCAGTTCCTTTGATTATTTCCATCGCAATAAGTTCCAATCTCCAGGGAGCGGCTCTTTTAATCGGAGATCCACCTAGCATGATTCTGGCAAGTTTTAATAACATGAACTTTATGGATTTTATTGTATATAACGGCAAACCTTCTATGTTTTTTATAATGGAGACTGCTGCTGTAGTTTCTCTTGTTGTTTTATATATCATTTTCAAACGGTTAAATAAGAAAATAAAAGTCGAGAGTAAAAAAATCGGTGTCGATGTGTTTCCCGGTATAATTCTTGTTTTATTTATAATAACGATTTCATTGGGTATTGTTTCTCCGGGAACGACTGCAATGATTTATGCATTGATCTCTTTCCTCTGGATATTTTACAGAAAAAAGAAGGAGGGATTTAAAATAGCAAAAAAACTCGATTACGACACTGTTTTCTTCCTTATAGGTGTTTTTGTTTTTACCGGTGCACTTGAACATTACGGTATTCTTACAAGCATTGCACTCTGGTTTAAACAGGTTGCAAACGGGAATGTTTTTGTGACCTTCACCATTTTAGTCTGGGGATCCGTTATTGTCTCCGCATTTATAGATAATGTTCCCTATGTGGCTGCAATGATGCCCGTAGGTATAACACTGGCAACAATGTTGGGTATACCCCCTTCTCTTTTCTTATTCGGTATAGTAATTGGAGCTTCCGTAGGTGGTAATATAACTCCTATAGGTGCATCTGCAAACATTGTAGGGGTGGGATTATTGAGAAAAAGACACTATACGGTAAGGTTTTTCGATTTCTTTAAAATTGGTCTTCCTTTTACTTTTTTCAGCGTTCTTACTGCGTACATATTACTCTGGTTGATCTACGGTATAAGATAATAATTCCGCTCTTACCACTGATAAATACTTTACTCTCTTGACATACAATAAAATTTTCTGTAATATATGCTCTATATTAATTGATACGGAGGTAAAAAAATGAAAAGAACTTTTCAACCGAGCAATAGACGTAGAAAAAGAAACCACGGTTTCAGAAAAAGGATGAGCACTGCAAGCGGAAGACGAGTAATTAATCGCAGAAGAGCTAAAGGGAGAACAAAATTATCCGCATAATGGCTGGTGGTAATACCTATCCCAAATCACTTAGACTTAGAAAAAATAGCGAATTCCGAGCAGTTTTTCTTCATGGACAAAGATATGTTTGCGGTAGCATATCGGTTTTTGCTTTGAAAGAAAAAGAAAAAAAGATAGGTATATCGGTCTCCTCTAAAAAATTGAGAAAAGCTGTTGAGAGAAATCGGGTAAAAAGGATACTTAGAGAAATAGTGAGAAAAGAGAAAAATTCAATTCCCAATAATTTACATTTAGTTTTCCTTTACAATAAACGAGAAGTACCAACTTATGCAGAAATACATAAAGATGTTAAATACCTTTTTCAAAAATTGCAGTAATATTTTAAAGAAAATCATCGTAATTCTAATCAGAATATACCGCGCAATGATCTCCCCTTATTTGCCCGGACAGTGTAGATTTACCCCCACTTGCTCGCATTATTCAGAAGAAGCTATAACGAAATACGGAATAATAAAAGGTGGATTCCTTTCCATAAAGAGAGTTTCCAAATGCCATCCGCTCCATCCGGGCGGATATGATCCGGTACCTTAGGAGGTAATAATGGATTTGAATAAAAGAATGTTGATAGCACTTGTTCTTATAACAGTAATTTTGGTTGTATGGCAGATGTTTTTCTTTAAAGCTCCGACAATTAATAGAATTATCGGTGACAGTACAAAAATCTCTGATACAAGTAAAGTGGCAAAAACAAAAGAGAAAGATACGGTAATTAGAAGCAGAGTGGTTGTATCCAGGAAGGAGAAAACCGTTTCGACAAAAGTCGCTAAATTACCTTACAAAAGCACCGATAATTCGGACACAATAAATATAACTACCTCACTTTACAGGATGCAAATAATAAATCACGGTGCTTCGATTATAAATTGTTATGTTAACAAATATCGTAGTGTGAAAGGTGACACTTTGAATATACTGAAAGGGATCCCGCAAAGCGGAATTACTCTATACTCCGGCGATTATGAAATTCCTCTGGACAGTATAAGTTTTAATTATAATAAAAAATATATTGAATTGAGCGATAAAAAGGTCGATACTCTATTATTTTCATGGAAGAATGATACCTCCAATATTCTTTTAGGTTATGTTTTCAATAATAAAGATTATAAAATCGATATCTTTTATAAAGTAAACGGTATTGATGTGGATTGGGTAAAATTTAATTTCAATAATGGTCTTGCATATGAAGAAAAATACAAGAAAAATGAAATTCACGCGACAAAAGCATTTGCCAATCTCGGAGGAACGGTAGAGAAATACAGTTCGAAGACATTGAAAAAGGGGGATGTTTCCTACGTGGGGCATAGTTCATTTGCAGGAATTAGAAACACATACTTTACGGCAATGTATATTTCGGATCCCAAAGATGTCAAGGGATTCGATATCCACTTTGTCAATGACGGGATTTTAAATTTCAGCTTTGATAAGGATTACATTCACGATACTCTCAATACGGTTTCTCTCTATATCGGACCACTTGATTATACAATATTGAAATCCTACGGGGGACAATTTACGGATATCTTCGATTGGGGCTGGAAGATTATAGCACCCATAAGCAAATTAATATTAAACGTAATGCTTTTTATTCAAAGATTCGTCCATAATTACGGTATAACCATAATCATACTCGCTGTCTTTCTTTTCCTTATCTTTTTCCCTCTTACTCTATCCAGTTTCAGATCGGCGAGAAAAATGCAGGAATTGCAACCTGCATTAAAAGAGTTACAGGAAAAATACAAAAACAATGCACAAAAACTCAACCAGGCAACGATGGAGCTCTACAAAGAAAAGGGAGTTAATCCTTTTACCGGTTGCTTGCCTATCCTTTTACAGACCCCTGTGTTTTTCGCTCTGTATCAAGTATTAAAGAGTACAATTGAATTGAAGAGTGTTTCATTCCTCTGGATGAAAGACCTAACGGCAGCCGACCCTTACTATATATTACCGATTTTAATGGGTATATCAATGTTCATACAACAAAAATTTTCTAATCCCGATCCTAAACAAAAATATATGACTTACTTTATGCCTATATTTATGGTATTCATATTCTTAAATTTTCCCGCAGGACTAAGTCTATATTATTTGATTTACAATTTACTATCGCTACTTCAACTTTACATCATTCATTTAGAGGTAATTAATGAAAAAAAGAGCAAACCAGACGAATCGAAGTAACGATCAAAACCGAGTAATCGTTCTTGAAAACCCAAACAAGGAAGAGGCAATTGACGAAGCTCTTAGAGATTTGAAAATAAAACGAGCGCGAGCAGACATCAAAATCACCGAATATACAACCCCTCATCTTTTGTTTTTCAAGAAGAAAAATCAACGGATTGAAATATCGACAAAAGGAGAAAAGGAATTTCTCCTCGAAGCTCTGAACAATATACTGGATACTCTAAGCATAAAATGTGACTCTGTAGCGTACAGCCGAAAAAGGGGACTAATCATACTTACGGTAAATTCACCTGAATCGAAGAATAGACTCATAGGAAAACAGGGAAAAACAATTAAGGCAATTGAATATTTACTAAATAAAATAGCTCTTAGCAATAACATTAAAGTCAAAATAGTAATTTCGATTACCCCTTAAATATGTTGTTACAAAATAATAGAGATACGATTTGTGCTATTACGACTCCCATAGGTATCGGTGCAATAGCAGGTATAAGAATAGCAGGGAAAAATACTCTGACAATTCTCAATAAAATCCTCCCTTCAACTCCCGCCAAAGATAAGATTATTCATACCTACATTTACGACAAAGATACGGTCATTGATGAAGTCATACTTTTTTTTCGCAAATCACCAAACACTTACACGGGATGCGATGAAGCCGAAATATTTTGCCACGGTGGTTTGGCAGTTCCCGAGATAATTATTGAATTATTAATTAAAAACGGTTGCAGAATGGCGGGAAATGGAGAGTTTACCCAAAGAGCCTTTTTAAACGGTAAAATCGATCTTGTTCAAGCCGAATCCGTTATGGACATAGTAAATGCAAAAACAAAAGACGCCGCCATATCGGCTATTTCCATGTTGAAAGGTGATTTCTCAAACACAATCGATAAATTGAGAAATAAATTACTTACAATATCGTCCTTAATTGAAGCGAATCTTGATTTTCCGGAAGAAGAAGATATTAACTTTGATAAAGATCAGACACTATGTATTATTTCGGAAGCGGAGGATAGATTGAAAAATCTTATAATAAAAGATGAAAACAACATACTTATGAAAAGAGGATTAACTGTAATAATTACGGGAAAACCCAATGTAGGAAAATCAAGTCTGTTTAATCTGTTACTTTCCAGAGAAAAAGCAATTGTTACAAACATCCCGGGCACCACTAGAGATATTCTCGAGGGGTGGATCAATATTCGCGGAATCCCCATTCTCATTAAGGATACAGCGGGAATAAGAATCACAGATGATCCCATAGAACGAATAGGTATAGAAAAGACTGAAAAGGAGATAGAAAACGCTCATATTGTATTGGCTCTATTTGACAGCTCAAGGCATTTTGATTCCGATGATAAGCTTCACCTGAAATTTTTAAAGAATGCAAAGAACATATTTTATATTTTAACAAAAAGTGACCTTAAGGGGAGATTTGAAGAGAATGAACTGCCGAGAATTGAGGCAAAAATTGATTGTAGAGATAAAACTTCCGAGGGAATTATCAATAGTATCATATCAACATTTATTGAGAATAAGAGATTTTCGCTCAATTTAAATGATCGAATCACGGAAAAACTAAAGAATGCTGAAGTATATCTTAAAAAGACACGACTGATTATAGAAAACAATGAAGGTTTGGAACTTGCTTCGGAGGAGATAAAAGAGGCGATTATAAATCTATCGTCAGTGACCGGAGATATTACAACAGATGATATACTTAATAATATTTTCTCATCATTTTGTATTGGAAAATGAACGATAATAATTACCTTTCCGTCTTCCGTTTGTTTCCTGAGGCAAAATTCTCTTTACCGAAACTTCTATTGAACTATCCAGTCTGTTCTCTCTAATCCAATGAAAGAAATCTTCATTTACATCTATCCCCATTTTACTTAGCAGTTTGTAATTATTCCTGCTGTTGCGATATTTTATATATAACTTTGTATTCCCGCTGTATTTTTTTGCTACTGATTCATAGATATCGACTTTATCAATATTCTCTTCGGAAAAGTTAAAAGTAACGGAACTGATTAATTTCCTAAAGTCCTCTCTCAAGTTCATCAATGATGAAATTTCGATTTGTTGTTTTTCGCGAGAGTTGTCATAATACCCCGCTGCAATTATATATTCATCCTCTTTTATCAAATTTTTATACTGTTCATAAGTTTGCGGAAAAGCCACAGCCGCGATTTCCCCTGTTAAATCCTGAATGTTAAATATACCCATCTCTTTCTGTGATTGAGTTTTCTTAATTTTGACGTTTCCGACAACACCACCTATAACAATCCAATGCCTCTCCTTTATATTTTCCAATTTATCTATTGTGTGAGTGGTAATTAGATTTAGAATCTCTTCATATTTTTCAAGGGGATGACCGCTAAAGAAAAATCCATATATCTCTTTCTCGAACATCAATTTTTCCGAATCATTCCATTGCTCAATAGGTATCATCTTCGGCTCTAAGTAATCTTTTCCCGATGTTTCAAAGAGAGAAAGCCCTCCTTGCTCCATGCGTTTTTTAGTTTTTGATGCATACTCAAACATCGTAGGTAAATTTCCTAACAGTTCCGCTCGATTTGAATTGATGCTATCAAAGGCACCCGCCTTTATCAATGACTCCACCACCTTTTTATTCACTTTACCGAGATTCATACGTTTTAAAAAATCCAAAAATCCCTTGAATTTTCCATTTTTTTGTCTTTCTATTATTATCGTTTCGGATGCCTTTGTTCCGACATTTTTTAAAGCACTAAAAGGATAGAATATCGTTGTACCATCGGTAGTAAAGTTTATATCACTTGAGTTGATATCCACCCTGCTTATCTGTATATTTAATCTTCGCACTTCTTTTATAGCTTTGACAATCTGATCGATATCTCCTATAAAAGAGGTCAAAATCGAAGCCATAAATTCTGCAGGATAATGAGCTTTAAGATATGCTGTTCTATAAGAGAGAACCGCATACCCGGCAGCATGCGATTTGTTAAATCCGTATTGAGCAAAGGGCTCCATAATATTAAATACTTTATCGGCAGTTTTCTCATCAACACCGTTTTTTCTTGCCCCCTCTATGAATTTAATCCTCATATCTTGCATTACATCAAATTTCTTTTTCCCCATGGCTCTTCTCAAAATATCCGCCTCTCCGAGAGAAAATCCTGCAAGAATATTTGCAGCCATCATTATCTGTTCCTGATAAATCATATAACCGTATGTCTCTTTTAAAAGGTCTTTCAGTTTAGGATGCGGATATTTTATCTCCTCTTTCCCCCTTTTTCTCGCTATTAGCTCTTTTATATCTATTGTTTTCAAAGGACCCGGCCTGTAATAAGAAATCATAAATATGAGTTCTTTCATATTTGACGGTTTAACTCTCTTCAAATATTGTCTCATTCCGTCATTTTCCAATTGAAATACGCCGTATGTATCTCCTTTTTGAATTAGTTTAAAGGTTGCTTTATCGTCTTTAGGCAATTTACTGAAATCCAATTTTTTATTGTAATTCTTTTCTATCATTTGGACAGCTCTGTTAATAACGGTGAGATTCCTTAACCCGAGAAAGTCAACCTTTAAAAGTCCGATTTTTTCGATATTTTTCATTGAATATTGTGTTGTGGGTACTACAGATTTTTTCTCCTGTTCCCAATACAAAGGGGTAAAATGGGTAATGTCCTCAGGTGTTATAACAACACCTGAGGCATGGGTCCCTGCCTGTCTCGTTATATTTTCAAGTCTTGTTGCCAACTCCACAAGCTTTTTTATCTTTTCCTCTTTTTCTTTAAGTTCTCGAAGTTGTTTTATCTTATCAAATGCTTCCGCTACGGTATAACCCTCGTTGTATTTATCGTAAATTTTCGTTATTTCATTTACGGTGTTATATGGTATATCAAGGACTCTACCAACATCCTTTATAGCCATTTTTGTTTTCATTTTACCGTATGTAATAATTTGAGCTATGTTGTTTTCCCCGTATTTCTCTTTAAGATATTTAATCATATCATCTCTTCGTGTGTCTTCGAAATCGATGTCTACGTCCGGCATAGTAATTCTTTCAGGATTCAAGAAACGTTCAAATATGAGGTTAAACTCGAGAGGATCTACATCCGTGATGCCGAGAGAATATAGAACAATACTTCCTACGGCAGACCCCCTTCCGGGGCCTACGCTTATGCTCTTCTCTTTAGCCGTTTGAATTATGTCTCTAATAATCAAAAAGTAACCTGCAAATCCCATTTTACGAATTATCCCCAATTCGTAATCCGCTCTTTCTTTAATCTTCCCGTTCAACTCACCATATCTTTCTTTTAATCCTGCATATGTCAACTGTTTTAAATAATCGTCTGCATTCTCATAATCCTCGGGTATGTCAAAATGGGGCAAATGAACGACTTTCGGATCAAGCTCAATAATAAGATTGCATTTCTGTGCAATGTTGTACGTGTTCCTAATTGCTTCCGGATAATCCTTAAATAATTTTTTCATCTCTTCTGGGGACTTGAAATATAATTCGTTGCTCTCAAACCGCCAACGCGTAGTGTCATTTAACTTTCTCTTCGTTTGAATACAAATCAGAGCATCATGGGCAAAAATATCATCTTTACTTAAATAATGAACATCATTGGTAGCCACAATGGGGATATCTAATTTTCTTGCTATTTTAACCAAACCTTCGTTTACAATCTTGTTCTCTTTCATTCCCACATCCATCAATTCCAGGTAGTAATCCCCCTCTTCGAAAATTTCCTTATATTCCATGGCACTCTCTTCTGCCTTCTTCATATCGTTTTTAAGAATATAATATGCGACTTCTCCCTTGATACATGCACTCATCCCAATCAAGCCTTTCGAGTACTTTCTCAATATCTCCTTATCAATACGAGGATGATAGTAAAATCCCTCGAGATAAGATAGCGATGATAGTTTCATCAGATTTTGATATCCGTTAACATCCTTCGCCAACAAGACGATATGAAACGCTCCGTCATTTAAGATTTCCCATTTCTTTTTTGAAAATCGCGAGTCATGCGCAATATATGCTTCAATTCCTATAATCGGCTTTATTCCAACGGACATCGCTTTCTCATAAAAATCTATGACTCCGAACATATTACCATGATCGGTAATCGCTACGGCAGGCATATTATATTCAAGGGCTTTTTTTAATAAAGCGGAAATCCGAGTCGCTCCGTCAAGAATACTGTATTCCGTATGAACGTGCAAATGAACAAAAGGAGTTTCAATTTCCATATTTATAAACTTTTACGAATTTTATCCTTTGCTCCTGCATCTTTATAATTTTCAACTTTACCGGAGGAATCTCAATGATTTCATCATTTTGCGGGATTCTGTCAATGTGGTGGTATATTAATCCGCCCAATGTGTGATACTCCTCTTCCTTAAAATTCGTTTTGAAAATCTTGTTAAAATCTTCGAGTTCTATTTTCGCATCAATGATATACGAACCGTCTTTCAATTTTCGATAGGGCAACTCTTCCTGGTCAAATTCATCCTTTAATTCACCGACGATCTCTTCAATAAGATCTTCCAAAGTAACCAAACCGCTTATTCCACCGTATTCATCAACTACAAAAGCAATGGAAATATTATTAGCTTGAAACTCCCTTAGTGTGGAAAGAACGGTTTTATAACCGGGAATATAGAACGGTTGCCGAGCTAAATCACAAGCATAGTATTTTTCTTCCACTCCCCATAACTTTAAGATATCGGTTGCATAAATTATACCGAGTAAATCATCCAGGTCTTTAACATAGACAGGAAGTTTGGAGTGCCCCGTCTTTATTATCATTTCAACCAGCGATTCAATAGGTTGATCGTATTTTACAGCAAAAATATCGACTCTGGGGGTCATAACATCGAATACGGGCGTGTCTCCTATTTCAAAAACGCTTCTAATAAGTTCCGTCTCATCAGCAGTTATTATACCCGCTTCCTCTCCCCTTGTCAGAATGTCCTGAATATCTTTCTCGGTTTTTATCTGATTTTCTTCTCTTCTCAGTATCTTATTCAACAATTTCTTTATTTTCATTGGGGTCCCTTATTTTAACCTCGTCCGGATGTATTATACCACCGGACACAATTATTTTAAGTGCCCACTCAACTGAGATATCGAGATACAAAATCTCACTTTCCTTTACAATAAGGAAAAATCCACTTGTCGGGTTGGGTGTCGTAGGTATAAAGATACTTAAACGTTTCTCACCGTCAATGTCCAACCAATCCACAGTTGTTGTAACAAATCCGATTGTATAACCTCCGTTTCTCGGGAATTGAACGAGTACAGCTTCCTTAAAGGATGTTTTTTTCTCAAATAATGTTTCACTGAGTGATCGCGCGGAACTGTAAATGGAATTTACTAAGGGGGTTTTCATGAATACCCTGTCAAATAACGAAGTTATCCATTTCCCCAGCAATGTATTTGTAAAAAAACCGATTAAATACAACAAAAGGAAAAGAATTATAAGGCCTATTAGTGTTATGATAAATTGCGGGAGAAAATTAAGTTGAGGAAAGTATTTTATAAATTTCAGAAACAGATTTGTAAATTTATTATAAATAAAAACTAAAATAAGTATTGTGACCCCAATGGGTAAAATGGCTACAAAACCGCTAATGATATTATGCTTAAAACTAAACTTCATGATAATTTATGTATTTTTAAGAGATTTGTACTACCTTTCTCGCCAAAAGGTAAACCTGCGGTTATGCAAACCGTCTCTCCGGAAGAACAATAGTTAAGTCTTTTAAGTATAGAGGATACATCCTTAATTGCCGTATCAAAACTGGTAAAATAATTTATGACTTCCGCATAAACTCCCCTAACCAAAGAAAGCTGTCGAGCAATTGCTTTATCTCCGGTAAGAGCTATTATTGGGACGGATGGTCTGTTCCTCGCAACTGCGAGAGCGGTACCACCAGATTGAGTAAAAGCTACAATCTTACTGATGCTTGGCTCTTCCGAGATCTTTTTTGCGGCATTTGCTATGCTAAAAGAAACGGTTTTATCATCGAATGTACTGTACTGAATCTTATTTTCTTTTATAAATTTTTCACTCTCAAAAGCCACATCAACCACTGTTTTTATAACCCTTACAGGATATTTCCCTATTGCTGTTTCTTCCGTTAAAAGAAGGGCATCTGCTCCTTCAACAATAGAATTGGAAACATCGGTAACTTCCGCCCTTGTAGGAATGGAATTCGTTACCATTGATTCCATCATCTGAGTAGCTACTATCACAGGCTTCCCTTTCTCAATGGATTTTGCTATGATCTCCCGTTGCAAAAGAGGCAGACGTGCAATTGGTAATGTAATCCCAAGGTCTCCTCTTGCGACCATTATAGCGAATGAATTATCGATAATTTCATCGAGATTCTCAATCGCCTGCTGTGTTTCGATTTTGGAAACAATTCTTATATCTGTTTCTTTCTCCGATAAAATCGATTTCAGCAAATCAATATCACTGCCTGATTTTACAAACGACATGGCAAGAAAATCAAGATTGTGTTTAACGGCAAAATCCACATCGTCTTTATCTTTTTCCGTAAGCGATGGCATTTGAACTGTCTCTCCCACTATATTTACCCCTTTCCCACCTAAAAGTTTTCCTCCGTTTATGACTTTAACCATCGCAACATTTTCCCCTACCGATTGAACAGAAACCTCGATTTTCCCATCATCGAAAACTATTTTATCCCCCGTCTTAATATTATTTATAAAAATCGGATTATCCAAAACGATTGTCTTCTTATCATCCGAGTCCATTGCACTGATCTTCCACAAATCATCTTTATAAAGAAACAAACTGTCTATTTTAGGTGAAACACGTATTCTGGGACCCTGCAAATCTCCCATTACAGCGATATTTTTCCCGGAATGGTCAGCAACCTGTCTAATCATACCTATAAAATAAGACCACTCCTCCTTAGTTCCGTGGGAAAAATTAATTCTGAAAAGATCTACTCCCGCTTCAATCATTGCACTAATTATTTCCTTACTTTTCATGGATGGTCCGCAGGTTGCAATTATTTTTGTAAATTTTAATTCTTTCATAGTAACAAAGTATATATCATTTCCTTCCAAATATCAAGTTGATATTCAGCATATTCTACCCTTCTATAATTAATATATTTTGGAAATTTTATAAAATATATTAATTATTAACTTGACTTTATTTATAATTTATGTATTATTAATTAATATTATTAATTCTCACAAAGGAGGCGTAATGAACGAAAGTATACGAAAAATACTGAAGCTTGTGGCAGAGAAAAAAATTTCGAGCGAAGATGGAGAAAAGTTGATACGCGAAATATTACGACATGAGAAGGAAAACAGTGAGGAGGGGGACACTTTAAATGTTGATAACATTGAAACAGGCATTAAAAATATCGATATAAGCGCTCTTAGCACCGATTTAACTATTTCCGGCATAGATAAGGATGGAGTAGATGCGCGTGCAGACGGGCCAATGACCGGCACTCAGAAAGGAGACACATTCTTCATAAAATCACAAAAAGCCGACGATATAATCGTTGATGCAAACAGATCTTTAAATGTCAGAGCTAAAATTCTATCGGGAGACATAGAGCTTAATGGAATCGAAGGAAATCTCAATATAACTACTGTTTCGGGTGATATAAGGATAATCGCTACAAGAGGAGGATTCGTTAAATCTGTAAGTGGCGACATTGATATCCGGGAAATAAACGGGAATATAACGGTCAAATCTGTTTCAGGGGATATCAGATTAAATATAATTGACAGTACTTTACTGACAGTAGAAGCGATATCTTCAGATATATATATTGAGCTACCTCGTAATATCGGAACGGAATTCAATATCCAATCAAAGAGCGGAGACATCGATGTTGGTTTTGATATGAACAATATATCGAAAAGAGAAAGAGGCCTATTAATCGCAAACAGAGGAGACGGGCATCTCAAAATAAATGTAAATGTGAAGAGTGGAGACATCCACATCAAAGAGTACTAGTTATAAAAATCCCATTTACCGACAATAGAAATCCGTTTCCAATAAAGATTGTAACAAACAAATAGTGATGCATCGATAAATCTGATTTCCACAACAGGGATAACTTCAATCTTCTTTTCATTGCCGGTCATTTTCATACCGGGATCCAAGAAAAGAGCATCCTTCGGTTCCCAAACAATTGTACTATAAAGAGTGAGATTGTAGCTTATAGTTGTGTCGTATTTCAGACTCCCCGAAACATAACCCTTATAGTATTTCCGGCTAAACATAGAAGTCGCGGATATTACAAGACTATCGGAAGGAAAATAATAATAAAATGAAGTGTTTATATACGGTTTAGTCCGAAAGTATGTAAGATACGTATAGGCGTCACGGGTAAAACGGTAATCGACACCGAATTTTAATAAATTTTTAGAATCCAATCTCAGTAAGTGAGAAATATCAGTTGAAAACACCCTATTATAATAATCGTAAAAAATGCCCACTTCAGACATGTTAAATATACTCTTGTCAATATGCGTAAATATACCGAATTTTGATTTTTTCTCACCTGTATTCAAATTTCCCTCAAATTTGAATCGTTTAATTCTGTTTGAAAATCGTAAAACGATATCGTTGCCATCATATTCCAGATTGAGAAATTGCCTTGAATTATAGCCTGATAATTTCACCTTATATTTAAAAGAGTCCTCATTATATTTTGATACAAAGGATAAAATTAAAGGAAATTTTTCGTTACGCCATTGTATATTTTGATAAATAATATAATTATTCAACGAATCCTCATAAAAGCTTGTAACTCCTGTTTTTCCCGAAATGTTTCTCATATAGTTACGAATCAAATATGCACCGAATATATTCGAATCAAAGGCTCTACCATATAACAATCGCGAAATTACCAAACCATCATAGCTGTTATCTTCCACCGCTACTATCCCGTCAATATTTGTTATAATTCCTCCTATGCGATTAGAATAGAATATATAATCACTATCGCTTGCAAACGGATTTTGTCTTCCAACATTAATATCAAATGGATATGTAATATAGACATTCTCGCCCATTAATATTACATCCGGAATCCTTACTGAATCCGGCTCTATGAGTTCAATGGAAAAAAGCGTAGATGACATTATAAAAATAAGCAAAATAAAATTAAAACCAATTCTCTTCATATCTCTTGTTGTTTTTAGTTTTCCCTATACCGTTTTTCAAATTTATTTTAATGCGAGCGGACAGGTTCTTCTTGAAATACCCGCGTGAGGAATATGTAGGTTCCATCACTAACTTCACCTTATATTCGCCGTCCGGGCATATTTTCCCGTTATTGGATTTCCCATCCCATAAAATGTTGTTTTTTCCCGGTTTTAATCTTTTGGGGAATGTGAATGACCGCACTATATTACCGCTTTTATTATAAATTTTTACCCTTGCAATGGCAAAATCCGTAGAAAATATGACGAATGTTATCCCCGGGTACCGTTTTGTTAGCACTGCCGGAGAAATATCGATTATATTGCCGTCTATTCCCATCCAATAATACGATATTCCGTTTCGATCTACAATGAATATCTGTCCGAATCGTTTCCAAATGGATATATACTCCGGATAGTAAAATTCCTTGTCCCCGGTACCGAATCTACCGAAATCACATACATATTTTAAATCACCTGTCAATTTGACAATACGACTGTTTTTATTATCAACAAGATACAAATTTCTATAAAAATCATTGGCTATATCGGTAAAATTACATTCTACAAGATCGTAAGAAGGCGTATCATACTCTCCTATTTTGTTTAGGTGGAAATCGAATTTCTCTACGCTGCGCCCATTATTTGTTATAGCGTAAACAACCGAGGGACCGCTTACCTGCCACATGTCTAATCTTTTTATGGTTGTTATTTTTCCGGGAGATTTTACATTAATGCTCTTAAGTATCTTCCCTTCCGTTGTGATTTTTATTATTCTACCGGACAATGCATCTGAAACGAAGATGAAATTCTTATCTCCGAAATCAATCCCAGCCGGTAAAACATTGCGTAAAATGGTTCTTACATATCGAAGCGAATCATTCTCGTATTTAAACAAGATTACAGCTTTCCTTCCCACATCGCCGACTATTACATTCCCCGAAGGTTCAGCCTTTATAACAACGGGATTTTTTATACTGTCCTTAAAGGAAATTAGTTTATTGAATCCGACATTGTAAAGCAAATCGCCATTAATTTGATCGGCAAGAAAAATTGTAAGTTCATCATCGTCATCAACCCCTTTTTTATTCTTTTCATTTAGCTTAACCGCCGAAATACCACCGGCTTCGGCAAATGAAATCGATTTACCGTAAACCATTTTATATGTTGAAACATTCGCTTTATGAATACCCATTGAATGCCCGTACGGAGGATAAACAAACATGTCGTTATAAGTCTCCGAAAAAAGAACGGTACCGCAGAACATCAAACTAATCAGAACTATACAAATTCTTGTAAATCTCATATGACCTCATCACGTTTTTTACATATTTCTCCGTTTCAACATACGGGATGTGCTCGATAAAATCAAGCTCCTCTCCACCGTTTGCAGGGAAGCTACCTCCGTTATAGTGTGCTATAACCTGCAAAATATTACGATTATATCTCTTCATCAATTGAGACAGATAAAAAGTACCCGCATCAATATTGTAGCTGATATCAAAATACCTGTGTCTGTTAAACCTTTTCAAATGCCTAAAAGTGGAAGGTAATATTTGCATTACCCCAATCGCTCCCATTCTCGAAACGGCACGCCTTTGAAACCAACTTTCCTCTCGTATAATAGCATAAATAAGCGATTTATCAACACCATATTTCAAAGATGCATCTTCGACAACAGATGCATATCCGGTGGGAAAGAGAAAATAATACAGCGAATCATTAATTGTGTGTCCCATTTCAATACAATAATTTAAATATTTTTTCCCGAAATTTATGGATAACGGATAATTCCCCGATTTAAAGGCATATTTTGCCAGTGCGAGATAGTATTTTCCTCCTTTAGCTTCCTTTAAAATTCGCTTTACGATACTCTGATATCCGCTAATAATACCAATCTCTAACGGTTTCACAATACTGTCGTCTTCTATGTAATGAACATTGCCAAAATTATTGCTGTCCGATTCTACGGCATAATAACCTATGGGATATTTCTGCTTTAAATATTCCTTGTAATATGTGGCAAGTCCATTATTGTCAAGAACCAATGACATCTTCATCAATGAGTAAGCCATTTTAGGCGTAAGAGAACCTGTTTGGGGAACAAATTGATTTATTACATCTTGAAATAGTGCAGTATCTCCACTCTCATATAACGAGAAAAGTGCTCTTTCTTTAAAATAAACAGGTACATCATATTCAAGTGTCATTTTATAATAAATATCTTTTCTATTACTGTCCATTTGTGCCATTCTGTAATATGCCTCTCCCATATGCTCTTCAACATTGTGACACTGTTTTATATAGTAAAGCAGGTATCTCTTTGCTTTTTTATATTTTTTCATTCTGTAATAGGATAAACCTATGTAAAAAGGTGCTTCGCTTGTATTATTGTTGCGTTTTTTCCATAGTAATTTGACTGTGCTTCTGTACCTTCTCAAATGATAATAACAAATCGCTCTTATCATTTTATTACGCCAAGAATGTCGTGACAGTGGAGATATAGCAGAAAGCGCGTTTCTGTATCTTCCGAAAGAAATATAGATTTGTGCTGCTCTATATCTCAGTTTACCGTGAATTTTTCTGTCTTTTTTTAGATAGTATAATGATTTTAATGCATATTTTGAGTCCGGAAAATGGTCTACAATAAACCTGAAATAGTAATAAGCACGCTCCTTGTCTCCTATTATGTAACAATCTTTTGCCAATATATAGATATTGTCAATCCCTCTGAATTTCAACAGTTTTTTTCTAAGAGAAACGGCTTTACTGTACATTGATAACCTTTCATAAACATATGCCTTCGAATCATAATTCAAATGTCGGATCTTATCCTCTATGTCTCCCCATTTTCTACCATTAATAATCAGCTTGTAAATCCTGTAAAAAGAAGTGTCAGGTAAAGCATCCAGATAGATTCTAACAGAATCCATCATTTGATGAGCCGCAAAATAGAACAACTTGATGAGCGAATCGTTTCTTATATTGGCATATTTTAAAATAAGCGAATCATTGTTTGTCTTTTTGTATACCCTTACAATATTATAGAACAGTGTATTATTAGAGATTCCGTTAAGTTTATTGGCATAAAACAGAGCCGAATCAAGGCTGTTGATTTCTTCAAAATAACGCATTTTAATATAATTGGTCATTTCTACGGGCGCATTAACATTTGCAGAAATATATGAATATGCTTTTCCCCAATCGCATCTTTCTACATAAACGGATAAATTTTCGGCTTTACCACCCACATACCCTCCGCTATATAAAAATATCAGAGGGATAAGAAATATTAACTTCCTCATTCAATCTCTTTTATTCGTTTAGATAGCGTATTTCTGTGAACACCGAGAATGGAAGCCGCTTTATTTATATTTCCGTTAGTATAATTCAGTATCTTTTTTATATATTGGTCCTCCACCTCTTTAAGCGAAAGAAATCCGCTTTTTTCTTCTATCTTCTCATCTCCCTTAAAAATCATATGCCTTCTCAAATAATTTATAAGCTCTCTCACATTTCCCTTCCACTCTTTGTTCAATAATGAAAGATAAAAGTTTTCTTCGGTATTGTTGTATTCTTCCGGAAATTCCTTCTTAACAATATATTTCGCTATAGCAATTATATCTTCTTGTCTTTCCCTCAAAGGAGGTATGTCAATTCTTATCACATTTAGTCGATAGTAAAGGTCCTCGCGAAAATTACCGTTTTTCACTTCAGCTTCCACATCTCTATTGGTAGCGGCAATAATACGGGTATCTATCTTTATCTCTTTGCTCCCCCCGATTCTTACAACGACATTTGTTTCAATGGCTCTTAAAATCTTTGATTGTACATCCAAAGGCATTTCACCTATTTCATCCAAAAACAATGTCCCTCCCGAGGCTTCTTCGAATTTTCCTTTTCTTCGGGAAATACTCCCCGTGTAAGCACCCTTTTCACTGCCGAACAATTCCGCTTCTACGAGTTCTTTCGGCAGTGCGGCACTGTTAACAGCGATAAACGGAGCATTGCTTCTGTCACTTAACTTATGTATTGCATTAGCTGCCACCTCTTTCCCGACTCCCGTTTCTCCTGTAATCAAAACCGGATAATTCACTTCCGCTGCCTTTTTTATCAAACTTAGTACCTTTTTCGAAGAGGGAGACGATGCAATAAACAGATCATTTTCAAGGAGATTATCCAACTTTTTATTACTTTTTATCAAATCTCTCCTAAGATTTACAACTTTTTCAATATTTTTAATTTTAACCAATAATTCATCCAGGTTTACAGGTTTTGTGATATAGTCATATGCCCCCATTTTCATGGCATCTACTGCATCTTCTATGGAACCGTATGCCGTTACCATTATAAAATAGATTTCATTCCCTTTCAGTTTCTTTATATACTTCAGTATATCAAAACCGTTTTCTTCCCCAAGTCTAAAATCGGAAATGATAATCTTCGGGATGTTTCCACCCTCAATGCTCTTTTTCAAATCATGGAATCCGACAAAAGACTCTACTTCATAACCGTTATCTTTGAAATAACCGGAGAGTAATAATCGCTGGTTTTTTTCGTCATCTACAACAAAGATTTTCATACTCAATAATACATTAGTCGCTCTAAACCGTCAAGTTATAAAGATTCAGGTGGGGGAGATAGACCCGCCTGCACTAAAGTTCCGGCGGATAGATCCGCATGCAATAAAGTTTCGGAGACAGGTATGGATATATTAATAGGTAAGCAATGAGATGCTGAAACAAGTTTAAAATGATACAATTATAAAGGGGGAAGGTACATTCCCTTATTTCTCCTTAATCCGATAAATATCTTCATCCCCATCTACCGCTATTAAACGACATTTCTTGACAACACTTTTTATTTTTCATATACTGAGTGGAAAGTTATATAACCTATTACGCCGGGAGGACAAATATGAAAAACAGGTTTCTTGTATCGCTATTGTTCGTATTACTACTCGCCGTTGTTGTAGCTGGTTCGTTTGTCTCCTCAAAACTGTGGACTCCAAAGGTAAAAAAAATCGAACCCGTAAAATCAATTGTTATAAATGACAGTATGACAATCGGGCAGATTGGCGCTGTAAACCATCTGAATAAAAAAATTCTTAAATCGGTTTTCGGCATAAAAGACGAGAAGGGATTTAAAGAAAAATTCGTCAATGTCGGGATTCCGAAAGAGGTAGCGATTAACAGGATCAAAGTGAAAATGGCTCTCATGGCGGAAAACAAAACAAAGAATTGGACAAAGATCAAAATTAAATTTATCTTGTGGATTCTGGTGCTTTTGACAATGTTCTTCTTACTTCGCTCGGGAAGAGTAAGGAGGAACAACAGAAAACTGATATACCTCGGCGTCGTTATTCTCTTCGGCGTTATTTTGGGTTCCGAACCGGGGCCCATGGGTACCATAAAGGATTCCATAGTTTTGTTCGGCGAATATAAGACACTGTTTTTGCCAAGATTAATTTCACTGCTAATTATGCTTCTTCTCGTGGTTTTGGCAAATAAATTCATATGTTCGTGGGGATGTCAATTCGGCACTCTCCAGGATCTCATATTTCGTTTAAACGAAGACAACAAAGGAAAACCGGTATTCAAGCGGTTCAAGGTACCGTTTGCAGTTTCAAATTCCATTAGGGTAATCTTCTTCATTATATTCACGGTAATCGCATTGAACTGGGCTTTCGACATCATTTCTCCCATTAACCCCTTCAAAATTTTCAGCCCGGCGCTTTTCGGAATCGTAGGAATTGTATTTGTTGCATTTATTTTAGTTTTATCCCTGTTCGTATACAGGCCATGGTGCCATTTCTTTTGTCCCTTCGGACTTATAGGATGGTTGTTCGAAAAGATAAGTATTTTCAAAATAAAGGTCAATTATGACAAATGTATTGCCTGCGGACTATGCGAGAAATCATGCCCTTCCAATGCAATGAAAGCGATATTGAGAGGGAAAAAGATCATACCCGATTGTTTCTCTTGCGGAAGCTGTATCGAAAGTTGTCCTACTAAAGCGATAACATTTTCGGCTGGAATAAGAAAATCTCCTCCGAAAGGGAAATTTGATAAATTAGATAATCGGTAACCTTAAAATACAAAATTCCCGATAATTCTGGCTGAAAAAGCGATAATTAAAGCAACAGCTATTGTTGTTAGTGATATAACGATTGTTTTCTTTGTACCGAGTTCCATCTTTAACGCCGCAATTGTTGAAACACACGGTACATAAAAAACAATAAACAGTGTAAATACAAGTATCTGTGTTTTTGTCATTACAGTTGCAATTTTATCGGTTCCAAGAGCTTGATTTAGCATTATAAGCGTTAGCTCTTTTCTGAATATACCAAAAATCAACGTTACACCAACTTTCTGAGGTAATCCCAGGATGAAGGTTGTTATTGGTGAAAGTAATCTGTTTATCCAATTTGTTAACTTAAAATAGTCGATTATACTGAGAATTACACTACTGACTATTATTATAGGAAATGCAACATATACGAAATCTTTCAATCTAAACCATGTTTTCTGTGACAATGATTTTATCGTGGGTAAATGATAGGAAGGAATTTCAATAACAAGCCCGGGGGAAGGCTCCTCATCAATGCGGGTAAGAATTTTTCCCATAATCGCTATCACAATAATATTCAGCACGTAAATCAGTAGTGCCATATTTCCCCCAAGATAGTATCCCACAAGCCCCATTATGACAATAGTTCTTGCCGAGCAGGGAATAAATGTGGCAAGAAATGCCGTTTTGAATTTGTCTGATTCGTTGTTCATGTTTCTCGTTGAGAGAATAGCGGGAACATTGCAACCGTATCCCGTGATAAGAGGAATTATGGATTTCCCGTGTAATCCGATTTTGTGCATAAAAGCATCTACAAGAAATGCTATTCGAGGTAAATAACCAACATCTTCCAAAAAGGATAACCCTACAATGAAAGGAAAGATATAGGGTAGGGCAATACCGATGCCGGCTGAGAGTCCGTTAATGGTTCCGGCAATAATAGAACCAATAAATTGAGAGGCAGGAAAATAGTGCTCTAAATAGTGTGAAAGATTATCAAATATTGCTGTAAGCCATCCTTCCACCGGTTGCCCGAGTTTAAAAACTATGTTGAAAAATACAATTACAATTATTGTCAGGAAGAAATATCCCCAAACAGGATGCATTAAAACATCATCTGCTACTTTTGTAAAATTCCTCTTCGGTTTTGAGAATTTCGCTACTCTTTCAAATATATCCATGGCGAGTCCGTGTCTCTCATATGAAACAATCATTTCCGAATCAATCCCGTGACTTTCTTCAATTCTCTTTCTTATATCGGATAAAACTCTCCCTGTATCTTCGCAAAGTGTAACTTTCTTAGCAATATAATCGTCTTTTTCCAATAATTTTATGGCGGTAAATCGCTTATTGAAAATAAATTCTTTTATACACTTCATAATTTCCGCTATGCTACTTTCCACATCTTTTCTGAATCGTATGCTATTTGCAATTTTTTTACCCGCCGTTTTGTACGCCATTTCAAGGGCTGATTCCACCCCTATTCCTCTATTTCCTATGGTTTTAACAACGGGGATACTCAATATTTCCGAAAGCAATTTATCATCGATTGAAATACCCTTTGCTTCCGCACTGTCAATCATATTGAGTACAAGAATCATGGGTTTTTCCATCTCGAGAAGTTCGAGAGTGAGTTCAAGCCCCCTTGACAGGGTAGATGCATCGACGACATTTATAATAATATCAAAATTATTTTCGAATATGTAGTTTCTTGTAACCTTCTCGGCATAATCGTGAGGTAGAATCGTGTATGTTCCGGGAAGGTCAATAATGGAAATTACCTCGTTGTTTAATATAAATTTACTCTCCGTATAGGAAACGGTTGTTCCGGGAAAATTACTCTCAATAGCTTTATATCCGGCTATCTGATTAAATAATGTGCTTTTGCCACAATTCGGTTGCCCTACGAGAAGAAACCTCATACTTCCTCAACAAAAATCTTAAGCGCAATATTCCTTCCCACTGCGACAACAGAAGAATTTATATCCACAAGTAACGGTCCCCTAAAGGGAGCTTTTCTTACGATTTTCACGATTGCTCCCATGTAAAGTCCCATTGCAGTTATCCTTCTCTGGAAATTAAGTCCGCCCCGCAATTCGATTACACGATATTCTTTACCGATTTCTGCTTCCGAGAGAGTTTTTAGCATACGTTACAATCCTTTTTAAAACTATGTTAATCGATAATGTGTCTGCACCGAATAAAGTAGCAATTTTTGAACTGTCTCCTCCGTACGTTCCCGAATAATCGTCCACACCATCCGAATTTATATCCAGGCTCGCATAGATTTTGTAGTCTCCCGAAGAGAGATTATCAAATGAAAAATAGCCGTCGAGAGAAGATACACTATATGTAGAAAGTGGAAAACCCGCACTTGTCTCAAGTGAAACGATTGCTCCCACGGGAGAAGTTCCATCGTTACAACTTAAAGTGCCGTAAATGCGATTGTTGGGAACTGAAATAGGTTGAATATCGCAAGAGTTTATCAGTAACAATATAGAAAATAAAAGAAAGATAGTCAATTTTTTCATATAAACATCCTAATTTAAAAGTGCGCTGAGAGGGAATCGAACCCTCAACCTACGGATTAAGAATCCGTTGCTCTGCCTAGTTGAGCTATCAGCGCATATGGTACGCCCGGGGGGAATTGAACCCTCAACCTACGGATTAGAAATCCGTTGCTCTATCCAATTGAGCTACGGGCGCATTTCCATTCAAGGGTGAGTGATGGGACTCGAACCCACAACTACTGGAGCCACAGTCCAGTGCTCTACCATTGAACTACACTCACCATGTTATCGGGGCGAGAGGATTCGAACCTCCGGCTTCCTGCTCCCAAAGCAGGCGCGCTAACCGGACTGCGCTACGCCCCGCAAATATGAAACAAACGCCCGAAGAGCCTTTCCTCTATGACTGACACTATTCTTTTCATCAAGACTCATCTCGGCATAAGTTTTTCCGAGGCTCGCCACCTCGAAGACGGGATCGTAACCGAATCCGCCTTTACCCGATGGTTTTCTTATTATATACCCTTTTGTTATACCTTCAAACAGTTTCAAAGAACGATTCTCATCAATATATGCTATTACAGTTCTGAAATATGCGTCCCATTTAGGAGCATTTGATGCGGTTATCAACTCTCTGAGCAATTTATCAACATTGTCACTATAAGACGCACTTTCTCCTGCGAATCTGGCGGAATAAACACCGGGCATTCCATTTAAAAGATCAACAAACAGACCCGTATCATCTGCAAAACATTGTATACCAGCAAAATTAAAAATTGTCAATGCCTTTTTTATTGCGTTTTCCTCTAACGTAATACCGTCTTCTTCAATATTATTGTGGAATGATATATCATTCAGTGTTAATATTTCAATTCCGCTTCCTTCAAGTTCTTTCTTTATTTCGACTATTTTATCCTTGTTGTTGGTCGCTGCTATTAATTTCATTTGGGATTAATCGTGTCTTGGACAATGAATGCATCCGAATACCCCAACCCGAATAGATTGGATTTTAATGATTCAGCTTCATCCCTTGTCGTGCAATCACCTACTCTTACTTTGTAATAGGGTGCTATGTATTCCACATATACGGGTTCCGTTGTCCTTTCTCTTACCTGGTTTGCAATCATGTCCGCTTTCTCCTCCGAGAATGTTGCAAAAACCTGAACCCTGTATCCCGATTGCGGTGCTGTTGTAATATTCATTGTCGTATCAACAGTACTTTTTGTCGTATCTGCACTTGTTGACATTGCCTCTGTATCCACATTCGTTGTATCTTCCGTGTTCTCTTCCATTATAATAGGCTTATATGCGGTTGTGTCTGATATCACCTCTTCTTGATTCTGTTTTTTAGGAGCACAGGATACCATGATTAACAATAGTGTAACAATGGCAAAAAGTGAAAATAATTTTTTCATTTATGACCCCCTATAGGTATTTTTTGTTGTTAGGATGACTACTATTTTTATCTACCATATCTTTTATCTCATTATTTCGTTCTTTTTTACACACAAGCGTTGCATCATGGGTGTGAACAACTATCAAATCACTCACTCCTATCAATACGGTTAAACCATCGTTGCTCACAACTATGCTGTTTTGCACATCTTTCAAGTCAGCATTGCCTATTATCGTATTGTTATTCTCATCATGTTTATTGTGCCTCTCTATTGCCACCCATGATCCCACATCGTCCCATGTATAGTTGCATTTAATACACGCTATTTTCGAAGATCTCTCCAATATACCGTAATCTATGGAAATATTATCGATATTATTATAGGCGTTTTTTACCAAATCGGTATCAGAAGGATTACTTGCAATTGAAACAAGGCTTTTGAAATGCTCCGGAAGATATTTTTGAAACTCATCAATAATGCTTTTTAAACTCCAGACAAACATTCCGCTGTTCCACAGATAATTACCTCGTTTAACATATTCAATCGCATCCTTTTGGTTCGGCTTCTCGGTAAAAGCTTTAACCTTGTAGAGTTCTATCTCCTTTTCAATTACATCGCCTATGTTTATATAGCCGTAGCCCGTCTCCGGCCTTGTGGGCGTAATACCGAATGTTACGAGGTAGCCGTTTTTCGCGGCTTTAATTGCATTTCTCAGTGATTCCTGAAACAGGTCTTTTTCTCTTATAAAGTGATCTGACGGGAGGACAATCATGATACCTTCGGGATCTCGCTTTCTTATATACGCTGCGGCAAATGCAATAGCCATAGCGGTGTTACGTCCCTCCGGTTCATATAGTATATTCTCATCAGGGATTCCTAGATCTATATCGGTAAAATTACTCTTTTGTCCCTCCGAAGCTAAAATAATAATGTTTTCCTGGTTTATCAGCCCTTTTACCCTATCAACCGTTTCTTCAATCATCGTTTTGGAACTTATAATCGAAAGAAACTGCTTCGGCTTTGATTGTCGGGATAACGGCCAAAATCGTTTACCTGAACCTCCTGCTAAAATAACGGCATAATTCATAATAACCTCATATTTGGGATACTTTTTTCTCCTTTTCCTTTAGTTGTTTTTCTATATCCTTTAATTCATCAAGCATTCTTTTCAATTTTTCGTTTTTATCAAAATCAATATCTTCTCCATTATTGTACATTTCATATATTGTTGCACCCAATTTTGAAAAATTCTTTGCCATTTTATTCTTTAACTGCAAAATATCGATTTTATCCTGACCGAGATTTTTTAGCTCTTCCGCTTTATCAAGAGCATCATTAAACGTTTCTTTTAACACATCCCAAATTGTACTCATTCAACCTCCTAATAGAGAAGTTTGTTTTCCCTTCCCAAACAGATATTTATACTTTCGCATGTTCTTACAAATTGCCCTTTCGGATTCACCATTTTAAGCTTTCCCATCGTCTTCTCCAATTCGACGGATTTTATCTCTTCCCCTCTCAAAACCACAAGTCTACCGTAAGCTTCTCGCTCTATCAATTCACATGCATATGTTCCGAAGCGAGTGGCAAGAATTCTGTCGAAAGCCACCGGTGTTCCCCCTCGCTGAACATATCCGAGTACCGTTACACGCGTTTCCACATCGATTCTTTTTTCTATCTCTCGAGACAACCAATGCCCTACTCCTCCGAGCAATTCATGATCGTATTCACTGTTTGCTTTTTTCTGTACTATGCGTTCGCCGCCCTTGGGATATGCTCCTTCCGCAACCACTATAATACTGAATCTGCCCCCGAGATTGCGACGTTGCAATATTTTTTCTATAATAATATCCATATCAAAGGGGATTTCCGGTACAAGTATAATATCGGCTCCTCCTCCGAGCCCTGCATGAAGGGCAATCCAACCGGCATATCTCCCCATAACCTCAACAATCATAACCCTATGATGACTTTCGGCAGTTGTATGTAAGCGATCAATCGCGTCTACAGCCACTTGAACGGCGGTTGAAAACCCAAATGTCATATCCGTATCCATGAGATCGTTGTCTATAGTTTTAGCGATACCTATTACCGGTATACCTTTTTTATACAATTCATAAGCTATCGCCTGAGTACCGTCCCCCCCCACCATAATCAATACATCAAGTAGAAGTTCCTTAAAATTTTTTATTATTTTATCGGATAGGTCGACAAACTCTGTTTTACCGTTAACTTCAACAGGGAAATGCAAAGGATTACCCTTGTTTGTCGTTCCGAGTATTGTCCCGCCTTTCGGCAATAATCCCCTCACATCAGACACATTTAGTTTACGCATTTTGGTTGTGTCTATTAAGCCGGCAAGTCCGTCGAGTGAACCGACAACATCCCAATTATAACGATACCGAGCCGTCTTTACCACAGCTCTTATGACGGCATTTAACCCCTGACAATCACCTCCCCCCGTAGAAATTGCTATTCTTTTATGTTTGATCATTGTCCTCCCATTTCTGTAAAATATTAACATGAAATCGTTTTTTTTGCAAGCCCCCCGAATTCCATTTTATATTAAAAGTCATCTCTCGAACCGGATTAATATGTTCATCTATTTATCTTGACATAAGTTCCATCATCAGATAATATAGCATATCGGAAAATTCAATAGGAGGTCATATGAAAATTTTAGCCATAAATCCGGGAGCAACTTCTACAAAATTAGGTCTTTATGAAGATACGAAAGAGATATTTACAGAGGTCATTCGTCACAAGCACGAAGAACTGGAAAAATTCGACAAACCTATTGATCAGCTCGACTACAGAAATGGTTTGATTGAAAAATTCCTAATGGAAAAGGGGATCAAATATGATGATATAGACGCGGTTATAGGAAGAGGTGGGCTTTTTCACCCTCTGGAAAGTGGAACATATATCGTTAACGAGAAGATGATAAAAGACATTAAAGAGGGCAATTTGCAAGATGAACATATATCGAATATCGGTGCGTTACTAGCAAAAAATATAGCCGATAAAGCGGGGGTTAAAGCTTACATAACAGATCCCGTTTGCGTTGACGAATTTGAAGATGTGGCAAGAATTACAGGATTACCCGAATTTCACAGAAAGAGCCTTTTTCATGCTTTGAATATAAAATATGTAAGTAGAAAAGCTGCAAAGGCATTAGGCAAAGATTTGAAAGAGCTAAATCTCATTGTTGCTCATCTCGGTACGGGGATTTCCATAGTAGCACAAAGAAAAGGTAGAGTCATAGATACAAATAATCCCAATGATGAAGGTCCTTTCTGCCCTCAACGGGTCGGTACTCTTCCCACCACACAGATAATAAAATTGTGTTACAGCGGTAAATATACCGAGAGAGAGATGATCATTCGTGCGATAAAAAAAGGCGGTATGTACGCACATCTCGGCACGGACAATGTTGGTGAAGTGGTTCAAAAATCAAAATCGGATACACATGCAAAACTTATTCTCGATGCCATGTGTTACAACATTGCAAAGACAATCGGAGCACAAATAACGGTACTTAAAGGTGATGTAGACGCATTTATCCTAACAGGAGGTATCGTATACAATAATTACTGTGTCGACAGAATTAAAGAGAGAATCATTTTCATGAACAAGCCCGTTTTCGTATACCCCGGAGAGGATGAATTAATAGCCATGGCAGAATCGGTTTATAATGTGGAATCGGGCATTTATCCGGCAAAGGATTATGAATAATTATCTAAAAAACATTTGGTTTGCAGATTTTCTGGGAGCCGAACTTTCATTTTTTATACTGACTTTTATAACAGGAACGTTTAATCAAACGGAAAAAACGGCTGTTGCTCTTATCATATCGGGTATTTTTCTTATCCGTTACCTATTTTTTCTTAAGCAAAAAACAGGTATTAAATTAGTAGAAATTTCCACAATTATTCTTGTAATCATTCTATCATATATTGTTGATATCAGACTTATTTTAGTAGTCGGGCTTTATATATTTCTTGCGATTTACGAAGGGCACATAAAAAGTAAGTTATTAGAAGGAAGTCAGAGAATTCTTTTTTCACTTGCAGGTTATTCTTTCCTGCTCTTTTTGGGAACTCGCGGAATGGCTGTATTCTTATTCGCACTTTCATTACATCTAATGATAGCGGCAGCGAGAGAACTTCTTTACTTTAGTTCTCTCGAAAATGAAGAAAGGGAGG
>Ga0164318_10000138_pt1 | contig 43844 bp, 28 predicted proteins | sample GuaBasSedimGuay9_FD_113734 | JGI IMG/M metagenome (GOLD analysis project Ga0164318, IMG submission 113734) | Subseafloor sediment microbial communities from Guaymas Basin, Gulf of California, Mexico - Guay9, Core 4571-4, 0-3 cm | ecosystem: Environmental > Aquatic > Marine > Hydrothermal vents... | reverse complement strand
TTTTATAAGTTTTACCGTTAAAATAATACATAAAAGAATTAAGGTAAAATTAAATATAAGTATATGAGTTAGATCGAATTTGTGAATTATAGTAAAATAAATTCCAAATAATATGCCAATAAATTTATTTGCTTTATGTCCTGCAAGTATAAATATAAAATTATAATTTTCTCTTATATTATCAAATATATTGAGCGTATATAAAGCATGAGCAATACGATAAGAAGAGTTCCAGGAATGATAATGAACAGGAATAAATTTGTTTTTTTCGAATGATATAAAAAATAAATATAAAATAATTATGGCTAAAAGGAAAGATATGGCTATGTGATATTTATATCTTTTTTTTTGTATGTCAATATTCATGCTTTAAGAGTGTAAATTATTTAATATTGCTTTAAAGCTGCATTATAATTTGATGTTATAAAAATATCTTATAAATGATACAATACTAAAAACTATTACTAAGATATTATACAGAAATAAATATATATGAAAATAAGTTTAATCAATAGTTATATAGATGTTTATAGATCAGAGCCACATGGAATTCTAATGATAGCTGCGGTGCTCGAGAGGGAAGGCCATATTATTCAATTAATGGATGGTTTATTTGAAGAAATTGATTACAAAAAGATAGAAAGTTTTAGGCCGGATCTTATAGGAATATCTGTAATGACTTTGACTTATCATAAAGTAAAAGAAATAATTAATCATATAAAAAAAATATTACCACAAACTAAGATTGTTTTAGGTGGAGTACATCCTAGTTCATGTCCTGAGGAATCATTAGTGGATTTGAAGGTCGATTTTGTTGTCATTGGTGAGGGTGAGGAAACTATTGTTGAGTTATGTAATACCTTAGAGAAGAAAGGTGAATGTGATTTTAATATAATAAGAGGATTAGCATTTTTACAGGAAGGAAGATTTATTAAAAATTCACCGCGCAAGCTTATTTCCGATTTAAATTCCCTTCCGTATCCTGCACGTCATTTGCTTAATATGGAAAAATATTTTGTTCCACCGGGATTTATTCGTGGTTTATTTTTTGATCGAATAGCAACGATTATGACCTCACGGGGTTGTCCATTTGAATGTATTTTTTGTTCACAAAAGTATATTTTTGGAAGAACGTATCGACGGCGAAGCGTTCCTAATGTTATTGAAGAAATAATAGTGCTAAAATCAAGTTATGGCATTGAAGGTATTCATTTTATGGATGAGAATTTTATTGTCAATAAGCAATGGATTAAGGAATTTTGTGCTGAAGTTGGAAAATTGAATATATGTTGGAGCTGTGAAGCTCGGGCAAATTCTGTGGATCCAGGTATACTAAAATTAATGGAAGATTCAGGATGTTTACAAGTTGATTTGGGAATCGAAAGTGGTTCCAATAGAGTTTTAAAAAGTCTAAAAAAGCGATTGACTATTGAAGAGATTCAAGAGGGATGCCAATTGATTAAAAATGCAGGAATAAGAATTTTTGTAAATGTTTTGATAGGTTCTCCGCAGGAGACAAAAAAAGAACTATATGCAACATATGACCTTTTACGAAAAATTAAACCCGATTTTGGAGTTGCTAATTTTCTTACTGCAATTCCAGGCACTGAATTGTATAGTAAATATATTAAAGAAGGTGGGGTCTCATACTATAAAAGGGAAGGGAAAGACCTTTCATATAATTATTATCCAATAACTAATTTATCATCAGAGTCTGATGACACATTAGTTTCATATCATAAAAAGTTCAGGAATTATTTTATTTTGAAGAATTGCTTAAGTTTAATGCGATTTAATCGCTTAAATATTCTGATTAAAATTATTCTTTATTTTTGCTCGAATATTATTTTTTTATATAAAACATTGTATAAAGTTATTTTTAAAGGTGGTGAAAGAAAAATATATAAAATAATATTTGATACGATTTATATTATGCAAAAACATTGTTATGAAAAAAAGATTCACATTAATACAAGGTCAATTTAAATGAAAATATTCTTATGTTGCCCGCCAACAGGTTATTTTATCAGGGATGAAAGGTGCCAGATTGATGTACATTCCCGCATTGCGGAAAATATTCGTGAGCCAATACAACTTTTATACCTTGCCGGCCTGTTGCAAAAAAAAGGGTATGAGATTTTACTTAATGATTATTGTTTTCCCAGCTATTCGATTGATAACGTAGTGAATGACTGTATAAGATTCAAACCGGATTGTGTTTGTATCGAAACGACTCAAGGCACATTTAAGGATGATATTAAATTTATTAATAAATTACATACATCATTTAGAGATGCTTATTTTATATTAAAATCGCCTTTTATTGATTTAAATTATTTATCAGATTACATCAAATATTCCCATATTAATAGTGATATAAAGATATATTTTATAGTTAGGGATTTTGAGCAAACTATTTTAAATATATTAAAAAATTATCATACATCAAATGCTTTGGATAATGTTTATCTTTATCTTAATGGAAAAATTATACCGCCGGAGTCAATAGGGGAAAAAAATATATTTGATATGGATGAGTACCCTATTCCGCCAAGGAATTTATTAAATAAATTTAATTATGTTAGACCTTATACTGGCGATCCCATTGCTTATATTTATACGTCCAATGGATGTCCATATGATTGTATTTTTTGCTCAGCGCCCATATATCTGGGACGAAAGGTTCAGACACGGAGTGTTATGTCAGTTATAAACGAGATCGAAGATTGTATTAAAAATTACAATATAAGAAACTTTTTTTTCCGCTCTGATACTTTTACCATTGATAAGGAATGGGTAATGCAATTTTGTAAAGCTATTCTTGATAGGAAACTAAATATAAAGTGGGGGACAAACAGTAGGACTGATACCATTGATGCGGAAATGCTTGAGTTAATGAAAAGTGCCGGATGTGATATTATTGGATTAGGCATTGAAAGCGGCAGTGATTTTATATTGAAAAATATCAAGAAAAATATATGTACTGATGATGTAGAAAGAGTCCATAAATTGATTAAAAAGTTTGGGATTAAGACATTTTTTCATTGTATAATAGGTTTTCCCTGGGATAGCCGGGAAACTATCAACCAAACAAAAAAATTTTTGCTCCAAGTTAAACCTGATTTTGTCGAAGTAAATGTGCCATATCCTTTAAATGGTACTGAGCTTTATGAACTCGCTGAGCGTCATAACCTTTTTGTTTCTAAGGAATTTGAAACTTTTTCACATATAAAACCCATTTTACGCACATTTTCTTTAAGTGCAGATGAAATAGAGAAACTTCGCAAGAATATTCTTATGTCTTTTTATTTTAGGCCTGGATTTATTTTTGAAAAGTTTAAATATATTAATAAACCCAAGGTATTTTTAAATTATACAAAGTGGGGATACGCTCTTATAAACAAAATCTTTATGTAAATATTTTTGATATGAAAAAAAAAGTTTTATTAGTCAATCCTCCCACCGGACTATTTATTCGTGATGATCGCTGTCAGAGTGATGTCGGAGAATTTTTACTTGCCGTTTCCCGTCCTCCTCATGAGTTGATGATCATAGCTACAATTTTGCAAGATAATGGTTATGATGTTGCTGTTATTGATTACCCAATAGAAGGTAAATCAGGTGCAGATTATGAACTTGATATTAGACGAATATTACCGGATATTTTAATAATTAATGCAACGTTACCAACGTTACCCTCTGATATTAAATGTGCTAATTATGTAAAAACTGTAAAGAAAGATATTATTGTTTTACTGAGATGCGGAATGATTGAATATTATGCTCGTGAGATTATGCAAAAAGAAAAGGGAATAGATATTATTGTGTATGGTGAAAGTGATTTTACCATTTGTGACTTTTTAGAGTGTAATGATAAAAAAGATGTTAAAGGCATTTTTTATAGGGATGGAAAAAAAGTTGTTAAAACCGAACCACGTCCATTTGTAGAAGATCTTGATATTTTACCAATAGTGAACAGGGACTTAATTCGTAATGAATTATATATTCGGCCTGACACAAAAAATCCTTTGGGTTTAATAGAAGTTAGCAGAGGATGTCCTTATTCATGTATTTTTTGTCTATCACCCCTAGCTTACGGTAAAATCCATAGACGACGCTCTGTTTCGAATATTATAAAGGAAATAAAAATCTGTACAGAAAAATATGGCATTTATGATTTTCATTTTAAATCAGACCTGTTTTCTTTCTCGCGTGAGTGGGTATTAGAGTTATGCAAGGGTATAGTAGAAAATAATATAAAAATTCAGTGGTTTGCTAATAGTAGAGTAGATACTGTTGATGAAGAACTTCTAAAGAATATGAAAAAAAGCGGCTGTTTTGCTTTATCATTTGGAGTTGAGGCCGGTTCACAGTATATTTTGGATAAAATAAAAAAGAATACAACATTAGATAAGATTAAAATGACCTTTGACCTATGTAAGAATGTGAAAATTCGTACCTATGCATATTTTATTATTGGTTTTCCTTGGGATACTGAGGATACTGTTAAGCAGACCATTCGTTTTTCTAAAAAAATTAAACCTGATTTTGTAGATATATTTTTTCCGTATGCTTTTCCTGGAACAGAACTTTATAGATTAATTAGTTCACAGGGAAACAGTCCTCTTTTCAATTTCGAACGTCATGCATACAGTAGAGTCCAATTTTCTATACCGTCTCTAAGTAAAAAGAGACTTATCGGTTTGAGAAAAAAAGCATTACGAAATTTTTATCTTCGTCCTTTATATATACTTCAGGTCCTGATGAAATGTAGAAATTTCAAGGAATTATTTAATGTTATAAGATTCGCTTTATCATCAATTAAAAAAATAGGGTTATAAATATGTGTGGCATTTGTGGGATTTATAAAAATGACAATTTGCCAATCGAGGTAGCTCGATTAATTTCTATGCGGTCTTCTTTATTGCATAGGGGACCTGATTCAGTTGGTATATATAATAATAGACATTGTGGACTTGCCGCATGCCGTCTTAGTATTGTTGATATTGAAGGAAGTAATCAGCCTATTTTTAATGAAGATAGAAGTATTGTTTTAGTGTATAACGGCATGATTTATAATTATAAAGAATTACGTGATGAACTAGTTAAAAAAGGTCACAATTTTAAAACAAAAGGGGATGGAGAGGTTATAGTCCATTTATTCGAGGAAAAAGGTGCTGATTCATTTGTCTGTCTTCATGGTATGTTTGCATTTGCTCTTTATGATTGTAAAAAAAATGCTTTGATATTAGCGCGAGATCATTTTGGTATTAAACCCCTGTATTACTATTATGACGGGCATAATTTTTTGTTTTCATCTGAAATTAAAGCAATAAAAAAAACAGGTTTGTTAAAAAATGAAATAGACTTAGAAAGTCTTAATATTTATTTTTCTTATAATTATATTCCCGGAGAGCGGACGATATACAAAAATGTTTTTGAGCTTTTACCCGGAAATTTTCTTAAAATTGATAAGAATTTCTCTATGAACTTGCATCCATTTTGGAAAATAAAAACTATTTCCACAGACCCAAAAAGGGAGTTTTCATTAGATGAGGTAAAAGATGATGTTAGTGCTCTTCTTGAAGAATCGGTACAAAAGCATATGCGCTCTGATGTTGAGATGGGTTGTTTCTTAAGCGGAGGGATTGATTCGAGTTCACTAGTTCATTTTATATCTAAATTTAATAATCGCCGTCTTAAAACGTTTTCAATTAGTTATAATAATAAACATTATGATGAGTCAAGTTTTGCTTACCTTGTATCTCGGTTATATAAAACAGAACATATTGAACTATTATGCACTGAGAAAGACGTGGTTGAATTTTTAGAGACGCTATCGAATATAAGTGATGTGCCATTAGGTGACCAGGCTATTGTCTCAACTTATTTAATAAGCCGTCTTGCACGTCAATATGTAAAGGTTTGTTTCTCTGGTGAAGGAGCAGATGAGCTATTTATAGGATATGAGACATATACAGCAAATTATTTTTATAATATGTTTAAATATTGCCCGAATTTATTTTTAAATTGCATGGAAAAGATTATTGATCTATTCCCTGCATCAGATAAAAAGGTGAGTTTCGATTATAAGGCGCTTCATTTTATTCAAGGATTGAAGCTGAAGAATCTAAATCAAGCACATCCTTATTGGCGTATTATTTTTCCTAAATTAGAAAAAGCTTACCTTTTGAAACCTCATATTTATGAACACATGGATACCTTAAATTTTCATAAGGTTTATTTTGAAAGAATTGATGGTGACAACAAATCCCCGGAATATTATTCGAATGCAGATTTGACGGGATTCCTCACTTTTAATAATCTTATAAGAACAGATATGTATAGCATGAGAAACTCTCTTGAAGTTCGGGTACCTTTTTTATATAAACCCCTTGTTGAATATGTAATAAATTTGCCGTTTTCTATTCGTTTTAGGAAGGCACGAACTAAATATTTATTTAAGGAAATTATGAAAGGAAAACTCGATCCTCGCATTATAAGGCGAAAAAAGGGCGGATGGCATATGCCCATTTCATCATGGTTAAAGAACGGACTTTTTGATTATTGTTATGACATATTCAATTCAAAACATATTTTATTTGATGAAATGCTTGAAAGGAAACATTGTATAAATTTACTCATTCGGCATAAGAAAAGAAAAGAAAATAACGCATATAAGATTTGGGGAATATTAGTATTATTAAAGACTTTAGATCCATAAAATATTTATCTAATTGTGGAATAGAATATAATGGATATATTTATTAATGAAAAGAAGAGTAGTAAATGTATAAAAATTGCAGGTTATTCTGCACTTAAAGAATTGCCGGATAAAGAAAAGCCTGTTTTACCTTTTTTTAATTATACAAATACATTCGAAAAGTGTGTAATCGGTTCAGAAAAACCGTTCGTTGATATTGAGGATTACACTGTTCTAATAAAGGGGAGCATCATTGAAATTAAATCTGAAGATTTTATATTTTCGCGCTTTAATAATAAGCAAGAAGAATTAGTTGCAGCTATGTATAGACAATACGGTGAAGAGTTCTACTCGTTGCTGGATGGAAATTTTTTAATTATATTATTTGATAAGATTTTACATAGATGGTTTGTTTTTAATAATCGATATGAAGCAACAGCCTTTTATTATTATTTAAATGATTCAATATTTATTTTTGCAACATCTGTTAAACTACTTTTAAATATACTTCCATTTAAGCCCCGATTTTCTTTATCTTCTGTACCTTCTTTTCTTAATACAGGTTTTTCTTATACCGAAAAAACTCAATTTGAGCATATATTTCGACTATTGCCTACTTATAGAATAATGTTTGATGGTGACGGTGTTGATTTTAAAAATCATTGGAAAGGTGAGTTTATATTTAACAGGAAAAATATTGATAATATTGAAAAAAAACTGGATGAATATGAATATCTTTTTAGCAAGAGCATTAAAAATTTTATAGAGTATCATAAACCAAAACAGTTAGGCTGTTTTTTAAGTGGGGGACATGATACCAGTTTAACTTTTATTAAAGCTGCTGAGTTATATAAAAAACCGATTCATACTTTTACTGCCTCTTTTGAAAATTATGGATTTGATGAGGCACCTAAAGCACGCTATTTGACAGAACGTTATAACGGTATACATCACACTGTTTTAATTGGACAAAACGAACTTGATTTGATTCCTTTAATGGTGAGAATGGCTGAAGAGCCGGTTCCTGGGGGTGGATTTCCTATTTTTGTTTGCACTTTGGAAGCATCTAAATACGTAGATTGTATTCTCACAGGAGATGCAGGGGATACATTGTGGGGTGAGTATTATCCAGTAGCTGAATGGCACAAATATTTAAAGAATATACCATACAGTATAAGAAAATTTATACATGCACTAAATAAATTTATATTAAAATTTAATGATTGGGAACGGTTTTGGGAAAGTGAACATGTTTTTGCGTTATTTGCAAAAAGGAATATGTATGAAAACTTTTTTCGAAAATTGTCGTCATATAGGCATTTTCGTAATGAATTACTTGATGAAACTTTAAATCAAGACATTTTCCAAAATGTCGAAATGGATACCTGTATGCTGGACATTCCCTTTACACGGCACAATATGCATGATGCTTTGATTGAAGCCAAGATGTTTTATGGCGTCTATCAGTATATGATTCCGCCAACACAAAAACCTCTCGAAGCAATGGGCGTTTCTTTTTATGCTCCGTATTTTAACCATAATTTAATTTCATTTATTAATTCCTTGCCTGAAGATTGGTTAAATGGGGGTAATACCTTTAAAAAACTTATTAATGATGCACATAAAAGGCGATTTCATAAAAAAGTATTGCTTAGGTATTTGTCACCACGATATGTCTATGCAGTTCAGCAAAGCCTTGATGTTCCATTCCACTCATTACTCCCCAAAAGGCCTGATATTTTAAATATATTGCTTCAACGGTTAAAAAGAAGGGGATGGTATAATAATGAAGTTTTAGAGAGGCTGTTTGATGAATTTCCGAAACAGGCAGTAAAACCATATGAGATTCATGAATTGAAGCATCATGGATATCGTATATTTTGTTTATTATCATTTGAAGTCTGGTGCATGGAATTTATTGATAAACAGTTACTTGATAGAAAAAATAAAGATGATATTATTCCCCTTGAAGAATATTTGTCCAGGTAATATATAGCTTTTGATATATGAAAATATTGATTGTAAATAATAATCTTCATATACGGACCTACCCCCAAGGATTATTTGTTCGGGTGCATTCAGGATTGAAAAATTTTTTTCTGTCAATAATTAAATCTCCAAAGGATTTATCAGAAGCAGACCTTTCGGTTGATAGAGTTATTCTAACCGGATCAACTGCTTATATTAGACAAGAAAAAGATTGGATGATAATTGAGAGAGGCTTTATAGAAAAGTGGATGAGGAAGGGAATCCCTGTTCTAGGTATTTGTTTTGGTTCTCAACTACTTGTGCGTCATATTTTCGGCGAGAAAGCTATTACAGCTCTTCCGTTTCCGATAAATGGAAGTATTTTAGTAAAGCAGGAGAAGGAATCCCTACTTTTTAAGGGGGTTCCTAAAGTATTTGGAGCTATTGCTACTCATTACGAGGGAATTAATATTCCAACTGAGCATATAATTGCTTCAACTGATGTATGGCCACAATATGCTTTTTCACTTCCCGGGCATGTATATGGTATACAATTTCATCCTGAATTATGTGGTCCTATAGGACGATTTATAGTTTTTTTACAAAGAATTTTATATGATCGCCATGTTTTTCAAGATTTTTCAATAAAGACTTCTGCTCGGCATGGTTCTTGTATTTTAAAGAATTTTATTCATTGTACTTCTTTATGAGATAGTTATCTGTGATATTAAAACTTTATATATTGACTTTATAATGTTAAAGAAAATGAAGGTTTATACCGTAATTTAGAATAAATAAAGAAGTGTGATTTTTGTCCATTTTTTTTATTATGTAGTATAATAAGATATCAAAAGCTAATTATATTATAAAATTAAATAACATGATTATTTAAGGAGGTCGTATTATGGAAGAAGTTAAAAGCGTACAACCAACAGGAACCGACATTGAAAGAATATATGCGTTTTTAAGCTACATCTTCTTTTTTGGTATTCTTATTTATCGTACCAAAAAGGATAGTGATTATGTGCTGCATCATGCAAAACAGGGAATTATACTTTTTGTACTTGGTTTAATCAATTTTATTTTAATGGCAGTGCCGGTATTGGGGTGGGTATTAATACCTATTTTAAACCTTGTTGTATTTATTTTATTTATTATTGGTACTCATAATGCACTTTCGGGAAATATGAATAAACTTCCTTTAGTCGGCCAGTTTTCAAGCGTAATAAAATAATAACACAAAACAAACGAGAAGAGAGTAGAGAGTTGTAAAACTTCAGGATATAGACATGAAGATATATCTCTATTCTCTTCTTTTTATTTTTTACTGTTATTGCGTTAAATATATTAAGTTCAATTTTCATTTTAGCTTATGAATTATCATAATGGATTCTTAAATAATGATAAGGGTGTATCTCTTTTTTATCAATCATGGATATCTCCAGATCCTCGGGCAACTATTATAATTATTCATGGAGTTGGTGAGCATTCCGGGAGGTATAAAGAGTTTGCCCAATATTTAGTTGATAATAATATATCTGTATGCACTTTTGACTTAAAAGGTTACGGCCGTTCCGGGGGAAAAAAAGGACACATTGATTCTTTTGTTGATTTTACGTCGGATGTCAAATTATTTATTGATTTTGTTAAAAACAAATTTGTTAATAATAAAAAACTATTTTTACTTGGTCATAGTTTGGGAGCACTCATAGCTATAAAGTACCTCCATTTTTATCATGATCATCCAATTACAGGGGTTATTCTTAGTGGTCCGCCATTTAGTCTTAATATATCCGTTTCTGCCTGGTTAAGAAGAGCTTGTGTATTATTTTCTAGTATCCTTCCTGCTATGACAATTAAAGAAAAGAGCATCCAACTAAATATGTTGACACATGATAAGGAAAAGCTAGAAGAATTTAGACGAGATCCTGCCCGTCATTATGTAAGAAGCTTGCAGTTTATTAGAGAGTATTTTAAAGCTGAGAAAGAAACATTTAATGCTGCACAATATTTATCAATTCCGTTATTGATTATCCAGGGTGGTGACGATGATGTCATAGATGTTAATAAGGTTAAAGATTTTTATCACAATTTATATGTTGGGGATAAGATGCTCATTGTTTATCCTGATATGTATCATGAAGTATTAAATGAAATTGATCGTAGTCGTGTTTATTCTGATGTTAAATATTGGCTTGAGCAGAGATCATAATGTGGTATAAAGAATTAAGAAGGTCATAAAATATGCTTTATTCTAATTATAATAGGCCATTGTTAAACATGGCTCATTGTATTAAGGAACGTAACCACTTTACCGATTCAGGTAAGATGAGCTGTGATTTTGCAGATTACAATTATCAGCTTGCAAAATATTTCTATAGAGAAGGGGATTTTTCAAAATCGGTTCAATATATTGAAAAAGCACTTAATAAAAATTCTGATTATCTCTTAGCTCTAATGCTACGTATAAAAATTTATACAGAGCAAGGGGACTTTTCTCTAGCATCCAGAGAGTTTTCTAAATTTAGGCTTCATTATGATAAGTATGCAGATGTAATTTATCTGAGTGCTTTAATATTATATTTTAGTAAAAATTATATTGAAGCTTTAAGTGAGATAAGACGGGCATTAGAAATAAATAATCTGTATCATGATGCATATATGTTAGAGTTAATTATATATCATCGTGTAGGTCGGATAAAAGAGTTATATGATTTAAGAAAAAAACTGGCTTCAAATGATGTAAGTAATACACCCGAACAATACTTTTATAATGGTTTATTAGCATATGAACGCCGTCATTGGGCAAGCGGCATTATTTCATTTGAATCAGCGAACGTTCTTGGATATGATTCAAAGTTGTGTTCTTATAATAGTGCATGTCTATATGCATTTTTCAAAGACTATCAAAAGACTCAGGAGTTATTAAAAAAGATTGTCTCTGAAAATAAAGAATATATATCATATATCGAAAATGATGACGATCTTAAAGAGTTTAGAAAAACAGATTTATATTTAACCATTTGATAGGAATAGTGTATTGCCAAACATAGATGATGATATTTTTGTAATTATATGAAATAGATGATAGTAGGGGTAAAATTGTTCTTTAATAATTGGCATAATTTTGTCGATATTTGGAAATAAATGGTATAATATTTAAATAAACATTTATAATTTTTTGTATTTGTGGGAATGAAATGAAAGCGGTTAGTATTATATTTTTCCTTTTATTTTTTTGTGGATGTCAAACCTTTTCTCCCAAAGCTGTAAAAGATATTGATACATCAAATTTGTTTTTTTCTGATAAGAAAGTGGATGAAACCCATGCATTCCATGTTTATAAAAATCAATATAAAGATGAAATGGCAAAAGTGCATTATTTGATCAATCTTGTCAGATATTCACCCCTGACATTTTCACGCAATGGTAGAAAAGTAAAAGGTCATAATTCAGGGAGATGGCTCGATTATAAGCTTGATATGTACTATCGTGAAGTAAAAACAGTAGAAGATTTTATCGAAAAGGTTGGAAGTCATTCCAGAAAAAGTGGGAGGCTATATTATGTAGTTTATGATGATAATAAAAAGGTTCCCATGAAGGTACTTTATTATAATGAGTTGAAAAGATTGTATGAATATGAAGAGCAGTGTTCTAAATCTAAAATTATGAAATCTGTTAACAAATCTGAGGCAGTAAATAATAAGCCAAACCTAATTCCTCCAGCGGCGGTTCCACAAGTTTTAACCAAGAATAAGTAGTATCCTCTCTATATATCTAAATAATCTATATAAATTAAGTAACTATTCAATGGTTATTTTTAATATATCTAAGCATTTTGTTTTGCTATATTATTTTTTTTATCGCCTATCAAGTCGTAATAGATAATAAAAAGTATATTTTGGGGATTATTTTGTTATAATTTAGAGAAAGTTTAAGCGGATCAATTAATAGAAAAAAGGAAAAAATTACCATGTTACTTAACGTTAAAGTATTTGCCCTTGCATGTGGTGCTGCATGGGGCTTAGGTCTTTTTATATTTACATGGTGGATTATTATCTTTGAAGGTGCTACTAAGGAGACTACCTTAATTGGAAAGGTTTACAGGGGCTACAGCATTAGTCCTATAGGAAGTTTCATTGGACTTATATGGGCATTTATTGATGGAATAATAGGGGGAGCGGTAATAGCCTTATTTTATAATTTTATTATTACAAAAGTCACATAAAATCATTTATACATAATTAATGTACAAAAAATAAAATCAGGGATACAATATAAGAATAATGGGGTATGAAGCTATTTATAAATGTAAAAAATGCGGAAATTCATTTACTGCATTTAGTGGTGGAGGAGAGTATTTTGATGAGTATAGATGCGTAAATTGTGATGAGATAACTCAAGTCGAAAAGAAGTGTTTTTCTGATAAAAAGGATGTTAACGCTGATCAGACTAAAGATGAGGTGGGAAAGTGTTATTTATGTGGCGGAGAATTAAGTAAAGATATTCTTCCGATGTGTAAAAAATGTAAGTCTCGAGATGTTCAAGAGGTAATCGTGGTTTCTCGATACGATTAAATTGTGTTGTTTGAAGGATTAATACATCAAATATATATGGTATTAAGAAGGAGGTGCATATGACAGGATTATCGAAACTATTATTAGTTGTGGGTATTTTAAGTATTTTAGGTGGTATTGCTTTGCGAATAACTATGATTCCATTAGTTATTTCTGGTTTTCCTATTAAGCCCAGTACTCTTTTGATTGGTGCAAATACATGTTTTTTATTAGCTATCTTGTTTAAAAAATAATGTAAACTTTTTTAATAATATCCTACTGCTTTTGGATATTAATCTTTTTAAGGGCGGAGCATTAAAGGAGGTGCTTTATGAAATCGGTAAAGAAGAATAAAGGATTATTCGATTTATCTCAAAAAACACAAAACGTTTTTAATCAGCCTGGTAAGATTTCAAAACAAAAAGCCGATGAAGAACCGTTACGAAATAAGATTTTAGAGAGAGCATACTTTATCTGGGAGGAAAAGGGCAGACCTTGTAATACCGAGTTAGAGAATTGGTTCCAGGCCGAAGAGGAAATTATTAGGAAACAAAATATTAATAGAAAAAAGTAGTTTATAAGTTTTCTTTTTAGAAAACCATGTCGATATATTGTCCACTTTGTAAAGAGGTATATGAATTATCATCTTTTGGTGGTAAAACATCTTTTAAATGTAAATGCGGTGCTACAATATCTCTTTACCAAGACGAAATTTTCAATCAGCTTTCAGATATAATTAATACATATCAGGCTCAAATTGAAGAGGATGAAAAAGTAACCGAAATTAAAATTCTGTCTGATAAAATTTCACATTTAATACTTAATACAGACCTAAAAGATGTCGATATTAATATTGAAAAAGAAAAGTTAAAAAACTTAATTGTAACAAACTTCCCTGATAAGACCTATCTATACGAATTATTATATGAATCACGTTTCAAAAGATTATGGGAACAGTTTCGTTCTTGTCATTGATAGGAAATAACTTATTCTCTTTCAATGAGGATTTTCTTAAAAGGTAGGTGAATAAGTGGGGTGAAGGAGATGGATAAAGTACTTTTTATATTATTATATTTTTCAACTTTATTAGTACTTTATATACATTTACTTCGTATGTGGCTCGTTACATAGTAATAAATATTTAAAAATCATTAAAAGATTATGACTTTACCAGAAATAGTAAAAAAATGCTCCGAATTAAGGATTGCCGAGGTAATTAGCAATAATGTGTTGTATGTTGAGCTAGTTATCTATAAAGAGGAATTTGATAGATGGAATGAAATATTAACCGAGGTTTTTGGTCCTGCAATCAAACCAGCCGGTATTGAACCGACTGACGAGCATTTAAATCTTACGAAAAATTATGGCGGAGTGCAAGGCGGTATTTTAAAGGAACAGACATTATTTAAGATGACGTCCGAAGGGCGCACTGTAATTGCAATGTTTTGGCCGTGGCAGTGCATTGAGGAGGGAGAGGAAGAAAAAGTTACCTTAAAAATGGCCGTTTTGAGAAAATAAAGTATTATTTAATTTTTATTGAATTATGTCATTAGAGAAAAGTTGTTTTTTCTATAGATTAGGTTTATTTTTAAAAATAATTGGTTGTGCATTTATTCTTTTATGGGGATTATGGGTGTCATTACAACAGTTTTTTACTCAAAAAAACTCTAAGAATATTGAAATGCCTCGGTAATACCATACTCCGCCGTTAAAGTTATTAAAAAGGGTATAAACTGTTTTACTATTTGTTTTCTTAAAATTTCTTGACTGTTTGGATATATCATCTTACAATAAGCCCTTTTTGAATAAGACTTTACCTACCACATTATTATTAATTTTGTATTTTATATAGGAGACAAATGTTTAAAATATATAACAGGAGGTTAGAATGACACGTAAGATGGTTCCTTATGATGGTAATAGTGCTGTTGCGCATGTGGCCCATGCGATTAATGAAATAATTGCGATTTATCCAATTACTCCTTCATCTCCTATGGGAGAGATTGCAGATGCTAAGTCTGCCAGGGGTGAAACAAATATATGGGGCACAGTCCCAGTAGTTGTTGAGTTACAGTCTGAAGGCGGGGCTTCTGGCGCCGTGCATGGTGCTTTGACAACTGGTGCTTTGACAACCACATTTACTGCTTCGCAGGGATTGCTTTTAATGATTCCAAATATGTATAAAATTGCTGGTGAATTAAGCCCCACGGTATTTCATATTGCAGCTCGTTCTATTGCGTGTCAGGCATTGTCTATTTTCGGAGACCATTCGGATGTTATGGCAGCGCGGGCTACAGGATGGGGCATGTTGGCTTCATCAAGTGTACAGGAGGCAATGGATTTTGCTTTGATTGCACAGGCTGCTTCTTTGGGCTCTCGTGTACCATTTCTTCATTTTTTTGAGGGTTTTCGTATATCACATGAAATTCAGAAAATAGAGGAACTGACCCGTGAAGATATGCGTGCAATGATTGATGATGAACTGGTAAGAGCTCATCGTACTCGCGGCCTTTCTCCTGACCGTCCTGAACTCCGCGGCACATCTCAAAATCCTGATGTATTTTTCCAGGGGAGGGAAAGTGTTAATGCCTTTTATAATGCTACCCCTGATATTGTTCAAAAAGTGATGGATAAATTTGCTAAGGTTGTCGGTCGTCAATATAAATTATTTGATTATGCAGGTTCACCTGATGCCGAGCGGATTATAATTATAATGGGCTCTGGCGGAGAAACTGTTCATGAAACAGTTAATTATTTAACAAAAAGAGGAGAGAAGGTTGGATTAATTAAGGTACGTCTTTTTCGTCCCTTTGATGTTTCTGGTTTAATGAATGTCCTCCCACCAACAGTTAAAGCTATTGCTGTTCTTGATAGGACAAAAGAACCTGGTTCCTTAGGTGAACCACTTTACGAAGATGTAAGGACTGCTATAGGTGAAGCAATGCATCTTGGACTGACTAAATTAAAAGAGTATCCTATAGTAGTTGGTGGGCGTTATGGACTTGGTTCTTCTGAGTTTACTCCAGCTATGGTAAAAGCGGTGTTTGATAACCTTTCACAAAAAGAGGCTAAAAATCATTTTACAATCGGTATAAATGATGACGTTACAGGCACTAGCCTTACATATGACGCTTCATTTAGTTCGGAAGATGAATCCTGTTACAAAGCTATGTTTTATGGGCTTGGTTCGGACGGTACTGTTGGAGCAAATAAAAATTCTATTAAGATAATTGCTGAAGAAACGGATAATTATGCTCAAGGCTATTTTGTATATGATTCAAAGAAAGCAGGTGCCATAACAGTTTCGCATCTTCGCTTTGGAAAAAACATTATACAAAGCCCATATTTAATAAATAACGCTGACTTCCTGGCTTGTCATAATTATTCATTTTTAGAAAAGTATGACTTCCTGAAGAATGTGAAAGAAGGCGGTACTTTTCTTCTAACATCTGCTTATGATAAGGATAACATCTGGTCTTCACTACCGGGGCGTGTGCAAAAGTATATAATCGACAAAAGACTTAAATTCTATGTTATAGATGCTATAGCAATTGCAGAAAAAATAGGATTAGGACCGCGTATTAATGTTATTATGCAGACAGCCTTTTTCAAGATTTCACAAGTTATAGATGAAAGTATAGCTATTAATGCTATTAAAAAGGCAATTAAAAAGACATACGGCTCCAAAGGGGATAAAATTGTGGCCATGAACGTTGAGGCTGTAGATAAAGCCCTTGAGAGTATTCAAGAAGTTAAAGTCCCTTCAGAGATAACAAATGAAGTGAGTGAGATTGTAAATGTTTCAGAAAATGCACCTGCTTTTGTAAAACAGGTTACTTCACTTATGCTTAAAGCGGAAGGTGACAAAATTAAAGTTTCTCAAATGCCTTCTGACGGGACGTGGCCTACCGGTACAACTCAATATGAAAAGCGAAATATCGCTGTCAATATTCCAGTATGGAATCCCGATACTTGTATCCAATGTGGAAAATGTTCTCTTGTATGTCCGCATGCTGCCATTAGACCGAAGGTCTATGATGCCTCATGTCTTAAGGATGTTCCACAGGGATTTAAATATACCGAGCCTAAAGGAATGAAAGGCGCTGAGGGAATGAAATATACTCTTCAAGTTGCTCCTGAAGATTGTACAGGCTGTGCTACCTGTGTTGAAAATTGTCCTATGAAAGCAAAAGAAGCAATTAAAATGGTTCCCCAGGCACCCCTAAGAGAACAAGAGGTTAAAAATTATGAATTTTTCTTAGGACTTCCCGAGACGTCCCATTCCCTTTTTGTGAGAAATTCTATGAAAGGAAGTCAGTTTATTCGACCGCTTTTTGAATATTCCGGTGCATGCGCCGGCTGTGGTGAAACAGCATATGTTAAATTGCTAACGCAGCTTTTCGGGGATAGGTTGCTTATTGCAAATGCAACTGGTTGTTCCTCAATTTATGGCGGAAATTTGCCAACTACTCCGTACGCCAAACGTGCTGACGGAAAGGGGCCTGCCTGGAATAATTCATTATTCGAAGATTGTGCTGAAATCGCGTTTGGAATGCGTCTTACAGTTGATAAATTTAACGAATATTCTTTGGAATTACTTGATCGTGTTAAATCAAACTCTAAGTGTGGTGTCGATATATCAGGACTTGCTGATGAGATTCGAAATGCATCTCAGTCCTCTTATGACGAAATTGAGATGCAGAGGAAACGTGTTGCCGAACTTAAAGAAAAATTATCCTCATGTGGTTGTGCTGAATGTAAAGAGTTCTTAAGTGTCTCTGATTATTTGGTCAAGAAATCGGTGTGGGGTGTCGGAGGGGATGGATGGGCATATGATATCGGATATGGTGGATTAGATCATGTTTTAGCTTCGGGTAAGAATGTAAATTTATTAGTTCTGGATACCGAAGTCTATTCTAATACAGGAGGCCAATCTTCTAAATCTACACCAATGGGGGCTGTTGCTAAATTTGCAGCTAGTGGTAAACCTGTTGGCAAGAAAGACCTTGCTTTAATGGCAATGAGTTATGGATATGTATATGTTGCAAAAGTATCGATTGGCGGCGATCCAAATCAGGTAATAAAAGCTATGGCTGAAGCTGAAGCATATGACGGGCCGTCTATTGTAATTGCATATACGCATTGTATTGCTCATGGTATCAATATGAGATGCGGTCTCCTTGAACAGAAGAATGCAGTTGATAGCGGCCACTGGTTGATTTTTAGATATAATCCGCAACGTACCCTTGAAGGAAAAAATCCACTGCAGCTTGATTGTAAAGAACCTAAGATTTCGTTGTCTGAATATGCATATAATGAAAACCGGTATAAAGTCTTGCAGAAAGAGAATCCTGAACGTGCTAAGTTTTTAATGGAACAGGCACAGAAGGATGTATCTGCCAGGTATAATTTTTATAAGCAGCTTGCTGCGATGAAGTATGGCGAGGAAACAAAAAAAGAAATCCCAGCTGAATAATGACCTCTTTTATGATGTCATTACTACTTCTATTGGTAACATAGGCATTGTATGGTATATTCATAAAAAAAATCATCCTAAATTTAAGAGGATATTTTTACCGGCACAGCGGTCTTCACAAGCAAAAAGGATAAAAAATATTTTCCCTTCTGCGAAAAGGGCAGCTTCAAAAAAAATATTTAATGAAATTTATTGCCTTAAAAAGCTCTGTGACGGAGAAACAGCCTATTTACCCCGAAAATATTTTGACGTTAATAATTTCACTATTTTTGAAAAACGAATTTTAGATATTCTTTGCAAAATACCACACGGAAAGGTTCTTACTTATTCAGAATTGGCTCATAAAGCAGCTACCTCATCCGGAGCCCGTGCTGTTGGCAATGTGTTAGCAAAAAATCCTTTTCCAATTATTTTTCCATGTCATAGGATTATTTGTTCTGATGGATCTATTGGCGGATTTCAAGAAGGGACAGAGCTTAAAAGAAAACTTCTTAAACGTGAAGGTGTTTTGTTTGATAACAAAGAAAAGCTTATATTAAAAACAGTTCACAAAGGCTAAAAGATAATGAGGAATGTATTATGTGTTGTTTTAGGGGGAGGACAAGGTTCACGCCTTTATCCATTGACAAAATACCGGTCAAAACCTGCTGTTCCCATTGCCGGTAAATTTCGTTTAATTGATATTCCTATTAGTAATTGTCTTAATTCGGAGTTCCGTCAAATATATATTTTAACTCAATTTAATTCAGAATCTTTGAATAAACATATCAGCCGTGCCTATAAACTTGACGGTTTTTCACGTGGTTTTGTTGAAATTATGGCTGCAGAGCAAACTATGGATAATACGGACTGGTTTCAGGGAACCGCCGATGCAGTAAGACGTTGTATGCGTCATTTTAATGATCCTCATACAGAATATATAATAGTCCTTTCCGGTGATCAATTATACAAGATGAATTTAAACAATCTCTTAGAGTATCATATGCAGCATGAAGGTGAGATAACTGTTTCCTGTTGTCCTGTTGAACCTAGTGAGATTGCAGGCTTAGGGATTATGGGTACTGATGCAAAAAACCGCATTAACTGTTTTGTTGAAAAGCCGTCTTCTGAAGAGGAGGTTAAAAGTATCCCTTTTATCAAAGATAATAAGAAGACTTATCTTGGTTCAATGGGTATTTATTGCTTTAATACGTCGACTCTAAAAAAGTTACTTAATGAGGATACGAGTACTGATTTTGGTAAGGGAATCATTCCCAATGCATTTGGCAAATATAAAACTTATGCATATATTTTTGACGGCTACTGGAGTGATATTGGAACAATACAATCTTTTTATGATGCTAATATCCGTCTTACGGATCCTCTTCCGCCTCTTAATTTATATGATAAAACGTGGCCTTATTTTACGCATGCCCGTTATCTGTCTCCTGCAAAACTTATTGATGCTCAGATAAATAATTCACTTATTTCAGAAGGTACTATTATTGAAGGCAGCCTAGTAAGCCGCTCTGTAATCGGTCTTCGAAGTGTCATACGAGAGGAAACTAAAATACATGATTCAATTCTCATGGGCTCTGATTACTATGAGACCGAAGAAGAGGCTAGGGGGAAACTGTTGCCGGATGATTGTAGGTTAAGTATTGGTAAAAATTGTCTTATAAAAAATGCGATTCTAGATAAGAATGTTTCTTTAGGTGACAATGTTAAGATAATAAATAAAAAGGGAATTAAAAATAAAGAGAGTGATTTTTATTGTATTAAGAACGGTATTGTTATAATTGAAAAAAATGCGGTAGTGCCGTCAGGAACCGTAATTTAAAGAATGATAAATATGAAAAAACCCTTAGCTTTAATTAGCGTTTTCGTCTTAATTATTATTATAAGTTCTTTTCTTGCACCTATAATTTATCAGCATACTGATTTTAAGTTTCATCGGATTCTTTCCCGTTGCATTATGGTAGGTGTTTTAATTTCGATGATATTTTATTTCCAGAAGATGGATAGGAGTTCCATTGGTGCTCTTTTTAGCTCCTATGGGTTAAAATGGGATAAAAAAAATTCCCTCAGAAGTATTATCCAGGGTTTTGTTGTTGTTCTTTGTGTTCTTGCTGTCCTTATGGGAATTGAAATGTTCTTAGGTGCCCGTATTTTTAAGCTTAATATAAAAGACACCTTTATCCTGCAGCTTATCGAGTATATCTTTGCTGCTTTTATAATTGCTTTTATTGAAGAGTTCTTTTTTCGCGGTATGATTTTTAATAAGGCAAAATCAATTTCACTAGCTTCTGCTTTTATTATTACCAATGCTTTTTATTCAATTGTACACTTTTTAAAACCAGGTGATATTGTTGTTTTAAAAGATAATCCTACTGTAATAGATAGTTTTCGTGTTATTGGTGCGTGTTTACAGCCATTTTTAAGCCCTATAACAATCCTTCCGGGATTTATAGGCCTTTTATTGTTTGGGCTTGTTTTAAATTATACATACTGGCGTACAAATTCCTTATATCATGCAATTGGCATTCATGCCGGTTGTGTATTTTTTCTCAAGGCTGACGGTTTTTTCCTCCATATTAATCATGATATGCCTGTTCTTATTTATGGTGACAAGAATATATATACAGGTATCCTTGGCTGGGTTTTTATTATAATAATAGGATTAATTATGCGCCTTATATTTAGACGTACTCAATCCATTTCTTCTTAAATACTTCTAATATTTTTAATAGTTAAATTTTATGCGGTATTTTGGGTATTAAAATACTATGGAATGATTAACTTGACAAATTTTTAAATATGTGTAAGATAGCATATCAGCAAAAGCTGACAAAATTAGTCGTGTTTTAAAGCTAGAGGTATATTATATGTGGGATTATACGGAGAAGGTTAAAGATCACTTTTTAAATCCTCGTAATGTAGGGGAAATTGTCAATCCAGATGCCGTAGGAGAAATAGGTAATATACGTTGCGGAGACGCATTACGATTATCATTAAAGATTGATGATAATAAAAGAATAGTTGATGCAAAATTTAAGACGTTTGGTTGTGCAAGTGCAATAGCATCTTCATCTGCCTTAACAGAGTTAATTAAAGGGTTAACTCTTGATGAGGCTCTGAAAATATCAAATAATGATATTGCAGAATATTTAGGAGGTCTTCCTGAGGAAAAGATGCATTGTTCTGTAATGGGGCAGGAAGCTCTTGAGAAGGCTATTAATAGTTATAGAGGGATTAAAACTGACGAAACCGAAGAAGATAAACAGGGTAATATTGTTTGCAAATGTTTTGGTGTTACTGATTCTAAAATTAAACGGGTCGTTATGGAAAATAATCTTAAAACCGTGGATGAGGTAACAAATTATTGTAAGGCAGGAGGGGCATGCGGCAGTTGTCATGATGAAATAGAAAAAATAATTCGTGATGTACATAAAATTAAAAGTGAAAAAGACCAGGAACAGGAAGAAATACGTCAGGGAAAAAAGAAGTTAACAAATATTAGAAAAATACAATTAATACAAGAGACTATAGATCATGCAATAAAACCTGCCTTACGGCATGCTGATGGCGATCTTGAATTAGTTGATGTTGATGGAGATAAAGTTTATATCAGGCTCAAAGGGGCATGTTCATCTTGCAGGTCGGCAGGAATGACACTAAAAGGCTACATTGAGAAAACATTACGAGATAGTGTCATTGATACATTAGAAGTAATTCAGGAGAAAAGTTAATGAGTGTTATTTATGTTGACAATAATGCAACGACTCAAATAGATCCCATTGTTTTAGAACAGATGCTCCCTTTCTTGAAGGATGGCTATGGCAATCCTTCAAGTATGCATACCTTTGGAGGTAATATTACTTCTCATATTAATACTGCAAGAGGGCGTGTTGCAGCATTACTTGGTGTTTCTGATTCAAGTGAGATTATTTTTACCAGTTGTGGTACCGAGAGTGATAATGCCGCTATTTATTCTGCGTTAGCTGCATTCCCTGATAAACGTCATATTATTACGAGCCAGGTTGAACACCCGGCAGTAAAAAATGTATTTGATTATTATGAGGAAAAGGGATATCGGATAACCCGTATATCGGTTAATCGTAAGGGAAGATTGAATCTTGATGAATTAAAGGAATCTATAGATGATGAAACAGCTATTGTTTCTATTATGTACGCTAATAATGAAACGGGTGTTATTTTTCCCATTGAGGAAATAGGGTCTATTGTTAAGGAGAAAGGGGCTTTATTTCACACTGATGCAGTACAAGCCGTTGGTAAAATTCCACTTAATATGAATAAAAGCACTGTTGATATGCTTTCCCTATCAGGGCATAAATTACATGCACCTAAAGGAGTTGGTGCATTGTATGTGCGCAAAGGAACCCCATTTCATGCTTTTATGATTGGAGGGCATCAAGAACATGGCAGGCGTGGAGGGACTGAGAATGTTGCTTCTATCATTGGATTGGGTAAGGCATGCGAAATAGCGGCTCAGTACATAGATGATGAAAATACGCGTGTAAGAATTATGCGCGATAAGTTAGAGGATGCAATACTTTCTAGTGTTGCTCATACATTTATCAATGGTGATAGAAATGAGAGATTGCCAAATACCAGTAATATAAGTTTTGAATATATTGAAGGAGAAGCAATTCTTCTTATGTTGGATAAATATGGTATTTGTGCTTCGAGCGGTTCTGCCTGCACTTCGGGTTCTCTTGAGCCGTCTCATGTTATGCGTGCTATGGGAGTTCCTTATACTGCTGCACATGGCTCAATACGCTTTAGTTTAAGCCGCTTTAATACTGATAATGATATTAATTTTATTATTGAAAAGTTACCTGCCATTATTGAAAAGTTACGTAATATTTCACTTTTTGATGAAAAGAAAGTATATTAAAGAATAGGAGAGAGAATGATTTCTATTAAAGCAAAATTATTTCCAAAGAGTAAGAACGATACAATAGTAATTTTTGTCTGGAAAGAAAAAGCGTTACAAAAATCATTACCTAAAGAACTAAAGGCATCAAAAACTGTATTATCAGGTCTAATCGGATTCAAAGGAGAGAAAGGGGAGAAAAGGATAATCTATGTTGATGATTTCTCTTTAGCTTCTAAAGTAATATTTGTCGGTTTGGGAAATAGAGGGGATTATACTTTAATGCTTTTTCGTCAAGTAGTGGGTGAGACCTTTAAATTTGTTTCTGATTTACGCGTTCCGTCAGTATCTTTTTATATAAATGAAAGCATTACTAAAAAAATTAATTACGCTGATGCAGTTTATACTATTGCAGAGACAGCTTTTATTTCATTATATAAATTTAATAAATATAAAACAAAAGATACTAAAAATAAGAGAATAACTAAAGAAGTAGTTTTATTATGTAATTCTCAATTTATTAAAAAGACTCAGCCTTTAATCAAAAAAGCGGGGATTATAGCGCATGCTACAAATCGTGTTCGTGACTTTGTTAATGAACCGTCAAATGAAGCAATACCAAAAAGTATTGCTCTTAAGCTAGTTAACGAGGCAAAGAGTCTTAATGTTGATTATAAGATTTTAGGGATTAAACATTTAAAGAAAGAAAAAATGGGGGGAATTTTAGCTGTTTCTCGAGGAAGTAATAATGAACCTGTTTTTTTAATTCTTAAGTATAAAGGTCATGGTAAGAAAAAAAAGCGCGTATGTTTAGTTGGTAAAGGTATTTGTTACGATAGCGGAGGGCTTTCCCTAAAGCCTTCTTCGAGTATGGTTGGTATGAAATATGATATGGCTGGAGCTGCTGTGTGTGCACAAACAGTTTTAGCCGCAGCTAAATTAAAAATTCCACATGAAATTATTTCAATTACACCATTAACGGAAAATTTGATCGGGAGTAAATCATATCGTCCTGGTGATATAATAACTACCTCATCAGGTATGACAATAGAAGTTGCTAACACTGATGCAGAAGGTCGTATGATTCTGTCTGATGCTCTTCATTATTCCGGGAGATATAAACCTGATATCTTAGTAGTTATTGCAACTTTAACAGGATCAGTTAAGGTTTGTTTAGGTGAGGAGGCAGCTGCAATTTTGGGAAATGATAATACAACTATGTCTATGTTGCAAAAGGCAGGAGATGAGGTTGGTGAAAGGCTTTGGCCCCTACCGTTATGGGACGAATATCAAGATTATTTAAAAAGTGAAGTTGCCGACATGAAAAATATAAGCCTGAAAGGGGCCGGAACCATTACTGCTGCCAAATTTTTATCTAATTTTATACCAAAAACGTCTTGGGCTCATATCGATATTGCTTCAACAGCATTTGAGGAAGATGGTAAATCTTACAGAATAAAGGGGGCTACGGGTTTTGGTGTCCGTTTATTTCTACAATATTTGCAAACTCTTTCCTGAATTGGGGTAATCATTGCCTACATTGATTAAAATATAGCTAAATTATACCTAATATCTTGCCTTTTAAGAAATTCAGTAAAAATGCCGATATTATGTATCGGTCGAATAGTCTTCTCATAGAGAGTAATTATTGATTTTTTTATAATATTTGAGATAATACTACCTCTGCGTAAGAGAGTGTCGACTTAAGCCCAATATTTTATTAACTTAGGGAAAAAACAAGTATGTTGCCAGTAGGATTTACCCTTTTACATTTGAGAGGTTATTTAAAGAAGTGTATATTTATTATTGTCATACTGCTTTGGTATGCAACCTCTGTTTACGCTTTTCTTATTTGTGGAACAGAAAGTACTATTGAAAGCTATTCTATTGTTGTCAGCGAACATGAATTCGTACCATTACTTTTTGTTTGTGAAGCATTTGATATTTCTTATACATGGGATGCTTTAACAAATAAGATTAAATTATATAAGGAGGGAAGCTTATTTACCCTTATGTTGAATGAAAGCATGGTTGATGTAAATGGTTCAATTACAAAACTTCAAGCTTCACCTCTCATGCATAACGGTACGGTCATGGTACCTACGAGTATACTGCAGCTTCCGTGGTGGCAGGAAAAAGTAAAACCCCAGGCTCTAATGCCGGCAGAGGGGAGAAGTACATTTATAATTGATAAAATAATAATCGACCCCGGTCATGGCGGAAAAGATTGCGGAGCTATTAGTCGAAGCGGTTTTATGGAAAAGCATTTAGTTTTAGATGTATCTCGCCAAATTAAAAGAAAACTAGAACAAAGAGGAATAACTGTTTTGTTAACACGGGATCGTGATTATTTTGTTTCGTTAGCAGATCGTGCTAAAATGGTTAATTCCTCAGATGCTGATATCTTTATAAGTGTCCACGCTAATGCTCACCGTGATGTACGGGCGAATGGTTTTGAAGTATTTTATTTATCTAATGCTGTCGATGATAATACCCGTGCGGTTGAAATTATGGAAAATTCGGTTATAAAATTTGAAGATTGTGATAATTTCCCCCATAAGATGAACGGCGATCCAACTCTTTGGGATATTGTTCTTACTGAAAATAGACGTGAATCTTGTGAGTTAGCACAAAATGTTAATAGTGCAGTTAAATGTAAAAGACTCTTAGCCAATAGAGGTGTTAAGTCTGCTCGTTTTTATGTGCTTAAATGGGTTAACAAACCGTCAATTTTGGTCGAACTTGGCTTTATTACAAATTCTAAAGAACAGAGAAAATTGAAGAATTCTTCATATAAAGCCCAATTAGTGGATGCGATTGTTCAGGGTATTCTCAACTATAAAAGAGAGTATGAGAAAACGAGGGGTTTTACTATTTAATAATCAAATCCCGTTTAATATAACCTACTGACCAAATCACTCACAGCCTTATAATTCATGGGAACAAAGAAAGCAAATAATCCGATAGGTGTTTTTGATTCCGGGCTTGGTGGACTCACCGTTGTTCGTGAAATTAAACGATTGTTACCAAATGAAGATATTATTTATCTCGGTGACAGTGCACGTCTGCCTTACGGGATTAAATCAAGGAGACAAATAGTAAAATTTTCGCTTTTAAACGCTCGATTTCTTATAAAGAAAAAAATCAAAGCACTTGTTATTGCTTGTAATTCTTCATCTGCAAATGCTTACCATGCACTAAAAAAGCGTCTGGATATTCCCATTATTGACGTTATTTCTCCTGTCTCCGGTGAGGCAGGCAAACGAAGCATTAATAAAAGAGTTGGTATTATTGGTACACGTGCCACTATAGGCAGTGGTGCGTATGAAAAGGAAATAAAAAAAGCAAACAAGGAAATAAAAGTATTTTCTCAGCAGTGTCCATTATTTGTTTCACTTGTAGAAGAAGGATGGCTGGATAATGATATTGTGCGTTCTGTTGTAAGACGTTATCTAGAGCCACTTAAGAGAAAAAAAATAGACACTTTGATATTAGGATGTACTCATTATCCTCTTTTAAAAAAGATAATATCATATGAGGTCGGCAGGTCTATTAGCGTTATTGATTCGGGGCCCTCTGCTGCACATTTTCTTAAGAAAGAGTTATTAAAAAGAAAATTAATAAATCCCAAGAAAAAGAAAGGTTTTTTGAAAATATTTGTTACAGATTTATCTCCTCACTTTATTAAAGTAGGCGAGCGTTTCCTGAAACAGCCATTACGGTTTGTGCGTGTAATAAAGACATGAAAAGGAAGGTGCTTTATGTATGAGGTTAAAGTAATCGATGAATTTTCGGCATCACATAGTTTAAGAAATTATGGCGGAAAGTGTGAAAGGATACATGGCCATAATTGGAAAGTTGAAGTTATTTATGACGGTAATAAATTGGATAACACCGGGCTTGTCATTGATTTTAAGGTTTTAAAAGAGAAATTAAATCGAGTTTTGGATCAGCTTGATCATATCGATTTGAATAGCCTTGATTATTTTAAAAAGTTTAATCCATCTTCAGAAAATATTGCCTATTATATTTATATGAATCTTAGTAAGGATCCCGAACTTATGGATAAAGCCCGACTAAGACGGGTTAATGTTTGGGAAAATGATAAGTCATGTGCTAGTTATTACGAATAGAAGAGGGTTAAAAAGGGACGACACACATAAAAGAGAATATCATCAAAAATATGTAGAAACAAATGTAAAAAAATGAAAAAAGCGATTGTTTTATTGTCCGGAGGTCTTGATTCAACCGTAACCGCATATTATGCTATAAATAAAGGATTTATAATAAAGGCATTGACAATTAATTACGGGCAGTTACATGATGTTGAAATCAGTAAAGCCACAGCAACCGCAGATATTTTAAATATTGAACATATAATCCTTCCAGTTTCTCTCCCGTGGAAAGGTAGTGCACTTTTAGATAAAAGTATACCTCTCCCTAAGAATAGAAATATTAAAAGTGAAAATAAAATTCCTTCAACATATGTTCCTGCACGAAATACAATTTTTCTCAGTATAGCTCTTTCGTGGGCTGAGGTAGTAGAAGCAGATGCTATTTTTATCGGTGCTAATCAGGTTGATTATAGTGGTTATCCAGACTGTAGGAAAGAGTATTTTCAATGCCTGCAAGATGCATTTGTTTTAGGAACTAAGAAAGGAGTTGAAGGAAAACCTGTCCAAATTAATACCCCGCTTCTCGAATTGGATAAAAAGGATATTATTTTATTGGGAAGCAAATTAAATGTTCCATTCGAAAATACATGGTCGTGTTATAATGGAGGGAACGTGCCATGTTGTTCATGCGATTCCTGCCTTATCAGAAAGAAAGGCTTTAGAGAAGCAAATATTTCTGACCCACTTTTGTCTTAAAAATTAATCATAATTTTTTATGATCTAAATTTAGGGTAGATAAAGAATTCTTAGCTGTTTTATTTCATGCAGGTATTTTTATGCAAAAAGTATAAAAATAAGAAGAATTTGAATGTAAATCTTATGCTTTTGTGTTTCTTGTGGACTTGAGATATATAGATTTATCATTCAAAATGGGGTGATAATGCCATTTTAAATATGATAAATATGCAAAAATAATATAAACAATATAAAAAGTAGATAAACGAATTAATGGTTACATTAAATTTTTTTGCATGGACTTGACATTATTATTGTTGTAGGTTATTCTTATTATATATATTTATAAGAGCTATATTAAGTTTTTAAAAAGCTTTAATTTTGAAATATCCGATAAAGGCAAACCAGTCGTGAGACTGGGACGCTTGTGAATCAGAAGTTAAGGAATAACAAAATGTTCACAAGACTCTCGTGAAGTTGGGTCGCGAGATGGCAAAGCTTCGGATCTCTTACAAGGAGATAGCCGAGCGTACCGTAAACGAAACTGCATGGTATAGGCTTAAAAAGTAAAGAGATAGCCGGGTTGCCGAAGATTGATTGAAATATTAATCGATTTTCGATAACCCGGATTTTTTTTTATATGCGGCTATTTAAAAAAGAAAATAAAAAATTCATATAAATTCATTTTAACCGTAAATCGGTAAAATAAAAAAATAAAAAGGGGTGGCCATCATGGAAAACAAATATGTAAATGACGTGCCTGCGTATCAGGAGGTCGACACGATCACCTGGCGGGGCAACGGAATGAGAAGGAAAATATTTAAAACAATTTCTCTTTTCACTATTTTCTTCTTTCTCTCCACACAAATTAACTTCAGATGGGCTAGATGGAATAAAGATGCTATGGCACAGGATGCTCAGCAGGCCCAACCAACCACACAACAGACCACACAAAAAGCAGAAAAAGCCGCATTAGAGGAAGAAGAAGTGCAAACAACCCAACATTTGCCGAGTAGTGAGTTAGAGGAACTATTTGGTGAGACAACGTTGCTAACAGTTTCTGAGGAAGATGATGAGAAGGAAGAGACTTTTACGGATGATGATGGCATAACACATAAACGCATAAAAGACGAAGATGGCCGTCTTGAGCGTGAAGAATTATATGATGGTGACACCCTTATTATAAGCCGTGAGTACAACTACGGCAATAGATCGTACACAATAACAACTACTGATTATCGCAGCGGAGAATCAAGTTCTAAAACCTATGGCAAACAGGAAGAGAAAGAGGGGTATTCATATACTTACGAGTATGACGATGAGGGACGTATTTCATCAGTAACTGAAGAAGACGATGATGAAAATAAAACCTCATCAACTAATGAGTACTTCTATATCGAAGAAGATGGAAAAACCTATACTGTTATTGTGCGTGATGAACAGGTTAATGAGGATGAGACTGATTTAGGACGCAAGACAATTACTGCCCTTGATGAAGAAGGAGGAGAACTTCATACAAAGGAATTGGTTCGCGATGAAATTGAATCCTTCAGCATAGGTACTGATTCTACATTGAGCATTACTGATAAAAACGGGGAAAGTATTATTTTTGACGTTCTCACCGGTACCGAGAAACAGTATGCATCATTTGTCAAGCCGGATGATATGATTCCCCAAGGTAGGATTATTTGGCATGGTGATACGGGCAAAATTTATAGCGGCCGTCGTGTTATTGTTCAGTTTACAAGGAATGATGCGGGAGAGATTACTGAAATTAAAGAGTATGTTTATATGACTTCCCGATCAACTCGAATCAAACAAATTATTTATCGTGATGGTGACGGTACGGTAACTAGTGTAGTAACGGGGTTAAATGATTCAAGCGCTATTGACTTTACTCGACACAATAAAGAGATAATTAATGCAAGGTTTTTTGATGGCAACGGCCGCCTCGTTAAGGTGATTGAAAACCAAATTGTCACTTTTGAAGCGTCCTATTATTATTCTGAGACAAAAGAATTAAGTAAGATGTACTATGAACAGTATACAGACAATGAAGGTAATACGAAATACCGCGTCAGTAAAGTTGTTGATGTTGAAGGAGAGGTAAGTATTTATTTTTATAAAGATGATAAACCTAATGAAATTGCATATGTGAAACAAGGTGATAACACACTTTTATATTATGAAACTTTTAAAAATGAAAATGGTGAGGATTCACAGCGTATTTCTTACTCATTTTCTTTTGATGAAGAAGAAGGTCAGTGGACATATACAAAATATTATTATGCTGACAGTTCAGATATCCTAGAGATGACCCAACAGTATATATATGATACAAGCATTGATGAAATTGGTCAGTTGATTGCAAGAACCTATTATGAAAAATACACAAATGAAGACGGTAAAGAGTTGACACGTGTTAATCTTACTCTTGCATATAATCAAGATGATGACTCATGGAATGTTACGGAATATATTTATAAATCTGCTGATTCTAACATTGTGGATATTACAAACCAATATGCATATGATCCTGATACGAGGATTGAAGGGGATTTAAATAATGAGAGTCATTATGAGGAATATAACTTCACAGTAAAGAATGATTGGGGTTTTACGGTTTATGAAACTCAACGTTCAAGAATCGCATTTTCACTAACGTATGACCCTGTGAACGAATTTTGGTCAAAGACATTTTATTCGTATATCGATGGGACGACTGATCTACTCAAAACAATGAGTTATAAATATGATTATCAAACAAGTGTGCAAGGTGATCTTGTCAATGAAACATATTATACCTCTTACACCAATGATAAAGGTATAACTAAACAACGAATTCATCATGTAATTAATTACGATGACGGAGAATATTCATATTCTGAATATATCTATGAAAGTGGTAATGCCTCGGATCAGCCTGATCGTATTGATTTATATGATTACGATTATGAACACGCTGTTAGGGGGGATTTGTTATCTCAGACTTATTATGAAGTTTATTTTGATATGATAAAGAATAAAGATCAACGCCGTGTTAGTTCTGCTATTGTTTTTAATAAAGACGACGGTACGTGGAGTTATTCAGAATACTTTTACGAAGATTTAAACAATGATACTTTACGGCGTGTAGATCAATACGAATATGATAAAGAAAATGAAACGAAAACAGATATACTCATAAGCCAAATTTATTATGAGACTTATTATACGAAATTAAATATTCGTAAAGAACGAATCCATTATTCTAAAACATTTAATAAGGAAACGGACGAATGGACGTACACCTATTATTATTACCATTCAGATATTACCCCTGACATTAAGTTTACAGCTACATCTATTTTGCAAGATGAAGTTATGAGCCTGCCTAATGTAGATCCAGAAACCATAGAAATTACTTCGGAAGATATGAGTATAGCGGTCTATGATACAGAAGGCGATCGCGTTCAATACACGATTTTTTTATCGGGTGACCTTGAAAAACAGTTCACATATTATTTTTACGATGACGAAGATATAAAATTTACCGCTACATCAACTCATAAAACCGATGTCGCAAATATTTCATCGGAAGATGACCCAGATATGATTGAACTTACTAAAGAAATGAATATCTCTGTATATGATGAGAAGGGGGAGAAAATACATTATTCAATCAGTTTGAATAATTTCGGAGAAAAGAATTTTACATATCATTATTATGCAGAAAACGGAAAGCTATTCTATACTGCCTCAGCAACGAATAAAGAAAAGGTAAGTAATCTTGCGGGACTTAATCCTGATACAATCGAGTTGGATTGGGAAGATATGACTATAGCAGTTTATGATGCAGGGGATGATTCCCTAGTGCAGCAGATGTTATATACATATAGCTTAAACGATGATGGAGAGAAAGTAAAATCAAGTTACGAGTATTTCCTTGATGAACAAGGTGATCCAGGGGATATAGTAAAGAAGATTACGCAAGAGAATATGGTGAGCGGAACTATAAGTTATTCTAATTATGAAAAATATATAAATGAAATAGGCAAAGAAACCTCACGTATTGATTACATGACCTCATTTAATGCTGAGGACGAAGAAGTATTTACATTTTATTATTATGCTGATGACAATTCAGATAAATTATTATGTACTGCATCGTCAATAAATCGTGCCGATGTTGAGGGCCTTGATGCGGGACTGGCAGCAGGTGAAGCACTGGATCCATATTCGATTGAATTAAAAGAAGAGATGAGTATAAGCATATATTCAGAAGATGAAGATAATAAAGTTGAGCTTGTTATTAATCTTAATAGTGACGGGGAGAAAACATATACATATTATTACTATAATGAAGATATAGTGTCTTTTACTGCAACGTCGGTTAATAAAGAAGACGTGAGTGGAATAACACAGGAAGATCCTCGTTTGGTTGAGCTTAAGGAAAATATGAGTATATCTGTTTATGATGAGAATGGAAAGAAAATAGATTATGTAATGAGTCTGAGCGATAGAAATGAAACAGTTTATACTTATTATTATTATACCGACTTAGGTGTTATGAATTTTACGGCATCATCTACAAATGAAGATAAAGTGAAAAGCCTTGATGACCTAAATCCTCATGACTTGCAAGATATTAGAGATTATTTAACATGGTCAGACATGAACATTGCGGTATACGGAAAAGAAGAAGGTGAACATGAAGTAAAGATGCTTTATACATATAGTCTTAATGATGAAGGCGAAATTATGAAATCGACCTATGAGTATTTCCTTGATGCGGAAGGAAAACGAACAGATCTTACGAGCCGCGTTACACAGGAGAATATTGATACAGAGGAGGTCAGTTATCTTAATTATGAAAAATATACTAATGAATCTGGGCGAGAAAAGTCACGTATTGATTTTACAACGGCATTTGATGATGACGGTAAAGAAGTATTTACCTACTATTATTATAAAGACAATATTTCTGATACATTAAATTTTACTGCAACTTCAAATAATCGCTTAGATGTTAGTGACATTACTGAAACTGATCCAAATGCTGTAGTGTTAAAGCCAGGTATGACTATTACTATTTATAAATATAAAAAGAATAGAATCGATCACATAATTACCCTTAATGATAAGGGTGAACGTACATTTACTTATTATTATTATCGTGATGACATATTGTACTTTACAGCGACATCAACAAACCAAGATGAAGTCGATGAACTTTATTTACGTGATCCGGAAACAATTATGCCATCCAAGGATATGAGTATTGCTGTATATGATGATGAGGGAAAGAGAGTCTCCTATGTAATAACAGTCAACGATGACAATAAGAAAACTTATGCATATTACTATTACAATGATCTCGGCGTTCTTAGTTTTACTGCATCAGCAACTGGAGAGAATAGAAGTAAAGTGGCATATATTACCGAGACTAACCCGGATCTAGTTCCACTTGTAGAAGGTATGAGTATCGCCGTCTATAATGAAAAGGGTAAAAAAGTTGAGTATACCATTAGTCTTAATGACAGTGGAGAACGTTTATTTACCTTTTATTACTATACAAAGGATGAAAATGATGAAAGTATTTTAAATTTTACCGCTTCTTCTACAAACAAGGATAAAGTGAGTATATTTGATGGCAGTATGGACCCGGATGCTATCGAGCTAACCTGGGAAGATATGAACATTGCTGTTTATGGCAAACAGGGCGAGGATCAGGAAATTAAGATGTTATATGCTTATTCGTTAAATAGTGACGGTGAAAAAATTAAATCAATATATGAATATTTTCTTGATCTGGAAGGAGACCAGACAGAAATAATAAAGACAATTACTCAGATTAATATGGAGACTGGTGAGGAAACTTTTATTTATTATGAAAAATATATTAATCTAGATGGGGAAGAAGAATCGCGCATTCATTACACGACTTCTTTTAATGATGAAGGGGAGGAAGTTTTTACCTACTATTATTATATAGATGATGTTTCTGATAGCCTTAATTTTACTGCCTCATCGACTACTCAGGCGGATGTAAGTGGCATAACTGAGACCAACCCAAGTTTAGTTCCTTTAAAAGAAGGAATGACTATTAGTATTTATAAATATGATGATAAAAACAAAATTGATCATGTTATTACTTTAAATGATAAAGGAGAACAGAGTTTTACATATTATTATTATGATCAAGACAAGCTCGTTTTTACGGCAACTTCGGAAAATGAGGATGATGTTAAAGGAATACTCGAGACTGACCCGCGTGCCGTTAACCTTGTAGAAGGTATGAACATTGCTGTATATGATGAGCAGGGGAAAAAGGTTGTTTATGGAATGAGCCTTAACGAGGATGGACAAATAGTCTATACCTACTATTATTATAATGATCTTGGTGTTCTTCATTATACTGCTTCCTCTTCTAATGAAGAAAAGGTGATGAATCTTGGTTTATTGAATCCAGAAAATATTGACGAGATTAAACTGAACTTGACATGGGAAGATATGAACATAGCAGTATATGGTAAAGAAGAGAACGAACATGCGGTTCGTATGCTCTATACATATAGTATTAATAGTGAAGGCGAAGTAATGAAGTCAACTTATACATATTTTCTTGATACGGAAGGCAAGAGGACAGATTTAATACAAAGAATAACCCAGGAAAATATGGACACCGGTGAGGTAAGTTATCTTATCTATGAAAAGTATACTGATGCAGATGGCAAAGAACAGTCGCGCATTGATTATTCGACGTCATTCGATGATGAGGGAAAAGAAGTATTTACTTACTATTATTATATTGATTCTACCTCAGATACTCTTAATTTTACTGCTACATCTAATACGCAAGCTGATGTAAGCAATATAACTCAGACAGATCCAAATCTTGTACCTTTAAAAGAAGGCATGACTATTAGTATTTATAAATATGATGATACTAATAAGGTTGACCATGTAATAAGTTTGAATGATAAGGGTGAGCAAAGTTTTACTTATTATTATTACAAGGCCGACGATACTTTGTTCTTTACTGCTACCTCAATTAATGAAGAAGAAGCTAAAGGTCTTGATCCGTCTGATCCTGAGGCAATTTCACTCACTGTAGATATGAGCATTGCAGTATATGATCAAAACGGGAAAAAGGTTTCTTATTCGATGTCACTTAATGATGATGCAGAGAAAATATATTCTTTCTACTATTATAATGACCTTGGAATACTTTCGTTTACTGCTTCTTCCATAGATAAAGATGCAGTTAGTTCTATAGAGGAAAATAACCCAGATGAAATTACACTTGTAGAAAATATGAGTATTGCTGTATATGATGAAAAAGGGAAAAAGGTCGTATATACCATAAGTAGAACAGATGCAGGCGAGAATCTCTACACTTTTTATTATTATACAATAGATATTGATGGTGAGAGCATACTTAAGTTTACTGCCTTATCTACAAATAAAGAAAAGGTAAGTGGTTTTGATGGCGACACAGATCCTGATGCTATCGAACTTACATGGGACGATATGAATATCGCGGTATATGGCAAACAGGATGGTGAAGAAGAACGTTATATGATTTATACTTATAGTTTAAACGATGAAGGAGAGAAAATAAAATCCACGTATACTTATTTTATTGATAACGAGGGAAATAAAACTGATATAGTCCAACAAATCAGACAAGAAAACACAGTTACGGGAGAAATAAGTTACCTTAATTATGAAAAATATATAAATTCTGATGGTAAGGAAAAATCTCGTATAGACTATTCCACCTCATTTAATGATGAAGGTGAAGAGGTATTTACCTATTATTATTATATTGATAATACTAGTGAAACACTTAATTTTACCGCTACGTCTACGATACAAAATGACGTAAGTAACATCATAGAAACCAATCCCAATAATGTGCCGCTTAAGGCGGGTATGACTATAAGTATTTACAAGTATGAAGAGGACAAGATTGATCATGTTATTAGTTTAAATGATAAAGGCAAACAGAGTTTTACTTATTACTATTACCGGTCTGACGATACTTTACACTTTACTGCTACCTCAATTAATGAAGAAGAAGTGAAGAATCTTGAATCGTCTGACCCGGAAGCAGTAGTGCTTTCTGCTGATATGAGCATAGCAGTGTATGATGAACAGGGTAAGAAGGTTTCATATGTGCTAGCACTAAATGATGATAATGAAAAAGTATATACATACTATTATTATAATGACTTAGGCATTCTTAAGTTTACCGCTACCTCAACAACAAAAACTCATGTAAGCAACATTCAAGAGACCAATCCTGATAATATTAGCATCCTTAAGGGCATGAATATAGCAGTATATGATGAAAAGGGTAAGAAAGTTGTTTATACCATTGCCCTTAATGAGACGGAAGAGCAACTTTTTACGTTTTATTACTACACAAAGGATGCAAATGATAAGGATGTTCTTAAGTTTACTGCTTCCTCAACACAGAAAGAACATGTGAATTGTTTTGATGGTACCACTGATCCTGATGCTATAGAACTTACCTGGGAAGATATGAGTATTGCCGTATACGGTGAGGAAGAGGGTGAGGAAGAAAGGTATATGTTATATACATATTCACTTAATGCTGACGGTGAGAAAATGAAGGCAACATATGAATATTTTCTTGATACAGAAGGAAAGAGAAGTGACCTTGTATATAAGATCACTCAAGAAAACACAGCCACGGGTGATGAGAGTTTTATCTATAATGAAAAATATACTGACGAATCTGGTAAAGAAAAGACAAGGACTGATTATGCGACCTCATTAAATGATGATGGTGAAGAAGTATTTACTTATTACTATTATATAAATGATACATCTGATACTTTGAATTTTGTAGCCTCTTCGACAAACCAAAATGATGTTGATTCTATTGCTGCAACAAATCCAGATGATGTCGTGCTGAAAGAAGGAATGACCATTAGTATTTATAAATATGATGATACAAATAAAGTTGATTATGTTATTACCCTTAATAGTGAGGGAACAAAAGTATATACATATTATTATTATAAAGATGATACCCTTCATTTCACGGCAACATCAGAAAATGAGGCAAATGTAAAGGGTATATCATACACGGATCCGCGGGATATTACGCTCACAGATGATATGAACATTGCAGTTTATGATGAAAAGGGAAAGAAAGTTCATTATGGTATGAGTTTAAATGAGGAAGGTGAAAAAGTTTATACCTACTATTATTATACTGACCTTGGAGTTCTTTCATTTACCGCGTCTTCTGCCAATGAGTCTATGGTTAATAATCTAGGTGATCTAAATCCTGATGATATACAGGACATAAAAGCTATTATGTTATGGGAAGATATGAATATAGCCGTATATGGTAAAGAAGAAGGGGAACATGATGTGCGGATGCTGCACACATATAGCCTCAATAATGAAGGCGAGGTTATGAAATCTACATATGAATATTTTCTTGATACAGAAGGTAAACGAACAAATCTCATTAGTAAAGTCACACAAGAAAATACAGAAACTGGCGAGATAAGTTACCTTAATTATGAAAAATATACGAATGCTGACGGCAAAGAAAAATCTCGCATTGATTATTCCACATCTTTCAATGATGAGGGTGAAGAGGTATTCACTTATTATTATTATATTGATGATATTTCAGATACACTTAATTTTACCGCAACATCAACTATACAGGATCATGTAAGTAATATTGTTGAGACAGATCCTAATCTTGTACCTTTAAAAGAAGGTATGACGATAAGTATTTATAAATATGATGATACGAATAAGGTTGATCATGTAATTACATTAAATGATGAGGGTAAGCAAAGTTTTACGTATTATTATTATGATGGTGAGGTGCTCATCTTTACGGCAACATCAGAAAATGAGTCAAATGTGAAAGATATACCATATACAGATCCACGGGATATTACACTTACAGATGATATGAGTATTGCAGTTTATGATGAAAAGGGGAAGAAGGTTTATTATGGAATGAGTTTAAATGAAGACGGCGAAAAAGTATATACCTATTATTATTATAATGACCTTGGTGTTCTTTCATTTACGGCCTCTTCTGCTAATGAATCAGTAGTCAATAGTCTCGATGATTTAAATCCGGATGATATACAGGATATTAAGAATCACTTATTATGGGCTGATATGACTATTGCGGTATATGGTAAAAACCCAGATGAATATACAGTGAAAATGTTGCATACGTATAGCCTCAATAATGAAGGCGAAGTTATGAAATCTACATATGAATATTTTCTTGATACTGAAGGAAAACGAACAGACATCATTAGTAAAGTCATTCAAGAAAATATGGATACAGGAGAAGTAAGCTACCTAAATTATGAAAAGTATATTAATGTTGACGGTATAGAAAAATCACGGATCGATTATGCTACTTCATTCAATGATGATGGGGAGGAAGTATTTACGTATTATTACTATATTGATGATGTTTCAGATACACTTAATTTTACCGCAACATCAATAACACAGACAGATGTTAGCAGTATTACAGAGACTGATCCAAATCTTATACCATTAAAACAAGGTATGACAATCAGTATTTATAAATATGATGATACGAATAAGGTCGATCATGTAATTAATCTTAATGATAAAGGTAAACAAAGTTTTACATATTATTATTATAAAAATGATAAACTTTTCTTTACTGCAACATCTGTTAATGAATCTGAAGTAGATAATCTTGACCCATCTGATCCGGAATTAATCTCTCTTACTGATAATATGAGCATTGCTGTATATGATGATAAGGGTAAAAAAGTTGACTTTGTGATGACACTTAATGATGATGGCGATAGAGTATATACTTATTATTACTATAATGATCTTGGGACTCTTCATTTTACTGCTTCATCAACAACAAAAACTGATGTAAATAATATTCAGACAACAGATCCTGATACGATTAACCTGCTTGAAGGAATGAATATTGCTGTTTACAACGAAAAGGGAAGTAACATTCAATATACTATTAGCAGGACACAGGAGGGTGATAAACTTTTTACATTCTATTATTATACTAAAGATGTTAATGGAGATACAGTTATTAACTTTACTGCATCATCAGAATACAAGGATAAGGTAAGTGGATTTAGTGACAGCGATAATCCTGATAACATAATACTAAGTGAAAATATGAACATTGCTGTCTATGGAAAAGAAGCAGAAGAAGAGAGTCGATATATCCTATATACATATAGTCTCAATGCTGATGGTGAAAAGATAAAATCAACTTATGAATATTTTCTAGATACCCAAGGTGATAGGACAGACCTTACCAGTAAAGTAACACAAGAAAATACTGAAACTGGAGAAATAAGCTATTTATTCTATGAAAAGTACCTCAATGATAAAGGGAAGGAAAAATCACGTATTGACTATAGTCTGTCTTTAAATGATGAAGGTGAAGAAGTATATAGTTACTATTATTATACAGATCCCACCTCTGACAAACTTAAGTTTACTGCCACTTCAACAACTCAAAATGATGTGAATGCTATTCAGGAGTCAGATCCGAATGCAGTTTTGCTTAAAGAAGGTATAACTATTAGTGTTTATGACGATGCAGCAGATAAAATCAAGTATGTTATCAGTCTGAATAGTGATGGTGAGAAAAATTATACCTATTATTATTATGACGGCGACACCTTATCTTTTACTGCAACATCAAATAATCAAGCTGATGTAGAAGGAATAACTTATACGGATCCAAGGTCTGTTACGATTAAGCAGGACATGAGCATTGCAGTCTATGATGCGGAAGGTAAAAAGGTTAATTATACAATGAGCATCGATGATAATAACAATAAAGTATATACATATTATTATTATACAGAGCTTGGCGATATGCACTACACAGCATCATCTACAAATGAATCAGTGGTTAATAATCTAGGCGATTTAAATCCTGATGACATTCAGGATATTAAAAATCATTTATTGTGGGATGATATGAATATTGCTGTATATGGCAAGGAGGCTGTTGACACAGCTGTTCGTATGTTGTGTATGTATAATTTAAATACTTCGGGTGAACTCATAAAGTCAACATATGAATATTTTCTTGATACTGAAGGTAGGAGAACGGACATTATTAGTAAAGTTACTCAGGAGAATATGGATACAGGAGAAATAAGCTATCTTTATTATGAAAAATATACTAATGCCGACGGTAAAGAAAAGTCCCGCGTTGATTATGCAACCTCATTCAATGATGATGGAGAGGAAGTATTCACCTACTATTATTATATTGATAATATTTCAGACACACTGAATTTTACTGCAACATCAATTAATCAGGCAGATGTTAATAATATTACCGAGACTGATCCTGTACTTGTGCCGCTTAAAGAGGGTATGACTATTAGTATTTATAAATATGATGATACTAATAAGATTGACCATGTAATTACGCTAAACGATAAAGGTGAACAGAGTTTTACCTATTATTATTATGATGGAGACAGACTCTCCTTTACGGCTACATCAATTAATGAAGATGAAGTAAAAAATATTATCGCAATGGATCCCGAAGCAATCATCCTCACCCCAGACATGAGTATTGCTGTATATGACGGTGATGGAGATAAAGTTTCATATATTATGAGCCTGAATGCTGATGATGAAAAATTATACACTTACTATTATTACAATGAATTGGGAACACTTCAATTTACAGCCTCTTCCACAACTAAAAACGACGTAAGCAATATTACGCAAACAAACCCCGATGCAATAGTGCTTACAGAAGGCATGAATATAGCGGTCTATGATGAAAAAGGGAAAAAGGTTCAATACACAATAAGCAGAACTGAAGCTGGTGAGAGGTTATATACATATTATTATTATACAAAAGATGCAAATAATGAGACCGTTATTAATTTTACTGCATCATCCACACAGAAAGATCAGGTGAGTGGATTCACCGGAAGTGAAGATCCTGATACGATTCAATTAACCTGGGAAGATATGAATATTGCCGTATATGGCAAAGAAGGTACTGATCCTGAAGTACGGATGCTTTATACTTACAGCCTCAATGGTGATGGAGAAAAGATAAAGTCAACATATGAGTATTTTCTTGATACAGAAGGTAATAGAACAGATTTAACGAGTAAAGTAACTCAGGAAAATACTGAAACAGGTGAGATAAGTTATCTTTTTTATGAAAAATATACAAATGCTGAAGGCAAAGAAAAGTCCCGCGTTGATTATGCAACATCATACAATGATGAAGGAGAAGAAGTATTCAGCTATTATTACTATATTGATGCTACATCAGATATCCTCAATTTTACCGCCACCTCAACAACACAATCCGATGTAAGTGATTTAATCGAAACCGATCCTGACGCCATAGTGCTTAAAGAAGGTATGACTATTAGTATATATAGAATTGATGATAGTAATAAAGTAGATCATATAATTAGTCTTAATGAGGAAGGCGATAAGAGTTATACATATTATTATTATGATGGTGATAAGGTCAGTTTTACTGCAACATCAACGATTGAAGGAGATGTAATTGGAATAATAGAACAGGATCCGCGCTCAGTTACTCTAGTAGATGATATGAGTATAGCCGTATATGATGAAAACGGTAAAAAAGTAGATTATGTAATGAGTTTAAATGATGATGGCCAGAGGTTCTATACTTATTATTACTATACTGACCTTGGGGTACTTCATTATACTGCATCATCTACAAACGAATCAAAAGTAATGAATCTTGACGGTCTTAATCCTGATGATATCCAGGACATTAAAAATCATCTTACTTGGGAAGATATGAACATTGCCGTTTACGGCAAAGAAGATGGAGAAACTAGTGTACGTATGCTCCATACCTATAGCCTCAATAGTGAAGGTGAGGTTATGAAGTCAACTTATGAATATTTTCTTGATACAGAAGGTAAGCGTACGGGACTAATCAGTAAAGTAACTCAGGAAAATACTGAAACAGGTGAAATAAGTTATCTTAATTATGAAAAGTATATTAATACAGAGGGCAAAGAAAAATCACGTATTGATTATGCTACTTCGTTCAATGATGAAGGAGAGGAAGTATTCACATATTATTATTATATTGATGATGTATCAGATACCCTTAACTTTACTGCCACTTCAACAACACAGGCAGATGTTAGCAGTATTATAGAGACTGATCCAAATCTTGTACCCTTAAAAGAGGGTATGTCTATAAGTATATATAAGTATGACGATATGAATAAAATCGATCATGTCATAACTTTAAATGATCAAGGCAAGCAGAGTTTTACTTACTATTACTATGATGGAGATAATCTTATATTTACTGCAACATCGGAAACCGAAGCTGATGTAGCAGGTATTGGCCAGACAGATCCCAGAGCAGTTACACTTAAAGAAGGTATGAGCATAGCTGTGTATGATGAAAATGGTAAAAAGGTAGATTACGCCATGAGTTTAAATGATGACGGCCAGACAGTATATACTTATTATTATTATACTGATCTCGGTGTTCTCTCATTTACCGCATCATCCACGAATGAATCCGCAGTCATGAATCTTGAAAGTCTTGACCCTGATGATGTCCAGGATATTAAAATTCATCTTACTTGGGAAGATATGAATATAGCCGTTTATGGTAAGGCGGCAAATGAAACCGCAGTTCGCATGCTGTATACATATAATCTAAACAGTGAAGGTGAACTGATGCGTTCTTCATATGAATATTTTCTTGATACGGAAGGAAAGCGAACAGAACTTATTAGCAAAGTTACTCAAGAGAATATGGAAACAGGAGAAATAAGTTATCTTAATTATGAAAAGTATACCGATGCTGATGGTAAAGAAAAATCACGTGTTAATTATGTGACCTCTTTTGATGATGATGGTAAGGAGGTATTTACCTATTATTATTATGTTGATTCCACATCAGACACTCTAAATTTTACTGCAACATCAACAACACAGGCTGATGTTAATAACATTACAGAGACTGATCCAAACCTCGTACCTCTTAAAGAAGGTATGAGCATAAGTATATATAAGTATGACGATACTAATAAGATTGATCATGTAATTACATTGAATGATAAGGGTGAGCAGAGTTTCACCTATTATTACTACAAAGATGATAAAGTTTTCTTTACCGCAACATCTGTTCATGAATCTGAAGTAAATAATCTTGACCCGTCTGATCCGGAAGCAATCACACTTACTGCTGATATGAGTATTGCGGTATATGATGTAGACGGTAAAAAGGTTTTATATTCTATGAGTTTGAATGATGAGGATGAGAAAGTATATACCTATTATTATTACAATGAGCTCGGCATATTGCAGTTTACTGCTTCCTCAATAAACAAGTCTGATGTAAGTAACATAG